>Ga0315543_1000595_pt1 | contig 43560 bp, 36 predicted proteins | sample SalMarSW160210MG_2_FD_203098 | JGI IMG/M metagenome (GOLD analysis project Ga0315543, IMG submission 203098) | Salt marsh sediment microbial communities from the Plum Island Ecosystem LTER, Massachusetts, United States - Salt Marsh Sediment SW1601-210 ...
TGGCCAAGTTGAAGGACGGCGTGCTGGGGTATATGGGTTTCAACAACAAGTACACATTGGACGCTTTGATTGAGCCTGCCAACTACTGGACATGGATTACCGTTGGCGACAGCTGGGCGAGTAGGATGCACCCCAATTTCTGCAAACCTCTGAAGGGATACCTTCTGATTGTGGGCGAATCGGAGATTGTGCCTGCGTGGGAGGAAGGCGGATTCTCGATCGGCTTTGGGGATGTCAAATACAGTGACCACGGTTATGCAGATGCCGGCGGCGCTCCGGCCCCAGACCTTATCGTGGGTAGGATCATTGGCGACAGCGCCGCTGCGTTGACAAAGCCAATCCAAGCCAGTATCGGTGTTCATCAGAGTTCTTCAGGGTACGCATTTGGTCGCGACAATGCAACACTGATCAGCGGGGCAGGACTTGGAACATTCGTCTCGGATATCAACGACATGGCGAGCATACTTGGAAGTGAATTCACGGTGAACAAGATGCACTGGAAGGACTACTTCCCGGTCAAAGAGCCCTTCCAACGCGACTTTCAGCCAGACGACGGCTTTGCCGTGGGCGCGGTGTATGGCGACGACAGTGCCGAAATCATCATCGCGGACGCCAGCGCAGACAGGATCTTTATCTACGACCGGGATGGATCGCTGATCTATGCATTTGATCGCACGTTTGATGGCGGTGACGGGCTGGCCGTGGGGTATGTGATGGGGTCTGGGCGGGGCCAGATCATCCATGCCGACCTTAGCCACGATTACGTATACGTCACTGACCTCGAGGAGAACACGCCTGGCAACATCGAGGCCGTGGTTGTGGATTCCTTCGAGGCGAGCTTTGACCAGGGCGATTTCCTGGCGGTGGGTGATCTACAGGGCGATTCTCGGGAGGACATCCTCATCGGCGATGTCAGCCTGAACCAGGTCTTTATTCGAGATCTCAACGCCACCACGTGGAGCTGGTTCAACCGTGAACTGGAAGCAAGCGACAATCTGGCCGTGGGGGACATCCTGGGCGGTGTCAAGGACGAGGTTGTGATCGCCGACCGGAGTGCGAACAAGATTCTGGTCTACGATGCGAAGGGGAAACTCCAAGCGTCGAAGGAGTTCAAGAACGTAACCATTGGCAGCAAAACAATGACCTGGCTGGAGTACATTGATTTTGACAAGAAGCTGTGGCAGGATGTGGGCGGCAGTGCCCTGGCTGTGGGGCAGTTGTATCCGTGGCCCAGCGCCAAAGACAGTGGAAAGGAGGAAATCCTGCTGGCGCCGGCAGAGAACTACCGCCACATCTTTGTCTATTGGTGGTATGCTGACAAGAAGGTATTGCTGGATACCGGAGCCATCCCCTTCGATTTTGACGGCTCCAATGCCCTGGCGACGGGTGATATCGGGCATTACATCAGGACGCAGGATGAGGTACTCGTTGCCGATGGAGACAGCTTCTCCCCGGATTACATCCGCATGTTCGACACCAACAACTGGGTGAGCCGAGTTCACCAGGCACTGCCAGATTTCACGAAGGATGCTGATCTCATGTATTGGTCTGGTCATGGCAACTCCCATGGGTGGGATGACGGAATAGATTCCTACTGGCATGGTAGTCTGTTCCCGCTCCAGTTCAACAACCACAATCCCGTTGTCCTGGGCGCTTCCTGCCAGACCGGGTACTATGAGGACGGCACGCTCGAAGACAAGAACATCGCGGAATCGTTCTTGGGCAGCGGTGCCGCAGTCTACATTGGTGCGACACAGAGCTCTCACGGAGGCGAAGACACAGAGGCCACCGAGAAACTGTTCACTGACTGGAAAGCCTCTCAGTCCATTGGGGAGGCCTTCACCAAACTGGAACAGGACATGTGGACCAGCTATGCCAAGAACGTGCACGATGATTGGTGGTTCTGGGTCTGGGAATACAACCTCTACGGCGACCCGAAATTCGGCAGAATAGCTGCTCCCAGCGGTACTGAGGCGTCAACACCTCCTTCGACGCTCCAGATCGAGGTTCCCGAGTACACCGTAAACGTAGACCATCTCGGAAATGGCCTCGACTATGTGGGAATCCCCGGCGGGCGTGTGTGGGTGGAAAGGGGCCAGCTTCGGGTTCCATTCTACTCTACTGCCATAACGTATCCTCAAGGATACGAAATCCAGGATGTGGTTCTGACTGAGAGGTCTGGCCTGGTTACGGATACGGGCTTGCACATTCCTATGACAGCCGTGACTGTCACTCCCTCCATCTGCGATCCCGTACCTTATTCCGGCACTGTTGGGGGCTGGTTCCCTGAGGAAGAGTATCACTGGGAGGTCATGGAGAACGCAGATGGCAGCACCATTCTGAACATCGTCATGTATCCCTTGCAGTACAATCCTCTGACGACCGATGCCAGGTTCTATGGGAATTACAGTTTCGACATAAACTGGACTGTTTCTCCTCTGACGGTAACCAGCTCGGCCACAGACAAGGATGCCTATGAGCAAGGTGAAACTGTCGCGGTTGATATCGCGCTCAGCAACTCTGGTGAAGGTCAGGATGCGATTGTCAGTGCAGTGATAAAGCGATATGGCTCGGGAGAGATTGTGGATGGTTTGCTCCTCACCACACTCGGTGGTTTGGGCGGCGAGGCTTCCTTCTCGCCACAGTGGGATACCACTGGCTTTGAGCCAGGCGCGTACTATGTGGAGGTCACGGTCGAGGACACCGCTGGGACGTTGCTGGATCGACGGACTGAGGTGTTTCAGGTAGGCATTGCCTCTGGGGAGGTCACTCATTTCAGCGCCATGCCACGTTACTTTGACGTTGGCGACACGATCAGTGCATCCCTGACCTTCCAGAACACTGGCACCGTGGATCTTTCAGGGACCGCGCTGATCAGCGTGAGGGACGAGGCCGGTGCCGTTGTCGAGGAGTTTGCCCATGATATCGCGGACCTGTCTCCTGGCAACTCGATTCAGTTTGACGACATATGGGATACATCTGGAGCGGAGGAAGGCTCCTACACGCTGGTTGGGTATGTGGCATACATCAGCATGACTACTGACCCAGTGTTCGCATCCGTGAGCACCGGTCGGGCAGAAGTGAGTCTCTACCTGCCCATCATCTGCAAGAACCATTCCTAGACCAGGGGGTGGTAAGGCGTACCTTTGGCAAGATAGGCTGTTCACACAGCGAGCGTGAATCGCTGTGCAGAAAACAAACTTGAGAGGAGGTTGTTGATGAAGAGGAGAACACGTGCAATTCGGTCTCTGGTGGGGGGCTTGATCTTGCTGGTTGGGCTGTTGGTTCCTCGGGCCGCTAGCAAAGCTGGTGCGCCCATTGGCTTTAACTTTCCCATTAGCGCCTTGGGTGACCAGCAGGTATTCCCAGCCGTAGCGTACAGCAGCGAGCGAGAGGAATACCTGGTGGTATGGCACAATGAGTGGCCGGGGAACAAGGACATTTACGGTCAGCGAGTGTCAAAGAATGGCACGCTGGCCGGGCCGTGGTCTGCCATCTCGTTTGGTCCGGGCGACCGCTACTACCCAGACGTGGCCTACAACAGTAAGCGCAACGAGTACTTGGTGGTGTGGGAGCACAAGGTTGGAGCCGAGTACAGCATCCGCGCGCGGCGTGTGTCGGCTACCGGGGAGTCCCTTGGTGGGGAGGTGACGGTTGCCAGCCCACCTACGATGCACGACGAATTCAAGAAACCGGCAGTGGATTATGCCTTCGCTTCGGACAAGTACCTGGTGGTGTGGGAGTATCACTGGGAGTTCGGTGTGAACATCGAGTGCCAGAAACTGTCGAGCACAGGAGCCGTGGAGGGGGCTTCGCAGACAGTCTCGGGCGCTGGTGTGCTTGTCCGCGGGCAGCCGGACGTGGCCTACAACCGGCGCCGCAACGAGTATCTGGTGGTCTGGCAGCAGCGGGAGCCCAGCGCTGGCAAGCACAATATCTATGCGCGGCGGGTGAGGGGCGACGGAACGCCTATGCATCCGGAATCCATCCAGGTCAACTACAGCGTGGGTGACCAGGTGGATCCTGCTGTGGCTGCTGTCCCGACCGCCGGGCCCCAGGGACAGTACCTTGTCGTCTGGAAAGGCCTGCTCTTTGGGCCTGGATACATCCGTGCAACGCGGCTGGGGGGTGAGGGCGACCCGATATGGCCCATGTTCTTCATTCAGCAGGAGTCCACCTTGGAGCGCGGCAATCCGGCAGTAGCTGGGAATGAGAGTGCCCAGCAGTACCTTGTGGTCTGGAGACAGGCGTCCGCACCGCCCTTTGCATTTGAGGGGATTGGTGCGCGTACCGTCCCCACCGAAGGCAGCCTCCTGGGGGAGGCAACCGGGCTCGGCGGCATCTTTGCAGATCACCCGGCTGTAGCCAGCGGGCCGCTGGGTGACTTTCTGGTGGCGTTCGATGATCAGCCTCCGCTACCCACAGGCAGGGATATCTGGGGCCAGTTGTGGGGCAACCGCATCTACCTGCCCATTCTGACGCGCAATCGCTAGAGCAGTCATCGGCATCGGCCGGGAGCTGGCGCCTGCACTAACTGCGTCAATGCTGGTCTGCCTGGCCGGTAGTGGCGACTTTGACCCTAGGCGCCAGCAAACCGTACGGGAGCGAGTCGGCGATCTGATGTGTGATTGCCGTCCACGAATGGGGACACCCCGTGCCGTCAAGCGGCATGAACGATCGTAGCGGTCGCCCGTTGCTCCCCGGGCATGCAGAGCACGAACGGCGAATAGACGAATACTCTACAACGCCATTCGTGTGTTCGCGGTCGGCCTCTCATCCACCTGTCTCGCGTTTGCTTCTGACCGATTGTGCACTTCTCGGTGCCAGTGGTGAGGGCCTTGTCACGCGTTGATGCCAGTTTCACATCTACGTTCAAAGTCGGTACTGCGAAGACTCAGCTATTCTGTGCTGCACTTCCAGCGAGCGTCGGCTAGAATGTAAGTACTTGCAGGGTCATACCCGTAGGTACTTATCGAATTCTTACCTCTGCGAGTGCAGGCAGATCCAGACGCAGGGCGATAGGCATGCCATGGCTATTGGGAGCGGCCCTCATCCCCCAGCCCCTTCTCCCGAATTTGGGAGAAGGGGAGCCGAAGGCGAGCTTGAGGGGTTGCCAGTTCGTGTCTGGAGATTATCGCTCCGCATGGTGCTGTAAGAAGAATGCTGGCGTTAAGCCCAGGCCACGATCAGCCCCAACGAACGGGTGAGGTGTTAATCAGCAAAGAGGGGTACAGCCCTACGAGCAACTACCGAAAACCGGAGCTACGATCTGGCGACTAAGGTCGCTGCTACGGGGATTCAGTCGATCCGATTGAGGTCGCCCTGCGTGCGGCGCGAGGCAGACAGCCGGGCCCCGTCGGCGCTCGCCGTTCAGCCCTCACCCCCCGGCCCCCTCTCCCAAGACTGGGAGAGGGGGAGAAGCTAGAGGAGGGCCATGCGACCGGCTGGCGGTGGTGGGATGACGTGCGCATAGCCGGCCCATCACTGTTGGCCTGCCTTTGCCTGGCTCGCCTCGTGAGTATCCGCTGCCACCTGGCTTGTCCTGGACTTATGAGCACGCGGTCAGCGGCGTGTGGAATGGCTGGCTGCCCATCTCGCTCTATCCCTATGCCCTGGTGGAAGATGGCACTCACGGCCTGGCCCTGGCCGTGTCGCTGGACTCGCCCCGTCTGGTCAAGCTGGCCTATGACCAGGTGCAGGGACGGTATGAGGCGAGGGGTTATCTGGGCATCTCTCCTATAGCCACGAAACTGAACGGGCGGGCGGACTCGGGTCTGGAGCTCTACCGCGTGGAGCCGGAATTGGGCTTCCGCGCGGTGATGGAACGCTTTGCCACCCGCCATTCCGGCTGGTTTGAGTCACCCCGGCCTATGTATGGCTACAGGGGGTTCAACGGGCAGTACTACACGGGAGAGGACGCTGCCTACCAGGCTCTTGTGGAAGACGAGAACGACATGTTCAGCGCTCAGTACGTCGTGGCCGAAGCGCCGCTCAATGACGGCCCTGTCAGCGGCCCCTTGCCGAGCTATGATGAGACCATCGAGCTGGTGCAGGGGTTGGCCGGTTCATCCAAGGCAGAAGAACGCGCGCAGTCTGAGGCCATCACGCAGAGCGTGGCCTACGATCCGAGCGGAGACTGGATGCTCAAGCACGTGGGTGAGTATCCCTGGGCTCCTGGGGTCTGGCAGGTCAGTTGGGCGACGAGCGTGGACCCTGACATTACAGCGGGATGGGGACCCTACCTGTGGGAGTCGGCGGTGAGCCCGGCCATGTCGTCCACTGAGGCGGTCGGCGCGGTGCTGGATGGGGTGATGATAGACAATTTCCTGACTGCTCCAGGCGTGAATACGCGCCTGGAGCACCTGGCGCTCTTCTACGGCATCTTTCCGAATCGGAAGGACGAGGCCACCGGGTGGGAACAGAGCTGCGACGAACTGCTCAGCGACACCCTGCAGGTGCTCTTCCAGTTCTGGGGAGCGGGCTGGGAGGCGGTCACCTATGCCCGCGCCGAAGACCCAGACGTGTGGATGGAGCGCTTTGGCGGAGAGAGCACGAGCGAAGGTCTGTACTTCACGGTGCACAACGTCGCTGACGTGACGTGCACAACTGCGATCACCATCGAGTGCGTGCCGCTGGGTCTGGCGGAGCCTGGCCAGGCCGTCATCACGGAACTCGTCAGCGGACAGGGCGTGCCCTTTGCTGTAGTGGATCGGGACATTGTTCTGATGCGTCAGGACATAGTCGCCTCGCACCACACGGGAACGAGGTACAACATCCACGTGGATGCAAACGACGGCCTGCTCTATGCCGGGGAGCCGGGCGTTCAACTTACCTGGATGGATGCGAAGGTCGGCGACCTAGTGGTCACGCCACGTATTGGCAAGCCGGTAGAAGTCAATGCGCTGTGGCATAATGCACTGCGGGTCATGGCGGAGATTGCCGACCGCCTTGGAGTGCCAGCAGCCACCTATGAAGCTGCAGCGGAACGAGCGCGGGCTGGGTTCGCTCGTTTCTGGAACGAAGCGGCTGGCTACTGTTACGATGTGCTCAATGGCCCCGATGGACACGATGCTGCTTTGCGTCCTAATCAGTTACTGGCGGTCTCTCTACCCTACAGCCCGCTTGATGAGTGGCAGCAGCGGGCCGTTGTGGATGTTTGCGCTCGTCAGTTGCTGACTTTGCACGGGCTGCGCACCTTGGCACCCGATGACCCGGCATACGTGGGCCACTATAGCGGCGGCCCAGGTCAACGTAACGCTGCCTACCACCAGGGCACCGTGTGGGGCTGGCTCATCGGTCCCTTTGTCCACGCCCACCTGCGTGTCTACCACGATCCAACCCAGGCACGGTCCTATCTGCGGGCTCTGTTTCAGCAATTGGTGAGTCACGGTATGGGCAGCATCAGCGAGGTCTTTGACGGGGACGCGCCTTTTGCCCCGCGCGGCTGTATCGCTCAGGCCTGGAGCGTGGCCGAACTCTTGCGTGCATGGCGGGTGACGAGGGAATCTGCAAGATACGCGGCACCGCACGAATAGCGGTGCCTGGGCATGTCTTGCCGGTCGCCTGGATGCCTGACGACGCATAGTGCCCCCGCAGCAGCGTCAACAATGGGTGTGGGTGAGGACTTGTCGGCAACTCCGGGTTTGGGCCCTTTCCTCCGCAATGGTATCATAATGAGGCGAGTGAATCTGAGGGCAGACCCGGCGACCTGTGTCTGGGGAGGGTTTGCCATGAACCAGGTATGCTGATCAAGATTGAGGAGGGATACGCATGGAGTTAGGGATGATCGGTTTGGGCAAGATGGGCGGCAACATGACACGGCGTCTGCTGCGTGGCGGGCATCGGGTGGTGGCGCACGATCGGATTGGCGCCAGGACGCAGGAGATGATGGAGGAAGGAGCCGAGGCGGCCTTCTCGCTTGAAGAGTTGGTTGGCAAATTGACACCGCCGCGCGTGGTGTGGACCATGCTGCCAGCCGGCGATGTAACTGAGTCGGCGATTGAGGCATTGCTTCCGCTGCTCAGCAAAGGCGACGTGATTGTGGATGGGGGCAACTCGAATTATACGGACACGCTGCGCCGGGGAGCGCGTCTGCGCGAGCACGGCTTGCACCTTGTGGATGTGGGCACCAGCGGTGGCATCTGGGGGCTGAGTGAGGGGTACAGCATGATGATTGGGGGAGAAAAGGCGGTGGTAGAGCGGCTGCGCCCCATCTTTGTAACGCTGGCTCCTGCCCCGGACAAGGGCTGGGGGTACGTCGGGCCTGCAGGTGCCGGGCACTTTGTGAAGATGGTGCACAACGGCATCGAGTACGGTGTGATGCAGGCCTACGCCGAGGGCTTTGAGATTCTGCGTGCCAAGGAGGGCTTTGACCTGGATCTGCATCAGATCGCTGAAATCTGGCGCTATGGGAGTGTGATCCGCTCCTGGCTGCTGGGGCTGATCGCTGTCGTGCTGGAAGAAGATCAGGATTTGAGCGATATCAAGGGTTGGGTGGCTGATTCGGGTGAAGGCCGCTGGATGGTGGCTGAGGCGATCAATCTGGATGTGCCCGCGCCGGTTATTACCATGTCGCTGCTGATGCGCTTTGTCAGCCGCCAGGAGGGGAGTTACGCAGCCAAACTGCTGGCAGCCATGCGCAAAGGGTTTGGCGGACACGTGGTGAGGGGCGAGGCGTAGGGTGTGTCTGAGAAGTCAGGACCTTGCCGCACGTGGCCAACTCGCGGCAGTGCCTTTGTCTTTACGCCTAGAGGCGTAGACGGGAGACAAGGTAAACGGCGACTGTCGGTGAACGATGGGGAGAGGCCGTAGTGCACATGAGTGAAAAGGATGCCATTGAACGCACAAGGCCCCCAATTCCATGCCAGTGGGAGGCTGGGCGTGTCCATTCCGCTTCGCTGTGGGGTGCTGCACAAGGAGCCAGACTGCTATCCTGGACGGCGACATTCATCCGCCGTTCTCTTAAGGGTAAACTCCAGTTCGCGTCTTTTCTCATTGGTGCACCTGTGGTATAATTCTGGCACTGCCATTCTCGCGGTGGCGGTAGAGTGCATCCTTTGCTGGGCTTTGGGGTTTGTAGTATTAGGTACGTCTGAAGATAGGAGAGGTGTATTCGTGAAAAGGGCATTAAGCATCAGTGTGGGCAGCACGAAGCGCGATCATAAAGTGGTCGTCTCGTTGCTGGGGCAGCAGGTTCATATCGAGCGCAAGGGCACGGATGGCGATTTCGAGAAGGCTGCCCAACTTTACCGTGAGTGGGATGGTCGGGTAGACGCGTTTGGGGTTGGCGGGGTGGATTTGGGCGTGACCGTCTTTGACCGGCACTATCCTTTCCACGACGCTGTGCGTTTGGTGAAGGACGTCACCAAAACGCCGTATACCGACGGGGGTGGTCTCAAGAATACCCTTGAGCGACGAGTGATGCCCTACGTGGAAGAGCGCATCGGTGACGAGATTCAGCCCAAGCGGGCGCTGCTTTGCACCGGCAGTGATCGCTTTGGCATGACCCTTTCTTTCTTCGATGCGGGTTACAAGAATGAGGACGTAGTCTTTGGAGACCTGATGTTTGCCCTGGGATTGCCGATCCCCATTCGCGGTGGCCCCCAGGCCATTGCCCGGCTGGCCAGGATCCTGATGCCGGTGGTGGGCCATTTGCCGATGAGTTTCCTGTATCCTGCAGGGCAGGAGCAGGAGAAGCACACGCCCAAGTTCGTCAAGTGGTACAATTGGGCTACCGTCATCGCTGGAGATTGCATCTACGTCAAGCGCTATTCGCCGCCGCGCATGGATGGCAAGATAGTCGTCACCAACACCACCACGACCCGCGATGTGGAAATCTTCCGCGAGCGGGGTGTGAAGTACCTGATCACTACGACTCCGCGGCTGGAAGGGGGACGCTCCTTCGGTACCAATGCTATGGAAGCGGCGCTCATCGCTGCTGCGGGCAAGGGGCGTTGTCTGAGCTATGATGAACTCGAAGCTATCCTGGACGAGTTACAGATGGTGCCTACAATCGAGAGGCTGAACGATTGAGGGGAATATCCATGGCAGGTTATCCTCCTATCTCGGCAGCTGTCTTGGCCGGCTGGTCACCTGAGGACGACAATCCTCTGGCCGAATACACTGGGGGTGGCCCCAAAGCATTGATCCCCATTGCCGGCAAGCCCATGATCGCCTACGTCATTGCCGCTCTGAGCTGCTCGCGTTACGTGCAACACCTGGCCATCGTGGGCTTGGACGAGCCACTGGCAATTGAGAGCTCCGTGCCTATTGACTATCTTCCGACCACTGGTGGCATCGTTGACAACCTTGAGGCCGCCGTGCGATACATCTTTGACCGCTGGCCCGAGACCGAAGCCATGCTGTGCAGCAGCGCCGATATTCCGCTCATTACCCCCAAGGTGGTGGATGCTTTTGTCGAGTCCTGTCTGGAGAGCGACCACGATTTCTATTACTCTATCGTTGAACGCTCGGTGATTGAGCGGCGATTCCCCAATGCACGGCGTACTTTCGCCGGCCTGCGCGAGGGAGCCTTTGCCGGTGGCGATTTGTCGCTGCTTCGCCCGTCCGCCATGCACGCAGACCTGAATCTGGTTCGGGCGTTGGCTGGAGAACGCAAGCACGTATTGAAGCAGGCGCGCATGTTCGGGGTGCGGCCCCTGACGCGCTTTCTGCTTGGTCGGTTGAGCCTTTCCGGTGCTGAGGCCCGCGTAAGTGAAGTGCTGGGCATTCGTGGGCGGGCCATTATCTGCCCGTATGCCGAGATCGGCATGGACGTGGATAAGCCCTTTCAGTTGGAGATCGTTCGGTCCGAATTGGAGTCCCGCGTGGTATGGTAATCTTGGATACGCTGCGGGCCTGGGATCAGATGATTTCCACGCGCCTGGTCACGCTTGTGGGCCGGGCGCGTTTACTGAGGGCGCTGGCTTCGGTCGTAACGCACAGCGGCGACAGTGTATTGTGGCTGGGAATGGCGGCGGCAGCGATCCTTTGGGGTGGTGACACCTGGAGGGAGCTGGGCAGCCGCATGCTGGCAGGCACGCTGGCGACAGGGCTGGCGACGGGGGTGCTCAAGTGGGTGTTCCGTCGCCAGAGACCGTCGGGAGCCAGGCTTCAATTCTACACCTCCCTCGACCGACACGCTTTCCCTTCTGGACACGCTGGGCGTGCGGCCTGTCTGGTGGCATTGCTGGGGCCACTGATGCCGCCGTGGGCCAGGGGGGCTCTTTCCTTGTGGGCGCTGCTGGTGGGGCTCAGCCGCGTGGCGCTGGCATTACATCTGGCCTCGGATGTCGTCGGTGGATGGGTTACGGGCTTGGCAGTTGCTGGGCTGCTGCTCTTGCTGAGGATGCACGGCACGGCATGAATGCCGGTGCCTGGGCATGTAACGGTGCTGCGCGAACCGGCAGCGTGCCCTTACGCGGCGCTTCAGGATGCTCCGCGAGGAGCTGCGTTTGCTGAGCTGGAGTAGCGATCTGGCGAGGAGCCAGGCCTGCTACTTACAGGGTACTGCGTCAAGCGCTAAACTCAAGCACCCCTTTTCATACGGTAATCCGACCAGTGAGGTTTAGCAACTGATGCACCAAGCAGTAATTCTCATCTTGAGGAGGAAGCTATGCGGGTACGTGCTGATGTGAAGCGGGCCCTGGAAATGAATAAGGCGGTTGTGGCGCTTGAATCCAATCTCATTAGCTACGGGGGCCGGCATTTTCCCGAGAACCTTCAGGTGGCCCGAGCGATGGAGCAGGCCGTTCGTGACGAGGGCGTGGTCCCAGCCACCGTTGCTGTCCTGAGTGGTGAGCCCGTCATAGGGCTGGACAACGCTCAGATGGAGTACCTGGCACAGAGCAAGAGTGCGCGCAAGTGCAGTCGGCGCGACCTGGCTATTGTTGTAGCAAAAGGGCTGGATGGGGCTACAACTGTCTGTGGGACCATGGTGTTGGCTAATCAGGCAGGTATCCGTGTCTTTGCCAGCGGTGGTATCGGAGGAGTCCACCGTGGTCACCCCTTCGATGTCTCGGCGGATCTGGAGGAGCTGGCCCGTACGCCCATGGTGGTGGTCTGCTCTGGGGCGAAGGCGCTTCTAGACCTGGAGGCCACTCGTGAGCGCCTGGAAACGCTAGGGGTGCCTGTCCTAGGCTACGAGACCGAGCACTTCCCCGCCTTCTTTTCGCGGGACAGCGGACTGCCAGCGGACATCCGCGTCGATGGACCGGAGGAGGTAGTGGCCATTGATCGGGCACGGAGTGATTCAGGATTAAAAGCCGCGTTGCTCGTGGTGGTGCCTGTGCCGGTGAGGGATGAACTACCGCGTGAGGAGGCCGAAGCAGCCATCGCGCAGGCGATCCGTCTGGCAGACGAAAGGGGTGTGCGCGGGCAAGCAGTGACGCCCTTTCTGCTGGGTAGCATTGCCGAGCTGACAGGTGGCCGCAGCAGACAGGCCAACTTGAGTCTGCTGGTCAATAACGCGCGAGTAGCTGCCCGCATCGCACGGTGTTTTGCAATGACTGGGGTCACTGAATCTCGAAGCGCTGAGACACTGAGTGCACTGAAACAGAAGGCGTAGCTTAGCGATGGCACTCCAGCATTTTACGGCCGGCGGGTTGCGAATGGACTATGTCATAAGCGCCGATCGGCAGGTCCACTTGAAGGAGATGGGAGGCAGTGCTGTCTACTCTGCGGTGGGGGCCAGAATCTGGGATTGCGAGCTAGGAATTCTGGCGCGAGTGGGAAAGAATTGCCCTGAACAGTGGTTGGACCAACTGAAGGCGGCGGGCATCTGCACCCAAGGGGTGAAGCGCATCCCTGGCTGGCATGACATGCGCACTTTCTACGCCTACCTTGACGTGGAGACGCGGGATGACACAGACCCAGCGCGTCACTTTGCCAAGCTGGGGCTCTCACTCCCTGAGGATCTGGTAGGCTATGTCCACTCGACACCTGGGCATGACAGTCAGGATTTCATGCCTCTTTCGCTGCGCCCTGCTGATCTGCCCTTGTCGTATCTCGAGGTGAAGGCAGCGCATCTCGCTCCTACCAGATTGGTCTCCCATCGTGCCTTGGCGCCTGCCCTTGGTGAGCTGGGGATCCGTGTCAGCCTGGATCCAGGGGAGAGGTATATGAAGCCTGCGCTCGGGGACCAGGTATTCGCCCTTTTGCGCCACGTGGACGTGTTCTTACCCAGCGAACAAGAAGTAGGGTCCATTGTGGGTGAGAAGGATCTATGGCAGGTCGCATGTCAGTTTGCTGAGGCTGGGCCCGCGGTAGTAGTCATCAAGGTGGGGAGCAAGGGCTCCCTGATTTATGATTGCCACTCGGAAAGTCGTTGGTTGGTCCCTGCTTACCCAACACGCGTTGTTGACGTCACGGGAGCTGGCGACGCTTATTGTGGAGGGTTCATGGTAGGCTACGAAGAGACCCGGAATCCGGCTCTGGCCGGCTGTTACGGGGCAATCTCTGCTTCCTTTGTGCTAGAAGGGTTCGGGGCGCTCTATGCCACCCGCTACACCCGTGACCAAGCTGAGGTTCGCCTCACTCGCTTGAAGGAGAGGATTCAGAGCGTGTGATGCGTTCTTTGCCGGTGTGACGATGAGCTGAACTGCCATGCAGCGTCTTGACGTTCTTTCTGCCAATGGGTGCTTACATAACTCCGTGGAACACTATGGACGGGTTATACTCGGAATGCAAGACTCGGGACATAACGGACCGTGCAAGCTGACGTAATCGGCTGGTCACTTGTGCTAACTGAAAGGGCCCGTCACGTTTGGCAGTCGTCAGTAGCAGTACTCTGATACCAGCCTATCATCTGCGTCGTGCAGATAGCCACAGTCCCCTTTATTGTTCCATATCGCATGGGCAATGCCGAAGCTGAACCCTCCTGTCTCGGGGTGAAGTTCATTGGTGTACACGCGGAGGATCTGCTCTGGTTGCAGCACCGTATCGGGAAAGACGAAATCCTCGCCGGGGGTGCCAGCATTCAGTTGCCAGCCTGCAAGGTGCACTGAAGCTGGGCCCTGGTTAGCAATCTCTACGTACTCATCACTTTCGACTCCTGGCACGATACCATCGTAGAAGATGTAGCGGATCATGACGTCTGCTTCGCCTGGCGCCCGGGTTGGTGCCGGTAGAGCGCATTCCTGAGCTGCAATGGCCCACAGCCCCCTACAGTCTTGCCTCGCTTCTCGCTGAAGCCGCAGAAACCGATCCTGGTACTTGACGTCCGGCGGGTACGTTGAAATCTGAGCATAGCCCAGGCGGACCAGCTCTGCGTTGACCATCAGATCACCAATCCAAACGTAGCGCAGCAGGCGCCCGTATTTGTCGGTCTCTGAGACATCCTTCTCCAACTCGACAACCTTGCCGCCAACAAGCGCTTCATTCTTCGCTGCCGCTTCGGGTCCAAAGGGCTCGATGCCCTTGGTAGGGTGCTTTGTTTCGGGCGTGTCAATGCCGATGTAGCGCACCTTGTACGCTTGCCTGCTTATGCTGACTTCAATCGTATCCCCGTCTATCACGCGCAGTACTTGCGCTGTCACACGTCCTGGCCTAGGCGTGGGGAGAGTGACACATGCAGTTGCCAGTACCAGAAGAGCTGACAACAGGCAAGCGGTCCTAACCCGTTGGGTCATGGTTCGCTCCCTTTGTGAAAAGCAAGACGACTTCCTGTGTATATTTGGTCTACTTGAGAATAGCTGGCCGGGCGTGCCCATTCCGCTTCGCCGCCTGTCTCGTCGTAGATCTTGGCGCCAGGCCAAGGCCAAAGGCGATGGTTCGTGCTCTGCATGCCCTCGCTTTGCATGCCCTCGCTTTGCATGCCCTACGGGCGACGGGCGACGGGCGACCGCTTGACGGGGCTCCGGGATGCTACCCGTCGCCTTCGGCGAGAGCTTCGGCCCTAGACTGCGCTAGGGACGTAGCGCGAGGGGCGCAGCCTGCTATCTGCAGGATGGTAGTGTGGAGACGTTGCCTCTCTGCATTGAATTGGTGGTCATGGCTTGACAATCAGGGGCAGGCAAAGCCCGGAGCCAGTTGCTCTATGTCGGCGTGGGTGAGGGAACGGATGTCATTGTTCGTGTGTATGTTGGCGTCGCAACAGCATAGACGATTACGCTATTCTAGCGGCCTTTCGCTTTCCCTGCAAATCACGTGTGGTAGAGAGAAGGCATTCTTATCCGTATCGCAGATCGGCCAGGCACGCCATCTGAGATGACATACTGAGTTGGGCATTGACCGCGAAGCCTTTTCTTTGGCGGTTCTTGGGGTTGCCTTTGGTGACTGGGGACAGTCCCTGCGATATCCGCGAAGGGGGAAGCCGGAGACCACGCAGCGATGTGGTCCGCATTGCAAATCACGCTCTTTTGTGGTATAATAGGTATGTCGAATTTGTGACATGGCGGTGACAAGTGCCCCTGGGCAGGGTGTTGGTAGTTGACGACGAAGTGGGCGTGCGGACCGTCTGCGGGCGAGTGCTGGGCCAGGTCGGCTATGAGGTGGCAGAGGCCACCTCTGGCCAGGAGGCTGTGGGCCTGGCGCGCCGGGAATCCTTCGACCTGCTGCTGGTAGACATCATGATGCCCGGCATGAACGGCCTGGAGACGTTTCGCGCTGTCAAAGCCTTGCAGCCCGATTTGGTGGGCGTGGTAATGACTGCCTATGCCACAGTGGACAACGCGGTTGAGGCAGTCAATCTCGGTTTCTCCGGTTTCGTAGTCAAACCTTTCAGACTGCACGAACTTGAGGCTGCTGTACGGGAGGCGCTGGCGAAGCGGGAACGTGAGAGAGACCTGGGGCGACTGGAGACGCTGGCGCCGTTGGCGCGCCTGAGCACAACCGTTACCAGCATGGACATAGATAGCGTGCTGCAGAACGTGGCCCAAGTGGCTATGGAGCAGACCAGGGGCGACGGAGCCACTGTCCTACTCTTCGCAGGTGGCGGGGAAGGCGAGCAGCGGCGCGCCTCTTGCGGCCGATTGATCGAGTGCAAGCCAGAGCTGCTGAAAGCAGTTGGCGAGGACGAGTTGGCGAGCGTGTTTCGGGCTGATGAGGCATCGCATCCGGCCGTGAGCGCGGTACTGAAAAGCGCTGATCTCAGTTGCCTGGCTGTGGCGCGCCTTGCGCTGCCAGAGCGGACAGTGGGTCTGTTATGTGTTGGGCGTGGGATGGGCGCATCTCCTGGTCTGGTTGGCGGCACGAGGACAGGGGGCAGGGAGACGGGAACGCCGAGGCGAGGCGAGACAAGGGTGTTTTCGTCAGGTGACATGGAAGTGCTGAAAGTGCTCGGTGCCCAGGCTGCCATCTTGGTCTCCAACGCCAGATTGCTAAAGCGGGTGGTGAAAGAAGAGCAGCTACGCCGGGCGCTGCAGCGTTATCTGTCTCCGCGGACAGTGCAGGCCGTGCTTGATGGACACATCGCTCCTGGCGCTGTGAGTGAGGCCAGGATGATGACCGTGCTGCTGGCGGATGTGCGCGATTTTAGCAGTTTGGTGGAACACGTGCAACTCGGTCATGTCATCGAGGTGTTGCACAGTTACTTCTCCGCTACCGTGGAGATCATCACTGCACAGCAGGGTGTGGTGGATGAGCTCTCAGGTGATGAAATCCTGGCCAGCTTTGACCCCGCCAGCGGACAGGACAACCATGCACTGCGGGCGGTGAGCGCTGGCCTACGGATGCTGGAGCGTCTGGATGAGTTGGGTGCGGAGTGGCTGGAACGCGGCCTGCCGACGTTCGACATTGGCATAGGCGTCAGCAGCGGGCCGGTTGTTATCGGCAGTATTGGCTCCGGCGACCGTAGGGCTGTGGTGACTGCCGGGCGCATCTTGAACCTGGCGGCGCGTAGCCAGGCTATGACCCGAGAGCTGGGTCTGCGCCTGATCATCACCCAGGGCACTTTTGAGCAGGTGCGCGACTTGGTCCACTACCGGGAGTTGGGCGCGGTACACTTGAAAGGCATTTCAGAACCGATGGGCTTGTACGGTGTGCACGGCCTGAAGAGCGAGTGACGAGTAGCGAGTTCAGGGAGGAAAGTCTGCAAGCAGAGCTGTCGCCAACAGCCAATTGACGGCTAATAGCAGCCGAACGATAACCGGCGAAGCTTGGGAATGGTTGCAGTGGAGGGCAGGAGCCATGAAAAGAATCGAGGAACTTGCTATACTCAATGAGCTTGGGGCCAAAGTCGCTTCGACACTTGATCTGGATGCCATCCTCGCTTACATCATGCAGAAGGTGAAGGATGTGTTCAACGTCGAGGCCTGCTCTCTGATGCTGCTGGACGAAGAGGAGAAGGTGTTACGCTTCAAGGTCTCCTTTGGCAAGGGGGCTGAAGAAGTCAAGATGCTCTCCTTCAGTGCTGACCAGGGCCTGGCCGGGTGGATGGTGCGAGAGAAGAAACCGCTGTTGGTACACGATGTGCAGGGCGACCCACGCTTCTATCCGCAGATTGACCACAGCACGGGGCTGGTCACGCGGGACATGATTGGTGTGCCGTTGCTGGTCAAAGAGCGCGTGATCGGCGTGCTCGAGGCCATGAACAAGTTGAGCGGTGTTTTTGGCAAGGACGACCTGCGGTTGCTAGGTTCCATCGCCACGCCCGTAGCGCAGGCGATCGAAAACGCGCGCCTCTACAACGCACTCAACAGTGCCTATGCCGACGTGCTGGAGCACGAGAAGCAGATTGAGGAGAGCCGCAATACGCTACGCGCTATAGTCGATGGCATCGGTGATGTGCTGATCATCGTGGATGGGGAGTTGCGCATTGTGGCCGCGAACCTGGCTGCAGCTAGGTCAGCAGGCATGCCTGTGGATGCTCTCCTGGGCAAGCCATGCTACACCGGTTTTCTGGCCAGTGCTGGGGACTGTTCAGGAACGTGCCCGGTGCGCAAGACCTTCCAGAGCGGCAAGCGTGCCCATCGCCTGCCCAAGTTCTCTATAGGGGGTAAGGTGCGTGAGTGGGAGGTACACACTTATCCACTCTTTGATGAGAATGGGACTGTGGTCAGGGCAGTGGTCTTTGGACGGGATGTGACAGAACAACGGCTGCTGGAAGCTGCAGTAGCGCGGACGGCAAAACTGGCCGCTGTTGGTAAGCTGGTAGCGGGTGCGGCGCACGAACTGGGCAATCCATTGACTACGGTCCTGGGCAACGCGGCCCTGCTGCATCGGCGCTCGTCGCGTGGTTCTTCAGCCTATGTCCTGAGCGGCGCCATCCTGGAAGCCGGTGAGAAGGCCAGAGGTATCTTGCGCTCACTGCTGGACTACTCTCGTCGGGAGCAGTACACCTTTGCCCCAACAGACATCAACGCTACCCTGGAGTGGTCATTGTCCCTGCTCAAGTACTGCTTTGATGAGAGCGGAGTTAGTCTGCGCAAGAAACTGGATGCCGGACTGCCACAGGTGACTGGCAGCGAGAGTCACTTGCGTACGCTGTGGACTAACTTGCTGCTCAATGCTGTGGATGCTGTCCAGGCCGTAGGGAACAGGGGGGACAGCTTCGACGGTGTGCTCGAATTGTCCTCTGCGCTGATCGACGAAGAGAAGGCAGTACGCGTGACGGTGCGTGACAACGGCGTGGGCATTGCAGAGGAGCTGATGCCCAGGCTGTTTGAACCGTTCTTCACCACGAAAGAGTCCGGCAAAGGCACCGGACTAGGCCTGTACATCTGCCATACTATTGTGCAGCAGCACTGTGGCAGGATTGAGGTGCAGAGTGTGCAGGGGCAGGGGGCGCAATTCACGGTGATCCTGCCTGTCGAGGGACCTTTGATGACCTGATGAGGAAGTTCTTTTATCGGGTAGACGGCTCCACGCCCAGGGTGCCAAAGGGTAGCAAGCGTCTCTTCGTCCGAGTGAAGGAGTCTAGTTCTTCGCTTCTCCACGGCATAATGGCTAGGCGAGCTGCTTTTCAACGCTCCGAAGTGATTTGACTGATCCCTGATTATGTGCTACACTGTGCGCAGCAATAGAACGAAAGAGGTACCTGAACTGGCTCGTAAGTGCGTTTGCCGAGGCTTACACAGCCTAGGCGTTTCTTATGTGTGCTCGTTGGGTGCACTTTCCGTTCTACAAATCAACGAAAGGAAGGAGTATCCGACTGTGAGTGAACGCATTACGGGCACTGTGAAGTGGTTCAACAGTGGCAAGGGCTACGGCTTTATCTCTCGTGAGGAGGGCGACGACGTCTTCGTGCACCACTCGGAGATACAGGCGGAAGGTTTTCGTCAACTGGAAGAAGGCCAGCGGGTTGAATTCAGCGTCGAAGACGGCCCCAAGGGGCCACAGGCGACGAATGTCGTCCTCTGCTAGTTGAGACAACGCTACGAAAAAGGCGCTGTGGACTAGCCCAGAACGCCTTTTTCACTAAATTGAAAGGATGGACATGAACAAGAAATTGTACGTCGGAAACCTCAGTTACACTGTTACTGCAGAGACTCTGCGTGACCTGTTCGCTGCTGTGGGAGAGGTTGTTTCTTCAACCATCATCACCGACCGCATGAGCAACCGCTCGAAGGGCTTTGGTTTCGTGGAGATGGAGACTGAAGAGCTAGCACAAGAGGCCATCACCAAACTGAACGGCCAGGAAGTTGACGGCCGCCAGATCACCGTGGCCGAAGCTCGCCCACCGCGGCGAGACCGAGATGGTGGCTACGACGACCGCAGCGGCGGAAGGCGGCGCTAGTAGTTTCTGTGTCCGCAGCCTCTTGGGATTGAGCCAAGAGATGCTGCCTCTTGAGCTAAGGTTCATAAGTGCGATCCTACGCTGGTTCTACCCTCCCGCACGTTATGGAACGTGCGGGAGGGTCCGGCTGATACCAAAACTGATTGACAACGGCAACCGTGTGGACGATGTGAGTGAAAAACATCGAAACTCTCGCTGGAGGAGGGCGAGTCGTGCCCGAATAGTGGGGAGAGCGCATGGATGCAGGACTCAGCCACAAACGACGCTGATGCGGCCCGCCAGCGCGGGTTGTATAAGACCGAACGGATGAAGCGCCAGTTGCCTGGGGCGTGAGTGCGCCTCGGGTCATTGGCGTTTTTCGTTGGCCGACGTGGACACGAGCTTGTGAGGGGGCCAGCACTGGCCTGAAGCGCCGGTGCTGGGTGAACACGCGAGCAGCGTCTGTTCGTGGCAGTGCGATGGCTGCGCGAGGCGGGCTCGGCCTGGATGACCCGGCAACCGCCGAGATTCATCACCCGCAGAGAAGTGAGAGGTGCTGGTGCGGTGTCCGCGTGATTTGACAAGAATACAATTCTGTGGTATGATAGTATCACTAAAATATATATGGAGGTAGGGTACTTGCCTGGAAGAAGGCGAAGTCTCGCCATCTGTTCGGCGAGGCGCGGTTGTCCGAATAGAGCCCGTGAACGGTGCTCACCACTAAAGGTGGCGAGCACCGTTTTCTTTTTACCTGCACACAGTTGTGCGGTGATGGCACTTGGGAGGCAGAGCCATGGCTGATCGCTTGCAGCAAGGCCAGGATGAGAAGGCACTGCATAGTTTCTACGCCAGCGTTTTCAGCGCTGAGGAGCTGGCCGAGATCGCACGCCAGTTGGAGTCGCCGCAGCGCTCTATGGAGATGGAGGTGGCGGTGATGCGCGTTATGATCCGCCGCGTGATGGAGTGCATTGGCGAAGAGGATCCGGTCAAGGCGCTGCCGCTGATACGTCAGGGGGTGGATGCCATCTGCCGTGCGCTGCGCACCGAGCGGGTGCTCGCTGGCGAGACTGGTGACTCGTTGGCTGCTGCGTTTGCGGTGGCTCTGCGAGAGATCGGGGAGGAACTTGGGATTGACGGCTGAAGCTGATCTGCGGAAGGCGATCCGAGTGTACCGGAAGATGAAGCGTGAGGATCGGAAGGTAGACGGGGTGGATCAGACGCCAGGGTGTGTGTTTGGCGTGGTGACCAGGGAAGTGCTGGACGGGGTAGCGGCTGACCTGGAGGAGATCAAGGGTGAACTGAGGTGGATACGGCGGTTGATTGTTGGCGGTGTTGGGACTGCAATCATAGCGACAGTGCTTAGATTTGCGGGGTTGGAATGACCTTGCGTAGTAGGGTAGCAGAACGTCTGTTCGGGGATGTCATCGAGGACCGTGTAGCACAGGCCGTGAAGGTCATCGATGACAAGTGGTGGTCACAGATCGGCGGGGCTGGAGCCAGCCTCGACCGTGACTGGATGGAACTGAAGGGGGATCTCGACGATGCGCTTGAGGCTTGGCGGACGAATCCGCTGGCTCGGCGCATTTGTGCTTTGTGCACGGACTACGTGGTGGGCTCGGGGATCTACCTGCAGAGCAGCAACTCATGGGTGCAGAAGTTTGTGGACGAATTCTGGAAGCTGAACGGGATGGGGCTGCGGTGCTACCAGTGGTGCGATGAGCTGACCCGGGCTGGTGAGTTGTTCATCGTGTTGGGCACGGACAAGGTTAGTGGGGCGTCTTTCGTGCGGGCAGTGCCGGCCGTGCAGATAGACTGCGTTGACACGGACGATGACGATCTGGAGCGTGAGCTGCGCTACCGGCAGATGAAGGTGAACGAGCTAGACGGGAAGTGGTGGCCAGCGGCGGCTGTGGGACCAGATGCGGACCAGGTGATGCTGCACTACACGATTAACCGGCCAGTTGGGTGCGTGCGTGGTGACGGAGATCTAACTCCGATCCTGCCCTGGCTGAAGCGCTACAGTGACTGGCTGCTGAACAGAGTGCGGCTGAACAAGTACAAGACGGCCTTCATGTGGGACGTGACAATTTCTGGCCGGCCAGGGCGCGGTGACACAGTGCGGAAGAAGCGTTTCAAGTACAAGACGGCGCCTGAGCCAGGGTCGATTATCGTGCACGATGACAGTGAGACGTGGCAGGCAGTGTCGCCTAAGATCGAGGCGTGGGACGCGAAAGAGGACGGGAAGGCGATCCGGCTGATGACAGCTGCTGGTGCGGGCGTACCTCTGCACTTTCTCTCTGAGGGTGAAAGTGCGACGAAGGCGACGGCGGCGGAGATGGGCGATCCTACGTTCAGGCACTATTATCGCAGGCAATTGTTCTTTGGTTGGATGCTGGTGGACATGCTGACCGTGGCGGTGAAGCGTGCGAATGCTCGAGGTCGGGGACGGCGGCTGAGCGGGTTGGGGCTGAGAGCGGTATTTCCTGACATCACGAAGCGAGACAATGAGCAGATGGCGAGATCTGCGCTGCTGATCACGAGGGCTCTTGACACCATGGCTCAGTACGGCTGGATCGATCGAGAGAGTGCGATCGGGATGGCGCTGAAGTTTGCAGGTGAGTTTGTGGACGTGGGTACAGTGCTGGAGCGGCTGAAGAGAGAAGGGCCGGCCAAGCTGGTTGGTGGCGATGAGGATGAGGTCGGCGATGATGGTTTGCGGGGCGACGAAAGAGGCCGGCCGATCGGGTCTGTGACGGGTGCTGGCTTGTGACGGACAGGACCTTCGGCAGGATAAGGGCGGGGTGTGACGGACAGGATTGACAGGATAAGGGCGGGATTTGAACGGTGGAGAGAGCGGGTGGTGCCCGCTGGAAGTTTGGCGGGCGCTGGAGTGTAGCGGAGGTTGGGATGGGGGAGAATCAGGGTTTGGATGCCGCAGAGGGGCGAGCTTTGCATGGGGCAGAGGGGCGACGCGTAACTCTACAGGGTGACTTTGGTGGGAGCTCCATTGGGCGGCGATACGAAGTTGTAGCGATGACGGCTGGCCAGGCGAACGGGTTGGAGTACAGCGCTCTGGTGGTAGAGGTGGCGCTTCCTCTGTTCGAGGGCGTGACTGTGTTTGTTGATCACGCTCAACTGGCGGAGATGTGGAGCATGACTGGCAACCGGAGCTTGCGTGGCGTACTGGGCGTGCTGGAGGGGTGTTACTACGCGCCGGCGAGCGAGGGGATCAACGGAACGCTGCGGGTTTATCCGGGTGCCGATGAAGGGTGGTTCACTGCGATGGTGGACCAGTATCTGGCAGATAAGGCGGCGGGTAGAGAGACGCCGAGAGTGGGATTGAGTGCAGTGGTGGACGTCAAGGTGCAAAACAGGGAGGTGGTGAGTATCAGTCGAGTGGTGAGCGTGGATGCGGTGTTCGATCCTGCACGGGGTGGTGAGTTTATCCGTGCTCTTAATCAACAACAAGAGGAGGGTAGCATGTTGAAGTTGGAGAAGCCTCCGCTCGTTGATCAGATCGTCTGGGATGGTCTGAACGACGTGGAGAAGGCGGAGATGATGCAGAAGGGTGCGCCAGTGGGGGGAGGCGGGCGGTTGGTGAATGAGGACCCGCCGAAGCCTCTCGGTGGCGGTGGCGTTGTAGCTTCGGGAGTAGTGGCTGGACCGAAGGCGCCTGCGAAAGCTGTGCATGCCGGTAACCTGGCCGTGCCGCCGGTGGCGGTGATTGAGCCGGGAACTGTGCAGACGCAGGCAGCTGGCTCTGCACCTTCGGCAGGGGCGGCTGTGCAAGGCGGTTTTCTGCGAAATGCGCAGATTGACCCGGCTGTCCTGTCGGCGCTGAGCGAGAACTTGCTGAGCATGCGGCTGGAGAAGTCGAACCTGCCAGAGGCGATGCAGACGATGCTTCGCACGAAGTACGGCGGGGGGATGTTCAGCGTGGATGGGCTGGACGCGGAGGTCGAGGCGCTGCAGGCGGCCTGGGCTGCGAGTGTGGCTGCGACTGGCACGCAAGTGCGTGGTGTGGGTCAGCCGCGGTGGCAAGTGACCCTGGGCGAAGCGGACAGACTGCAGGCGGTGATGGATCAGCTCGTCGGGCTGAAGCCGAAGAGTGAGCTGCTGCAGGGCGTGGCTCCGATCAGTGGGATTCGGGAGCTGTACCTGATGTTGACCGGCGACTATAACTTTGTGGGCAGTTTTGACAAAGAGCGGGTAGCGCTGGCCAACGTGACTACAGCGACCATGACCTCACTGGTCAAGAACGCGTTCAACAAGGTGATCCTGGACTACTTCAACAGCGTGTTTCGGTGGTGGGAGTTCGTCGCCAGTGAGGAAAGCTTCACCAGCATGAAACAGATCACCTTGATCACGTTGGGTGGGTTTGTGGACCTGCCGACCGTGGCTGAAGGCGCTGCGTATGCAGAGCTATCGTGGAGCGACGCCGAAGAGACCGCTGACTTCGTGAAGAAGGGCGGCTACGTAGGGGTGACGCTGGAGATGATGGACAAGGACGAGACCCGGAGTTTCCGAGCGATACCGAGGAAGCTGGCAATAGCTGGCTACCGGACCCTGGGCTCTCTGGTGTCAGCGCTGTTCACTGACAACAGCGGTGTTGGACCGTACTGGCCGTCGAGCCAGGCGGTGCTGTACCTGTTCAGTGCGACCTACGGGAACCTGGGGTCGGCTGCACTGACCGCGTCGAGCTGGGATGCTTGTATCCAGTCGATGTACAAGATGGCGGAGGCCACGAGCTCTAAGCGAATGGGGATCAGGCCGGCGTATCTGCTGGTGCCCATCGAGCTGGAGAAGACGGCACTGACAATCATGCAGAGTGAGGGCGAGCCTGGCACTGGTGACAACGATGCAAACGTAAGGGCTGGTTCTTCTCGTGTGGTGGCCGTGCCTCTGTGGACCAACGCTACCAGGTGGGGTGCAGTAGCTGACCCGCGAGTGTGGCCTGGGATCGTGATTGGATACCGGTTTGGCAGGGCGCCCGAGGTGTTCATCTCTGGGGAAGAAACGATAGGCAGCATGTTCACCAATGACGAGATGCGGATCAAGGCCCGCTTCATCGTGGCGGTGGGTGTGGGTGACTATCGACCTCTCTACAAGTCGAACCCGTAGGAGTTGTGATCCGGAGTGGTGCACCACTACTTGTAGTGGTGCAGTTGATCCGAGCGAGACCACCTAGCCACTAGCTGTAGTGGTGTGCTGAGCGAAGAGAGGTGCTGAAGTGGGACGTGGTAGGAAAGGCGGTCCAAAAGCGGCTGGTCCTGGTGGGTCCTGCGTGTGTCCGAAGTGTGGACACAGGGAGGGTCACGTCAGGGCTGAGCCGTGCTATGAGCTGAAGTGCCCTGAGTGTGGGGCGGAGATGACGAGAGAGTAGAGCAAGGGAGGCTGAAGGTGCAAGACGTGTTGATTGTTGGTGTGCCTGCGGTTGTGGTGATCATCGCTTTGATCGAGCTTTTGAAGGTGTATGGTCTGGCGACGCGGTGGGCGCCGGTGGTGGCGCTTGGACTGGGGGTGATCATCAGTGTGGGCAACGAGCTGGTTGCTATCTATCCGCTGGTGGAGCCGTGGTACAACGCGCTGTGGGTTGGACTGCTGCTGGGTCTGGTGGCATGTGGTTTGTACGACGTTGGCAGCAAGACGGTGTTGAACCGGAAAGGGAGCGGGTGAGCTATGGCTGGAAGTAGTGGTATCGACTGGAGGCGTGTCAAAGGTGTGGCGTGGCAGGTGTTGCAGCCAGTGATCATTGCGATCCTGGTTGTGGCGCTGCTGTTGCTGGTGTGGCGGCCAGTGGCAGAGCAGTTGAAGGTAGACGTGGCTGGTGTGTCGCACTTTAGCAGCGTGTACAGTAGTGGGGACCTGGAAGCGGTGGGTGACGTGATCGCCGGTGACGATGCGACTGTGGCGGGTCTTGCGACAATAGGCGAGACCTTGCACGTGACAGGGGCGTCGTCGTTTGCTGCGGTGACTGCGAGTGGCGTTGCTTCGGTGGACAGCCTGGCGGTGACTGGTGTGGGGTTGGTGGGAACCTGGCTGCAGGTGTCTCAAGATGATACGTTGACCCTGTACGACGGCGACACCATCACGGTGACACAGAGCTTTGTGCCTTTGACCGCTGGGATCTGGGTGACGACCTCGACGACCACGGCGATAGTGAGTCCGACTGTGGGTGGGAGCTTGCTGTTCTTGACGAACATGGGTACATTCCCGATCATGATCAAGGATGCGGCGAACACTCAGAGTGCAGGTGACATCACGTTGGGCCAGTACGACAGTTGTGTCTACGTTTGGAACAAGACAGACTGGATCATGCTGGCTTTGAGCGACAACTAGCCCTTAGGTCTTTGACCTGAGGACAAAGGGAGGGGTGAGAGCATGGAAGTGAGAGCGAGCAAAGTAACGGAAGAAGCCGGCCAGACTGATGGTGCGGTGTTCATTGCGCCGATGATGTGTCAGGGGATCGCGGCGACAGACACGTTTCTGTTGGAGGCAAGTTCCAACCTGCCGTCGCTGCACTCACCGCAGACCAGCGCGGAGGCCGTGGTAGTGTACATCCCGATACCTCACCATCTGGCGAGGACGGCGTCAGATCGTGGCCAGAAGGTGACGTCGATCGAGGTGTACTATGACCTGGACGTGGCAGGGACGGCGGCATCACTGAAGCTGTACAAGACCACGCTGAAGGCGAACCTGACGATCCCTGCTGCTGCTGAGGTGACCACGACGTGCAGTCATACAGAGGCGCTGCTGTACGCTGCTGATGAGCAGAAGGCCGTGTTGACCATCACTACACCGGCCTTCCTGGCTGACAACGAGGCGTATCACGTGGAGCTGTCCATCACCAAGGCGGCGACCACTGACCTGAAGTTCTTCGGTGCCCTGGTGAACTTCAGCAGGAGACTGTAGAGTCACTGGGCGTGATGTGGGGTAGAGGTTGCTGAGGACTAGAATGTAGCGAGCGCTTCCTGAGGACCACAATGGAGCGAGCGCTTCCTGAGGACCACAATGGAGTGAGCGCCTCCTGAGGACCACAATGGACTGTAGACTGCCTGACCCTGCCCTATTAACGGATTCCCGTGTAGGAAAGGGTACCCATGTGAGTAAGGGTAAAAGGGGGCAAGGGGTGGGTCTGGTTGGCTTGATTCGCCCCTAGGTCTTTGGCCCCGCTCTGCGTGACCGAAGGTCGAGGGACAAAGGTGGGTCAGGCTGGCCTTTCTCATAGATTTCTCCTTTCTCGGCCGAGGGGCGCGTCTCGGATATCAACGCGCAACTTAGAGTCGATAACTACATAGTCGGGGGCCGTGGGGTTGCCGGCTGTTGAGGTTCGCGCCGGTGGATCATGTGCAGCGGCCCCCGAGCAAAATAAGGAGGTATGATCGTGTCTGGTGGTGGAAGTTCGGAGTTGCGAGGGTTGAGGGCGCGTGTGGCTTGGCTAGAGAGCGCGGATGATGATTGGCGATCTGCGTGGGAGGAGCTGAGCAAGCGGGTGTCGGCTCTTGAGGTGAAGTGTGCGAAGAAGGAGCCGGCGAAGGCCAAGAAGAAGGGTGGCAAGTGATGGCTGCTGCGTCTGTGGTAAAGACAGATAGCGCGGAGATCAAGGCTTCGGCTGGTCTGCTGGTGGCGGTGATCCTGACGGCTACGGGTGCTGCGGAGATCACGTTGAAGGACGGTGGGTCTTCTGGGACCGCGATCGTGAACTTGGCGACGGGGGCGGCGGGGTCGGCGGTATTCACGCCAGCGCTGCCGCTGGCGTTCTCGAGCTCTCTGTACCTGGTGAAGGACGCGGGCACGATTGAGGCGACGGTAGTCTATGTCTGACCTGGACGATCTCCGGGACCGTGTCGAGGGTTTGCTGAAGGATGCGAGCAACGAGCAGTGGACGACTGACGAGCTGGACGACGCTGTACGTCTGGCGTTGAGTGAGCTGAGCCAGGCGCTGCCTGCGCGGGGCGTTGACACCATCGATGCAGTAGATGATCAGTGGGAGTATGATATCTCTGGGATCAGTGGCTTGATGTCGGTGGTCGAGGTGTGGTATCCGTACCTGAGCACTGACAGCAGCTACAAGAAGAGTCATCCTGTGAAGTGGCGGATGCTGGATGATGCGACGCTCCTCTTAGAGTACGACGGTGGTGATCCTGATGCGGCCTATGACCTGCGTATCTTCTTCGACAAGATGCAGACGCTGGAGGACCTGGACTCAGCGACGGCAACGACGTTGGACGAGTTTGAGAAGGCGGCGTTGATCGTGGGTGCAGCCGGCTACGCTGCGGTGGCGAAGGGTCGGGCTTTGATGGGGACCGTGACGATAGGTGACACGGAGATAGAGGCGTACATGGCGTGGGGGAAGGCGCGGCTCAAGGAGTTTTGGGCGCGTGTGTTCACTATATCGTCGCGTGAGGGTGCAAGTGAGGATAGCCGGATAGGGTGGTGGTCGGCTGACAAGTGGGATGAGTAGGGGAAGCAGTCAGCAGATTAAGCGGATGAAGAGGATTCCTGAAGGGCGGCGGTTAGAAACGCGCCGCCTGGGTCAGAAGAAGCCCGTTTTCTCCAAGAAAACGGGCTTCTTGACTTGATATGCAGCTCCCCAACCGTGTTATTCTGGCCGTATCGTACACGAAATATGATTGGGTGAGCCTACCCATTCTACCAAATGATTCTATCAGCCAAGTCGTCAAGCCAGCGATAGATGTTGTGCATTACTTCTGCTAGTCCTCTCAACTCAGCCATGTCTCGTATCGCAGCGTACGTTTCGGCTCTAGCCTTGCGTGTCACCTCTGGTTGGGAAAGTGGAAACAACCTCCCCTGTGGGAAGTGGGCTTTGTTGAATGTCTTTATGGAAGTACTTACGCGTGCGAGTCGACCCAGGTACTCTTGAATTCGTTTGTCAATGCCCCTCTCCAGGGTCGTGTCAGTGCGAAGATAAGGTCGTAGCTTCCTGATCTCGGCCAATGGAAACACCGGCAGCCACTGGAGTGGCGAATAAAGAGGGTGTTCCTGGTTTTCACCATTGTAGTATCTGAGCATTTCAAATACGATATCCATCTCGCGCATGGATAGGTACATGATCTCTCGACGTATTTGATACCTTCGGAAGCCCTGCACGTACTTGGCGTCCGTAGCATATGCTAGCTTCCTCAGACATGCAATGGCAACAGCTAGGCGCAGGAGAAGCGATTCATCTTCTCGTGGCTCACCTCTGAACCTCACGATCCTGTATTTGTCGCCTTCCCTTGCCACATCTCTTAGAGGGTCGTAGGCTGTGTCGAAATCCCCAGACTTGCTACTCCATTCTTCTGGCATTGTCTGGCGCCAGTCGCGAGTTTCACGCGGTGGCGCAGCTTTGGCCCTATGTGTGTATGGATTACGCCGATGGTGATATAGGTACTGTGCTATGCTCCGTATTCTCTCCTCCTGACTCTTGCCGGTCCACTGTTTGTGTACATGCTCCCAAACTGACCCGTCAGGGATCTCTTCATACAGACAGTCCGAAATGACGTAGACACTCTCCAGTAGATCCTTCAACGGTAGTGGAAGTTCACTGAAGAACTGCAAGAATCCTCTGCGATTCCCAAAGTGTGGTAAGTATATCTCCGTGTATAGCCTTGCGGCGGCCCGACGGAGCTCATCTGGGCGGGGGCTATCCAAAACGTCGTGCAGAATGTCCGATATGCTCTCATCGTTAGTGTGATACTTGGCCTTCTTCCCAGGTCTACTTACTTGGAGCCACTCGTGAAATGTCGGTGGACTCTTGCTAGCAAGTGCGTCGACACAAGTACACATCAAATAGAGTTGCAGCGCTAGTTGTTGCCCACGAAGCCAAAAGCCTAGTTCGCCTTGTCCAAAACCTGGAGTAAATGATGGATGGACAAAAGGGAATCTGTGGCGTACGTGGTCGGCGAAGTATACACGGACAGCGACATCCTTGAGTTGCTCACAATGCTCACTCTGATGAAAGCCGCGACAAAAGTGGGCCTGCTTGATTTGGAAGCCAAACAGATTGTGTACCAATCTCTCAATGTCCATTCGTTGCCCTGAATCCGGAGTACGGTTCTCTCTACAGGCCCGCGTGCCGTAGCGGAATTATCCTTATCATGCAGATGTGATAAGCCACATTGCTATGCGTCTATGTGCTCTCAATGGATCGGCCACGCAGGTATGAGCGCGTCAATCTCCTCCATGAGGCGCATTGTCTCTTTGAGGGCCACGACGATCTTCTGGTAGTGGAACAAATCCTCAAATGACAGTATCCGCCCTTTGCGGTCCTTGAGCCACTTGTGCAGTACCTGGTAGCCCCCAATGTGGAATTCCCAAACGTCCAGTGGGATGCCCTCGAAGTACTGTGTCTTGTTGATGTGCACGCGCCCGGGAACCTCATTCCCACGGTCATCCTGACGCGGCTCCACGTAGCGGACTTTCACTACCTCGTTGGAACCGACCGCGGGGAAGCGGGTGATGAGCTGGTTCAGCAGCGGCGATTCCATCAGGTGCAGGGCGACTAACTGCTCGCCCTTCTCCGCCAGTGCTTTGAACAAGGCTCGCTCCGAGGTGAGCGGCAGGCGGGGGAAGTCAATGTTCAGGAGTTCGGCGTAGCGTTCGCGGTAGATGGGAGAGTGGAAGATGGCGTAGGCATAATGAAGGATGTCCTCTGGACCGAAGGTGGTCTCCAGATTCCCCTTGCCATCTGGCACAAAGCCGAGCCCCAGGTTCTGCGTGACGGCAGCGATGAACTTGGGTGAGAGGTTGGGCTCCCTGCTCACCTCCTCTGTCTCAAAAAGCGTGTCTGCTGTGTCCTCGGGCGCAGTGTATAGATAGAGGGGAAAAATCACACAGTTATCCTTGATGGATACGGCGTCTTTCCCAACGATAGACTTTGTGACTAAGAAGTGATTATACGTTTCTGTTCGAATTCTCCTCATTGTCAAAAGGGCCACATTATCGTGTAGCATGTGGCGCATAACTTCAGGTCGCGATCGGTCAATTAGATCACCGGAGTAGTAAATCGCTCGGATGTCGAACGGGCGGTATAGACAGGGCTTGAAGTCTGCATCCCAATACTGGCGTGCCTGGAGTCTAGCCCTTGCCTGGGCCAGTTTCCAAGTCCCGGTATCTGGTAGTCTAAATGTGTCTCTCACTTCATCATCAGAAAGAGTCTGGTCTCGCAGTGCAGCAACTCTTGATTGAAGCCGCTTCATTTCGAAATCAATCACAAAGTGGTCACGGTGGGTCTTGATCCCGCTGGAGTTCACCGGTAGCACATCCGTGATGCTCCAGCCACGTTCGTATTCACCAAGTAAATCGAGCTTCTTGGGCACAAAGAAGAAGTACGGTGACACTGGCTCCAGTGTTTGCCAATCATCAGTGCTACTGACGTCGTTCTCCAGGAGGTAGCGATACTTTTGCTCGCGCAACCCCCACAAATCGGCGTACTGCACATGAGCTGGGCCTTTGTGCCCCCGCTTCTTGACGAAGAGGGCAATAGCCACGCCTGGCCGGATGTCAAAGACGTTCTCATCCTTTGCACCATCGGGAGTTCTCTCGCCCAATAGAGCACTGCCGTGCAGGTTGAGGATATAGATCTCGGAGAAGGATTTCATCAGCTCTTCTCTCATCCCCCGGTGGATTAGGCCAGACAGGTAGGCGTGATTGGTAATCATGCCAACAATGCCCTGGCCCGTGCGCTCGATGCGGTCGTGTGCGAAGCGGATGAACTTGATATAATCATCGGACAGCGGCTGGATGTTGCGCTCGCCACGCACAGCGGTCTTGTAGGGGTCCATTAGTTGGTCAATGTAGGGGCTTTTGTTAGCCGAACTGACAGAATAGGGCGGATTGCCCAAGACCACCATGATGGGCAGTTCTGCCTTTATCTTGGCCGCCTCATCGGCTTCCTCAGTGATCCAGCGGGCGAACAGCACCTCGCTGCGCTTGGCGGCCTGTTCCAGCGCGTTCGTCAGGTAGATGCCCAATCGCTGCCCACTGGCGAAACTGTAGCCGCTTTCCTGCAGCTGCATCGCCAACTTGAGGTGAGCTATGGCGTAGGGAGCCATGAGCAGCTCGAACCCAAAGAGGCGTAGTAACAAGTGCTGCTCCACGTAGCGGTCCCAGGCGCCAGACTGGCCCATGCTGACCAGCGTTTCGTGTATCTGCTGGACGACGAAATAGAGGAAGGTACCCGTGCCGCACGCCGGGTCGAGGACATAGACTTTGCTGGCATCGTGCCCGATGTCTGCCAACCCCAAGGGCCGATCGAACTGTGTCCTCAAGATGTAGTCAATGGAGTGCACGATGTACGTGACCACCGGTTCAGGCGTGTAGTAGACACCCCGGCGCTGGCGCAGGGCCGGGTCGTAGGCGGCCAGGAACGTCTCGTAAAAGTGCACCACGGGGTCCTGCCGTTGGGTGGCTTTGCCAAAGCCTCGCAGCACCTCCGACATGTCGGCCCGTTCCAGAAGCTGTGCCAGGTCATTCACCGCCCAGGCGATGCGTTGATCCAGCTCTGGGCCGGCGATGCGGTGGAACATCTTGCGCAAGAACGGGTTGGTGGGAGGCAGGTTCCATGCTGCATTCTGTCTGGTGAAGGGCTCACCATCGCGTGCGCGCTCGCGAGCGGCAAACAATCCATAGGCGATGGTCTGAGCGTACATGTCGGCGAATCGCTTTGCGTCCAGGTCGGGGATGAGCGTTTCGCGGAAGGCCTTCAGTTCCTCGTGCAATTTGCCCTGCTCAGTTTCCTGTTCGAAGGTGCGCTCGATGAGGTTGCGCACGAGACGTGCCTGGGCGGCCATGCGTCGGGCCAGTTCGCTGGGCGTCCCAATGGTGGGCACGGACTGGGTGAAAAAGGCCTCGAAAAGCGCTGTGACTGCCGCCTCTCCGCCTTTGCCGACGTTTGCCAGGCGCGCCACATCTCGCCGCTGGCCCTCGACGTACCAGCGAAATTCGAGGTAATCGGTGAGAATGAGGTTATTGAGCGACTCACGATACCGTTTTAGTTGCTCCGAACGTTCCGCTTCATCCAGGGTTTTCCCTACATCCTTGCACTCGATGTAGCCCAGAGGTACACCATTCCGAGTGACGATAAAGTCAGGCGCGCCACAAGCGACGTGGGTGGGCTCGTTGGTTGCATCTACGCCCTCGCCCAAAGCTTCTACGAGGCTCTCAAGGGCAGATCGGAAAGTGTGCTCCGTGGAGATACCCTTTTGGACGTTGAGTTCTACTTCTCTGAGATAGTCACGCAGCGCAGAGGTTTTCACTGCTTTTCGCCTCCTGGAGTGCTCCGTGGGGGACTCGATGCTTCCTACCAGGATATGCTATGCCCCGATGGTTGTCAATAGACCAGTTGGTGCTTTGGATCCTGCCACTGTCATTATAGCACAGGGCGTGGCTGGTCACAAGTAGACCATGGGACGAAGCAGGGCTTTTCCAACGTCTGGTTATATCCATCATGTTCAGCGGCAGTTGGACTGCCGCGGCTCCTGGCGATGGTACGCCGCTCGTGCAAAGGCCGTGGAGACGACCCGGCAGTGCCTTGTCTTTGCGCCAAAGGCGTAAACGCCGACTGCGGGGGAACGTGCGGAGGCCGGCTGACTTTGGAAAGGCCCTGTGGGGCAAAGGTGGTAGAGGCGTAGCATGCCTCGTCAGAGCGAGGCGAACCATCGCCTGTGGCCTTGGCCTGGCGCCAAGATCCACGACGAGACAGGCGGCTACGCCTCTACCAATACGCGGACGCTCGAATGGGCCAGCCTTCCCGAAGCAATGCATTCGGGAGGGCTGCTATATGGTGTGTGTGATAGGCTGCTGCTACGGCAGCCAGACGTTTCTCATGGTGACCGGCAGGTATAGCCAATAGCCAGTCAGTGTTGCTGTCGGCGAGGGGCCGACAGTGGGTGTGGCCGTTCGCGTCGGTGTTGGCGTGTTTGTGCGGGTGGGCGTCAAGGTGTGCGTTGGTGTCGCTGTAGGACCTGCCGCTGGTACGCCATACCAGAAGCCTGCGCCGATTTCATACCCGCTGCTGCTGCTGCTGCCGACTACTCCTTGCCCGACGGTACCGCTCAGCGTGTAGCTACCGCTGCTGCTCGTCCCTCCTCCGCCACCTATCACCCACCAGTCTATGGCATACGTAACCGCTGCGCTCCCGAGTGCGCGTACCGTGCTGACCACGAGCAGGATGCCGAGCGTGCCCAGAAGCAGTGCTTTCCTTTTGCGCATGACGTGCCTCCTTTGCTCACTGGCGCTAGTCATGCTCGAGCTCGAGGCGGATGGCGCCGATTTGCACGTAATCGCTGTCATTAGTAAAGTGCAGGCCCAGGTATAGGCCCAAAGCACCTTGCTCTGCGCTCAGGGTGTTGTTGCTGGTCAGATTGAAGCTGTGAGAAGTGGCCGTCTCGCTCTTGAGGTCTGTGCCGTCGATGATAATGGCCACGTCACTGTCGGCGTCGGTCTGTTTCCGCAGGTGCGTGTGGGTGATATAGCAGTTCGAACCGTCTGCGCACAGGTAATGCACGGTGAGCTTGGTAACCTTGACAGGCTGTCCATAGAGCACGCTGGGTAGGGTGATGGGGTAGTAGATGTTCCTGATACCTGTAGTGGCTCCGCCCCAGATCAGGGTGCCACCGTTCATCCTCATGGCCCAACGTGTGGTGTCGGTGTTTCTGTTCTTGACGAAACTGTTGCCGCTGATCCAGACGTAGGACTTGGCGCTGCTCTGGATTTTGCCGGCAGCATAGATGGCGGCGCCGGTGGCGCTGTAGCCCTTGACACCAACGCCGCTGCCCGAGTTGTAGCCTTGCGTGCCAATGCTGTTATTCCCACCGACACCACTCAGACCAATGCCGTTGGTGCTCTCTCCGTACACGGCGGCGGCGTTCGTGCTGGTCGCCCACAAGCCTACGGCGATGCCACTACCATCGTTACGGACGTAGAGGACAGGGTTGTTCTGGAGCGTACCCAGTACGCGTGCGCCGGGTTTCAGGCTGAGGGCATAGGGGGCGGGCAGTATCTCCTCGCATCCTACGCGGGTGCCGCCTACTTCAACCGCCAGCCACAGCCCCTGCCCGTTGAAGTTGGTCTGATTCACGTCCAGGTCCACGCTGAAGAGGCCGTTGACCACCGATACGTTGTTCTTGGTAACGCTCTGCACCGGACTGCCCGAACAATGGCTGTTGGTGTAGAAGTGGAAGACCATATTGCGGTTGCCGGTCACCGGATGGCCGTGCTCCGTGAGGACGCCCTGGTAACTGATGCGGCTGTTTACTGTAGCGGCAATGGACACCTCCCCTTGTGGCTGAGGCTGGTTCTGCGGCCCTGATCCTTGGGCCAGGCTCAGTGCCGCAGCGAATGCCAGTACGGTCAAGACGAGCAGTACATTTCTGGTGATTTTCATGGTAGTACCCTCCTTGTTTTTCTGTGTTTGTGCTAGGCTGACAAGCGTATTTGCTCTCTGCTCTTGCCTCCTTTCTGCCTGCCGCGAACGAAGGGAGCAGCTTCTCCGCTGTGCGCGAAGAGGTTGCTCTGAGACTGACGCGCCATGGACCAGCCACGGTCTGATGCACGCGACATAATGAACTCGGCTGGTGAGAATATCATGCCAGACGTTGTGTAGATCGCGGTTTCCACGGTGGATCCTCTCTGCAAACCATGGGCAGTCGCGTGCGGGATCTTGCTGAATGTTAATCGCCTATGACATCCCTTGTCGTAGCGCGTTTGGAGTTAGGTGTTGGATGTGGAATATGGGTGGGTGTCGGAGATCAAAGTCGCTGTTATGAACAAGAGTATGAGCCGCAGAAGGCGAGAGGCAGGAAGAGAAGCCGCTCAGCTTTGCTCGTGCTGTCTGTGTATGTGCCTAGTGCTCTGGGATCAGCCAGGCCTTGGTCATGCCTACGGCGGGGGTCACACTGGGCAGCGGCCAGGTGTCGGTTATGCCTGTAGCGGGCCAAGTCAGCAGCGTGCGGGTGCTGGCTGTGGCCGTGGCAGGCGTTATGGTGAACGTCGGTGTCAGGGTCAGCGTTGGCGTCACGGTGCCGGTCATCGTCGGCGTGGCGACAGGCACGGGCGTGGGGCCGAGGCGCGTGGTTTGCACTGCGCGGGCAGTACCCTGGTCGCAGGTCATGATTGCTTCGTTGGTCACGGTTTGTCCACCGCAAATGCTGAAGGTATTGAGAACAAAATCGAGACAGCGGCGCTCGTATGCTTCCACTGTGCCAATGATCCACTCGACTTGTGGAGGATTGTCCGGCACCAGGTAGGCGCAGTCGGACCATTTGTCCACAATGACGACATTGGTGAGGGGAGTCTCTGCCTCGTTGATCACGCAGATTTCGTAATGTATGCGGTAAGTGGCAGGCACGGGATCCCGATGATCGGTCTTGGTGAGGCTGAACACTGCCTGCGGCGTATGTGTAGGCTCTAGCGTCTCGCCGGGACTGGGCGTGAAGGGCCTGGTGCGGGTAGGCAAGGCTGTAGCCAGTTTGGGTGTGCGTGTGCGCGTAGGCAGATACGTCACTGGTAACGTGGCTGACAGCACGGGCGTGGCAGTGAACGTCGACGGAGGGGTGCGCACGGGCAGGGGCGTGAGGGCCGGCTGTTTGGTGGACGTGGCCGTTGTTGTGTGCACGGGGGCGATGCCGGATGGCTCACTGGCTATACGGGTTGGTGTGCTCGTCCACGTGGGCGTGAGTGTGGCGGCAGGAGTGGGCAGGTTTTGCAGCACCTCCTGCGCCTGACGGGAGGCCTGTTGGGCAATGATGGCGCCAGCGTCCAGCATCGCCCGGGTTTCTGGTGCCGCCTCTGCACTGGCCCGGCGCAGCGTGTTCTGCTGTATGTTGCTGGTCCCGATCACCTGCATCAGCAACTGACGTCCCAGTGCACCGCCGGTGGACTCTGCAGCCCATATAGCCTTCCCCAGTTGTTGTGCCATGCGCGCGACGACCGCCTCGTCTACGGGGCGTCCCTCTGTGACCAGGCGCACCATCTCTGTTGTGCGTTCGTTGGCAAAGCGCATGTAGAGCTGCGCGCGTGCCGCCTGGCTGAAGGTGAGGGTCAGGCGAGCGTCCTCCACGGCCAGTTTGACAGGGTAGAGCGGCGAGCCGGGCAGGCTGCCTGCGGCTGCGCTCACCACGCCGCCGCCCATGGCGAACAACAGCACGAGGGCCAGCGCTGCTCCCAGCAGCCCACGCCGCAGTTGCGCCGGAGCACGTGCTCTGTTACGCCTGAGGGGTAAGAGATGCAGCAAGCTGCGTACGGTCTGCACGAGCCCCTTTTCGCGCCTCGCCTGCGCCGAGATACGCGACTGCACGACCTCGCTCAGGAAATGTGCACGGTTGATGGCCTTGGCCGTCGGTGCTGGTACGACCAACTCTTGCAGTCGCAGCAAATCGGCACCCGTGTTCAAGAGTGCCCAGAGTTCTTCCCGTTCCGTATCTGGCAGGCGACTCACGTCCTGTTGTCTCGTATATTCATCAACAGTTCCACCGTCAGCGAGGTGGGAGATGCCTTTGCTCAGCAGCCGGGTTATGCTGCGCGTCATCGCTCCACCTCCCAGGCCAGCCTCACTTCAGCAACCTCGTTGACGTCTCGCCCGGAGAGGCAAGACAAGCGGGACAGGCGAAGCGAGGAAAGACGGAGCAGGGCGAGCAGGCGTCTGAGCACCAGCGTACCAACCATGGAAGTATGGCCGTGGCCTCCCACTTTATGTCCCATCTCGTTTTGTTTCCCTCTGGCCGTCTGGCTTTCTACGCTTGGCCCCTGACCTGGCCCCAGCGCCTTACGCAGCGCCACAAGTGCACGATGCTGCAACGCATCTACAGCCCCCTCGGTCTTGCCCAGAATGGTCGCTACCTCGCGGCTATTCATCCCTTCCAGGAACTTGAGCACGATGACCTGCTGCTGGCTCTCAGTGAGTTGGCGCAGCGCCAGGCGCACACGGTGCATTTGCAGGCGCTGCTCCACGGTGCGCATCAGGTCTGGCTCGTGGCTTTCCAGCCACTCGGCCAGCTCCAGTTCCTCTGCTGGTCTGCGACGGAAAGTGTCCACTACCAGGTTGTGCGCCACGCGGTAGAGCCAGGCGGCGAGGTTCTTGCGCGGACTGCGGCCATTGCGCACAGAGTTCAGCAGACGAAAAAAGACGTTGGCAGTCAGGTCTTCGGCGGCGTCAGCCTGACCCAGGTAACGATAAGTATAACGATAGATGCGCTCGTAGTAGTCATCATAGACCTGTGCCAGGGCAGCCGTCTCGTATTGACGGATGCGTTCGAGCAGCGAGGCTTCACTCGGCAAGAGCCCTCCTCGTTCTCCCATTACTATGACGAAAGAATCAGATGGGGCATACGATGTAGGAAAAGCGACGAGCTAATCCTAACCCATGATGGGCAGTTTGTCAAAGAGATGCCGGGACGCAGCACGCTTCGCTCCAGCGTCTGCCAGCGGATATCAGAACCCATCAGACTTCGGGCGTCTGGTTTCAACGTTTGTTCACTCGGCCAGGGATTCCGAGCCACCATTCCGTTCCGATCTATGTGCAGGCCTCCGCTATCAGTGCTTCTGCTAGTGCTTCGTCAGTGGCAGATTGACAGGACCAGGGAAGGAATCAACCACTAGGGCACCAAGACACGAAGGGAGTAAGAGTGTGGACTCTGTCTTTTGGGTCAGCAAACGTAAAAGCAAAGAGAGGATGGAGCATTCACCCCATCCTCTTTGTCTTCCCTGTTGTGAGTTCAGCTCATGTAGTCGCGCAACTGGCGGCTGCGGCTGGGGTGTCGGAGCCGGCTGAGCGCCTCACGTTCGATCTGGCGGATGCGCTCGCGGGTTAAGCCGAACTTTTCGCCTACTTCTTTCAGTGTGTAGGCGCGGCCGTCTTGCAGCCCAAAGCGCAGACGCAGGATGCGGGCTTCGCGTGGGCTCAGGGTAGCCAGGATTTCTTCCATCTTTTCAGCTAACAGGACCTGCGTGGTCGTGTCGGTGGGCGTGGGACTGTCCTCATCCTCGATGAACTCACCCAGTTCGCTGTCTGCTTCCTCGCCAACGGGCTTTTCCAAGGAGAGCGGCCGGCGCGAGACCTTGATCAGCCAACGTATCTTGGATGGGGTGAGCCCCATGCGGTCCGCGATCTCGTTTGGTGTGGGCTTCTGACCGCCATTCTGCTCCAAATGCTGCGCCGTGCGGTACACTTTGCGAATGCGGTCGCCAACGTGAGATGGCAGTCGGATGACACGGCCTTGCTCAGCCAGTGCCCGGGTGATGCTCTGGCGAATCCACCACGTCGCGTAGGTGCTGAACTTGCACCCGCGCCGGTAGTCGAACTTCCCGACGGCTTTCATCAAGCCCAGGTTACCTTCCTGGATCAGATCTAGGAAGGGCACGCCCTGCCCCATGTAGCGCTTGGCGATGCTGACGACCAAACGAGTATTGGCTTTGATCAGATGCGCGCGTGCCGCGTTCCCGATCTCAACCTGGCGCAGATACTTTTCACGCAGCATCGGGTTCTGCCCGTTCTTTTCCAGGCGCTGTCGCGCAATCCTACCGCGTTCCAGTTGTTTGGCCAGCCCAATCTCCTCCGCGGACTTTAGCAGGGGAACGCTCGCCATCTCCTTCAAATACAGGCTGATGCTGTCGTCGCTGCTGATGCCACTGAGGTCAAAACCTGACTTTTTTGGTTTCACTTCGCTCTCTTGCTCTTCGATCTCAGGCGCCCTTTTCTTTTCTTCCTCAGACTCGTTGGAGATGATCTCGATGCCTTCGTTGTAGAGGTACATCAGGAGATCCTCCAACTGGGGCAGGTTCTTCTCGGCCTCAGGGAAGAGCTCGAGCACATCCTCTACAGTCAGATAGCCTTGCTCTTCTGCTTTGTCTATCAGTTCGCGTGCTGGGTCCAGAGTCTTGTCTTTTGGCTTCAAGTTTGCTTGGCGCATTCCCTTATCTCACCGGTATCCTTTACACAGGCGAATAGCGCTTGGCGCTCGTATGATCAAGACGTAGAACCCTCGGTGTTTGTTGCACCGAGGAGATGGGCGGACGCTACACAACAGAACCGCCGAGGGCGGAGTGTTGATGCTTTGTCTCGTGCACCCTGGTGCAGCGAGGCTTTGATCTGGCACAAACACGAGCCAGAAAGGTGTTCAGAGGGCTCCTACTTTCTTCCTCGATATTCACGTGTATTATAGCACATTTCTATAGGGTATGTCAATGGTTTTAGCGTAAAATTGGGTAAATTCAGGCCAAATTTACGCCAGAACGAGGATTTTGCGGCTGTGCAGGTGGGTATGCCCTCCCACTTAGCCGTTCGTGCTCTGCATGCCCTCGCTTTGCATGCCCTCGCTTTGCATGCCCTCGCTTTGCGTGCCCTCGCTTTGCGTGCCCTACGGGCGACGGGCGACGGGCGCGGGGCGACGGGGGACCACTCTCACGGGATGGCTCGACGGGGCTCCAGGGTGCTGCGCGACGATCCTGGCCTGCTGCGAAGGCGACAGCTAGGATGCTGGCACGGGAACAGGCGGGGCATAGCAAATCTCGTCAAACGACATGAACCGTCGCCTTGGGGCTTGACCTGGTAGGTAAGATCTACGACGAGACAAGCAAGACCCCGCCAAACCCTGCCCAACGGATGGCAGGACTTCGCGGATGGCGGGACAGGCGGGCAGCTACGCCCTGCCCCCAAATCTACTCTATGGGCGGGTCTTGGCGTCGAAGAACTCTTACGTCTTCTTGGCCTGTACTTTGATAGTCTTGGGCTTTGCCTCTTCGGACTTGGGAATGGTCAGCGTCAGGATGCCGTGCTCGAAGGTCGCCTCGGCCTGGTCAGTCAGAAGCGAACCAGGCAATGGGATGGAGCGCTGGAACGCGCCATGTCGTCGCTCCTGGCGGATGTAGTTCCCCTCTTCCACCTTCTCTTCGACTGTCGTCTCGCCCTTGACGGTCAGCACATCACCGGTGATGGTGATGTCAATGTCTTCGGGCTTGACACCGGGCACGGTTGTCTTGACCACGATGCTGTCGGGCGTTTCGTACATGTCAACTGCGAGCGCCTCAGGTCCAGAGATGGAAGGCCAACCGCGCATCCGTACAAAGCTCTCTTCGAAGAGACGATCCATCGCATCGCGCAGAGAGATCAGGTCCCTAAGTGGTTCCCATTTGATTAAGCTGGCCATAACACACCTCCTCAAGTAGTCAGTTATCAGTTATCGGTTATCAGTTGGCAGTTCTCAGTGGAAGGCCACTTTTCGGCCCTTGTCCGCGTTTGACCACTGTTAACTGTCAATGGGCAACCATGAGTTTATCAGTCGCGCCGCCGAGAAAAGCCGGTGAGCAAGGTGACATAATAGAGCAACGTTGCCAGCACCTGCACCAGGGCAGCTACGTAGGTCCAAGCTGCCGCGTCCAGCACTTGCCGAGCGCCTGTTTCCTCCTCGCCCTGCACAATCAAACCGTCAGTGCGCAGCATCTGCAAGGCACGTTTGCTGGCGTCCCTTTCCACAGGCAGGGTCACCAGAGCGAAGAAGGCACTAGCTGAGAACAGGATGAGGCCCAGCCAGGCCAGGCTCGTGAACTGCAGCAGCAAGCCGATGATAAAGATGATGGGTCCCAGGTAGGAACTAACAGTGACCATGGGCACGATACCTGAGCGCAGCTTCAGTGGGCCATAGCTAGTGTAGTCCTGCACAGCATGGCCTATCTCGTGGGCCACGATGCTGAGTGCAGCCAAGGAACGACTGTGGGCTACCTCTGGTGACAGGTGCAGAGTCTTGCTGCGCGGGTTGTAGTGATCGGACAGTTGACCTGGCGCTCCCTCGATAGAGACGTGTCCCAGTCCCTGGGCCCTCAGCAGTTGTTGCGCAGCCTGCAGGCCAGTCACGCCGCGCTGATTGGGCACACGCAGGTACTTGGCGTAGGCCGAACGCACACGCATTTGTGCCCACAAGGCCAGCAACATTGCTGGCAGGGCGAAGACCAGGTACATTGGATCCCAGAACATATGTTTCTCCTTCCTCAGGGTACAGGATGCAAGATGCAGGATGCAGGATGTAGGATGTAGCACTGTTTGCGTGCATATTATACCACAATTTGTGTTAGATGGATATATGAGGAATGTTAGAATTGTGTTAGACCGTGTCTGAAATCAGCCAGAGCGCCGAGTACGGGATACCGCCAAGCATGAAAATGTCATTGCGAGGTTTTGCATGACGCATCCGCGCCACTCATTGTGTAAGAGCATCCGATCTGTCATTGCGACGAGCGCAGCGAGGACACTTGCACCTGCGCTGCAAGTGCAGGTGAGCAATCTCCACCTATGGCTGAGAGGGGATTGCTTCGCCCCACTCCGCTTCGCTTCGGGGACTCCCGTTGGTCGCTGCGCTCGTCCTGGGTCTTCCCCTGGGTCTTTGGCCCCAGGGACAAAGGTGGCCCCAGGGACAAAGGTGGCCCAGGAGCAAAGGCAATGACACGCGCAAAGGAGTTCTCAGACACCCGCTTAGAATTGGTTGTCGGGTTACAGTTGTCGGTTAGCGCGAGCACGTCCGGCAGCGTGCCCACTGCGCTTCGCTACGTGGATGCTGCCCTTGGGCTGCGCCAAGGACATGGCGCGGGGAGCCGTGTCTGCTGAAGAAGCAAGTCTAATACAAGTCTAACCCTGGGCTAGTGTCCCTCTAACAATTATGTTGTACAATAGGTCTCGAAAACCAAGGTTGGACCAAATTCTAGGAGGTGGATCATGTCTGTGATCAGATGGCGACCCTTTGAGGAGATGCTTAGCCTGCGTGAGGCTATGGATCGGCTGTTCGAGGACAGTTTCGTGCAGCCCCGGCGCGCGGCGCGGCGTGGTGCGCGTGCTGAACTGCCGATCAACGCTTGGGCGGACGAGGATGCGGTACACGTTGTGGCGCGCGTGCCAGGCCTGGAGGCCGATGACCTGGATGTTACGATCACCGGCGACGTGCTGACTATTCGTGGGCGATTCCCGAGCGACGCTGAGCGTGAGGAGAGCAAGGATTGGTGCTGGTACTGCAACGAGCTGTGGTATGGCCCATTCGAACGCACCATCAGCCTGCCAACGAAGGTCAAGTTCGATAAGGCCGAGGCAGTGTTCAAGAATGGCGTGTTGCACCTGACTGTTCCCAAGGTTGAGGAAGTCAAGCCCAAGCCCATCAAGGTCAAGGTGGTGAAGTAGCGAGTGGCGAGTAGTGAAGAAACCCGGCTTCTCTAAGAAGCTGGGTTTCTCTCTTTTGCGAAGAAGGCACGCTTGCGCTGCGGAGAACAGCTTTTGATGCGCTTCTCCAGGCGCAGGGCTTCTCCCTGGCTCTGCACGGTCAGGCTGCCCAGCAGCCGTACCGGCAGGCGCGTACGGGTGTAACGCGCACCGCGCCCAACGTTGTGCTGCTTGACGCGGCGTTGCGGGTCGAGGGTCACGCCGGTGTAGAGCGTACCGTCTGCACACTCCAGCAGATAGACGTGCCAGACTTTGTCCCGATTGCTCATCAGAGGCGGATTATACCACGTTTCGGGGGAGGGGGCGAGTAGCGGGTGGTGAGTGGTGAGTCGAAGGGGACATTATGGCATTGACTTGCCAAGTCCGCATGATTCTGTGGTTTTTGACAACTTCTCTTCAACGGACGCCTTCGGCGAAGCGGATAGTCGGATGGCCACCACCGCCTATGCGATCATCCGCCGCCGAAGGGCCCCGGTACGATCGTTCATTCTGGTTGGTGGGACGGGGTTTCGCCGGAGGCGATCCGTTGCGAGAAAACAAACGGGCGACCTGGCTCCTCTGTTGTTCAGTCCCAGTTGCCTCTCTGGTGTTCAGCGGCAGTTGTCCCACTCCGCTGCGCTTCGGGGACTCTCCCACTCCGCTGCGCTTCGGGGACTCTCCCACTCCGCTGCGCTTCGGGGACTCTCCCACTCCGCTGCGCTTCGGGGAC
>Ga0315543_1000597_pt1 | contig 43500 bp, 30 predicted proteins | sample SalMarSW160210MG_2_FD_203098 | JGI IMG/M metagenome (GOLD analysis project Ga0315543, IMG submission 203098) | Salt marsh sediment microbial communities from the Plum Island Ecosystem LTER, Massachusetts, United States - Salt Marsh Sediment SW1601-210 ...
AATGTAGGTGATGTTATGATGGATACTTTTCTAAATTATAAGGATTCGGCGTTACAAAGATCAAAAATAATCAGTAAAATATTTGGAGATGAAAAAAAAGATTATATACTTGTAACAATACATAGGGCCGAAAACACTGATGATAAAAAAAAATTGGGCGATATCTTTAAACTTTTAAAAAGCATTTCAAGAGAATTCCCCATAGTATTTCCAATTCATCCTAGGACAAAAAAAATGATTGGTAATGTTAATGAAATAATTTCGAATAATTTCACAGTAATTGATCCGGTTTCATATTTTGACATGATTAAACTTATGAATAATGCAAAATTTATTATTACTGATTCCGGGGGTGTTCAAAGGGAAGCATATTTTCTAAAAACGAAGTGCATAACTTTCAGAAATGAGACAGAATGGCTGGAAACTCTGGAGAATAACTGCAATCATTTAATAGGTCTGAATAATTTAAATGTTGAATATATTATTAGGATAAGTAAATTAAATTGTAAATTTAATAGTAGTTTATTTGGAGATGGTAATGCCAGCAGAAAAATCATTTCAATTTTAAAAAGTATGCAAACAGGATAAATGAAGAACAATAAAAATATAGCAATGGTTGCCTACACTTATTATGTAAGTGATCCAAGGGTAAAAAAAGAAGCAGAGGCCCTTGCAGAAGATGGCTATTCTGTTGATTTTTTTTGCCTTAAAAAACCTGTAGAAAATTCCTTTCAGACCATTAATGGGGTAAATATTTATAGAATCAACTGCCAGCACTACCGAGGAAAATCTAATATTAAATACTTATTATCTTACATGGGTTTTTTTCTGTGGGTTTTTTTCAAACTCTCTTATATGTTTATTAAGAGAGGATATAGATTAATTCATATTAATAATATGCCTGATCTGCTTGTATTTACAGCTATAGTTCCCAAGATCTTTGGCTCAAAGATAATACTAGATATACATGATGTAATGTCAGAAGTGTTTTTATGTAAAAATCCAAATAGTAATGATTTTCTCATAAAGATGCTAAAAATACAGGAGTGCATATCTGCAAGATTTGCTGACCGTGTACTTTCTGTTGATAAGTACCATAAGAAAGTTATTGAAAGTCATGGTATAAATATGGAAAAAATTACTGTTGTTTCAAATTTTCCAGATAAAGATTTATTTAAACCAATAGCTATTGAAAATAAGGAAAAAAATCTTTTTAAACTTATATTTCATGGAACTATCTCTAAAGTCTATGGATTGGAAACTATAATTGAGGGGATATATAGAATTAAAGATAAAATACCTGGTTTGGAATTTAGAATTATTGGAGAAGGTGATTATGAAAGTGAAATATCTGATTTAATCCAGGGAAAAAAATTACAAGATTTCATTTCATTTAATAATAAAAAAATTCCTCATGAGCAAATACCGAGTAAAATTGCTGATGCAGACCTCGGAATAGTATCCTGTCCTGATATAACTGCAATTTACCAGAATAAATTTTTAGAGTATATTTCTATGGGAATTCCTACACTGATTGAGTATAATAATGAAGTTTATAAATTCTATAGAAATTATAATCTGGAATTTTATAAAAAAAATAATCCTGATTCATTTGCCCAGAAATTATATTATTTATATACAGATAAAGAAAGATATAATGAGTTAAAAAATACTTCAGTGGAATTAAGCAAGAAGTTTAGATGGGGTAATGAGAAGTTGAAATATATTAATCTGGTTAAATCATTAATCCCGAACCGTAAGAGATAATATGTAAAAATCAACTATATGAAAATTGTGCTCGTACATTATAATTTATAAAGGTAATTGAGATAAAGGCAGTATGAAAATTAATATACCTTTTGTGGATCTAAAAACACAATATTTAAATATAAAAAAGGAAATTGATAAGAAAATTTCTTTTTTAATTAATAATTCTGCATTTATCTTAGGTGAAGATTTAGAAAGATTTGAGAAGGAATTTTCAGAGTTTTGTAATATAGAATATTGCATAGGAGTATCTTCTGGAACAGATGCTCTGATAATTGCCTTGAGGGCGTTAGGTATTGGATATGGGGATGAAGTAATTACTGTTCCAAATACTTTTATTGCCACTGTGGAAGCTATTTCACTTGTTGGAGCCATACCGATATTTGTAGATGTCAATGAGGAAGACTATAATATTAATGTTAATTTAATTAAGGAAAAAATAACCGATAGAACCAAAGCAATAATTCCTGTTCACTTGTTTGGCCAGCCTGCGGATATGAGAAGCATTATAGATATAGCCGGAGAGAATGGATTGTATGTTGTAGAGGATGCCTGTCAGGCCCATGGTGCCGAATTTGAAGGTAAGAAAACCGGCACGTTCGGAAACGTAGGTTGTTTTAGCTTCTACCCGGCAAAGAATCTGGGTGCTTATGGTGACGGTGGGGCTGTAGTTACTAATGATAAAAAGCTATACAGGAAAATGCTTGCCATGAGAAGTCATGGCGAGGTGGAAAAAAATAAGCACCAAATCATAGGGAGCACTAATAGATTGGATAATTTGCAGGCTGGGATTTTGAGGGTTAAATTGAAGTATCTTAACCAGTGGAATGAAAAAAGAAGGGAGAATGCTTTAATATATAGGAAATATCTCAGCGGTCTTGGGGTAATTATCCCGGAAGAATTGGAAGGAAGGAAACATATCTATCATCTTTTTGTTATAAGGGTGAAGAACAGGGATAAAGTTGAAAAGGAACTATCTAGCAGGGGTATTGCTACAGGAATCCACTACCCCACACCGATTCATCTGCAAAATGCTTATAAATTCCTGGGCTATAAGAAGGGTGATTTTCCGGTTTCCGAAGCTGCAGCAGAAGAAGTTTTATCCCTTCCCATGTTTCCGGAACTTACAGAAGATCAGATAAAATATGTATGTGAATCATTAAAGGAAGTCATTGGTTAATTAAAATATGATAAGCAGAAATAATACATATCTAAATTATAAAATTTATCTTTTTGTTTTGGATACCATACTGATAATTGGTTCATTTTATTTATCTTTACTTCTTAATGATTATAGCTGGAGCAATAACTATGGTTACGTAATCGTATTTTATTTTTTCACTATAATATTTTATTTATATTTTGAAAATTATAGGTATAAAAGTCTCAAGCTGGTAAAGGAATTCCTGGTAGGAAATATTATTATAAATGTAATTATCTTTGGAATTGTAGGTCTGGCTATTTTTATAACTCCTCTTGGTGATAAAATACATTTTATTAACACATTTAAGTTCTATTTTTTAATTTTCCTGACAGCTTCAGTTATTGTAAGGGTAATGATTTTTGAATTGATCTTTAAAAGTCTGAATAGAATAAAAACGTTAAACAGAAACGCGGTTATACTGGGAACGAATGAGGAGTCCAGGAATTTATATAGTAAAAAGGAGGAAATAAGAAGAAGCAATGGACTTGATATTATAGGTTTTATAAGGCTTGCGAAAACTAAGGTAATTAAAAAAAGAAAATATAATGTTTTAGGTAATATTGATGATATCTTAAATCTCTCTGATAAATACAATTTTAAAGATATCTTTATAGTAGGCAGTGACTTTGGCATGGCGGAGCTGATTATATTAATTGAAAAATTGAGGGGTTACAATTTTTCGCTGCATGTGGGTACTGATAATTTTAAAGAGCTGCTTAAGGTGAAACTATTTGATGTTTACGGTACAGAGGATAAATTCATAGATTTCAGCATAAACAGGGTATATTATAAGAAATATTTGAAAGCTGTTCTTGATTATATTTTTGCACTTATTTTTATTGTTATTGTATCGCTTCTGTTTCTAGTTTTGGCTATACTAATTAAATCAACTTCTAAAGGGCCTGCAATATTTATTGGTGAAAGAACCGGACTTAATCAGAAAAAATTTAGGATATTTAAATTCAGATCAATGAAGCATAATGTTACTGAGAATATTGAATTTCATAAAGTAAGCGTAGAGCGATTCTATACCGGGAGAAAAAGTGGTAAGATAAAGAAATATAACAGCATGGACCGAGTTACCAGTGTGGGAAGATTTCTAAGGAAGCACAGCCTTGACGAACTACCCCAGTTTATAAATATTTTCACCAGGAGTATGAGCATTATAGGTCCAAGGCCCTGTATGGATTATGAAGTAAAATACTTTAAGGGATGGAAGAAGTACAGATTTAATATACAGCCCGGTATAACCGGCCTGTGGCAGGCATACGGCCGCTCCAGGGTTAATTTTGAGGGTATGTCTCTGCTTGATTATTATTATTATTCAAATTGTTCGTTAAGCCTTGATATAAGAATTGCCTTTGATACTATTAAGGTATTAATCTTTGGAATTGGGGGTTACTGATGAAGAATTTCTCGGTGGGCGTTGTGGGTCTGGGATACTGGGGACCGAATGTTTTAAGAAATGTTATTGATATAGATAGATCTAAAGATATTTATTGTTATGATATAGACCAGTCTAAGCTGGACAAAAATAAAAAAAGATTTCCCCTTATAAAGATTGCTGGTAGTTATGATGAAATAATAGGTAATAATGATATAAATTGTGTTTTTATATGCACTCCACCCGCTACGCACTACCAGCTTGCAAGGGATGCGTTATCTTCTGGTAAGAATGTATTAATAGAAAAACCAATGACTGTGAATGTCAAAGAAGCTGAAGAATTGATAGAGATTTCCCTTAAGAACTCTTTGAAGCTGATGGTAGGCCATACATTTGAATACAGCCCTGCAGTCGTGAAAATAAGAGAGGTTATTGAAGAGGGAATACTGGGGGACATCTACTTTGTTTTGATGACAAGGATCAATCTCGGTATACACAGAAAAGATGTGAGTGTTATCTGGGATCTGGCTACTCACGATTTGTCTATACTTTTCAGCTTAATCGATAGAATGCCTGAAAAAATATCTGCTGTCTCGAATTCATTTGTAAAAAAAGGCCTGAAAGATGTGGCATTCATAAATTTAAAATACAGTAATGGAATCATTGTGAATATTAACGTAAGCTGGCTTTCTCCCAAAAAAATAAGAGAGACAATTATTATAGGAAGTAAAAAAATGCTGGTATATGATGATACAAAAAGCGATGAAAAAATAAAAATATTTGATAAGGGAGTAGATTTATTGAAAGATCCGGATAGTTTCGGGGAATATCAACTAACTTATAGAACCGGTGATATTATGTCACCCGTACTTGAAGCCACAGAACCCTTAAGGATTGAATTAAAACATTTTTTCGATTGCATCGACGATAATACGGAGCCCAAGACCGATGGATACTGCGGTTTAAAAGTGGTCAGGGCTCTTGAAGCAGCTGAGAAATCCTCCGAGCAAGATGGAAAGGTGATTATCATAGGCGATGGAAATTAATTCGGATAAGATAATAATTTTTAAAAATGTTTCTTTAGGTAGGAATAATAACATAAGCCCGTTTGTCATTTTGGGGAAACCACCTTTAAATAAGAAAGATGGTGAACTAAAGCTTGAAATTGGCATTAATGCGGTTATAAGATCATTCACCACAATCTATGCCGGGAATAAGATCGGCAATGGGTTCGCAACCGGACAGAATGTTTCTATAAGAGAGAATAATATCATTGGGGATGATGTTATCATAGGCTCATCCTCTACGATAGAATTTGAAAACATTATTGGCGATGGGACACATATCCACTCGGGCTGTTTTCTTGAGATGACAAAAGTTGGGGAAAATGTCTTTGTAGGGCCCAATGTCGTTTTTACAGATGACCCGCATCCTATGAAGTGCCCTCGTTATAAGGAATGTAAAGGCGGTCCTATTCTTGAGGATCTTGTAAAAATCGGGGCGAACTGCACAATACTGCCGGGATTAAGGATAGGCAGGAATTCCTTAATAGGAGCTGGCTCGGTAGTGACCAAAGATGTGCCTCCTGATTCAGTCTTTGGCGGAAACCCTGCAAGGTTTATTAAAAAAATCAGTGAGCTGAAATGTGAGAAGGGGTTTTTTGAAAGACCATATCTTTGGGAGCCTTATATCTAACATGCCTGGTTCTATATATGAATTTATCTATATTTAGAGCCTGCTGGATTCAAAACTCTTTTATTGTGATTTTAAACTACATTTTATATAATTTAACGAATATTTATACAATTACTTTAATAATGAATTCCTTGATTTTAAATGAATAAAAAGATATTAAGATAATGGGAGTTTTTAAATATGAAGAATAAGGAAAGAAAGAATGATGTAAGCGAGGTTGAGTTAAAAGATTTATTAAAAGTTTTCGTTAGAAGAAAATGGTGGTTTATCGGGGCTTTTATTATTATTTTTATAACTGGTATTCTGTTTACTTTTTTAAGAACTCCCCAGTTTAATATGACCAGCACTTTAATAATTTCCAGTATTGAGCCTGAATGCTATGAAAGCCTTATGAAGTCGTTTCCTGAAAAAACGGGAGAGCTTACTGGAGTAAGCAACGTTTCCGAATCTAAAAAATTGTTATCTGAAGATCTTTTAGAAGAAGTAGCTGCAAATATCAACTATAATATAGATGTTGATGAATTAAAAGATACTGTTTTTGTTTATGCAAAACGGGGGGAAATTTTAGAACTAACTACAGTTTATAATGATGCAGAGAAAACTTATAAAATAAATAAAGTATTACTAGAAACCTATTTAAATAAGAGAGAATATGAAATCAACCAGGCTTACCAGAACCTTTTAGATGAAATTGAACTTGAAATGTCCACTATTACGACAGAGATAGAAGACCTTTCTGAACAGTCTAATAATGAGAATAATCTAATCAATAAAGAGATTGAATTAAAATATGAGACTTATTATAGTCTGGAAGAAAATAGAGATGTGCTTATTGAAAATAAGAACTATTTCACTGAAAGAATTAGTGTTTCGGAAGCACCTGATATTTCAAATGTGTATGCGTATTTTAACTATAAAAGGGATATAATATTTAGTTTTTTTCTGGCGATTGCTTTAGGTCTGATAACAGTATTTGCTGCAAACTATTTTCAATCTTTAAAGAAATAGAACAATTTTTTAATGAGAGTGCGGTCAGATATTTTAAAAAATAAGGATTTTGTAAATAAAATTCTGTGTTTTTTTATTGCCTTACCCGGATTATTCTTACTGGTAAATGAGTATCCCATATTTGCTATAGCATCAAATTTGATTGTACTTTTTTTAGGACTGTTTTTTTTGTTTTATAAAGGTTCCATTACTTCCGAGCACTACAAAGTCCTGGGTATTTTATCTGTTATCTATATTTATTTTACCTTGAGCTATTTCGTTTCAAACCAGACTTTGAAAAACTTCTTTTCTTATGAGTTTTTAAGGTATGATGGAAGTTTCTACTTCAGCTATATGTTATTTTTTGCACTGGCTGTACCCTATTTTAATTATAAGAAAGTTGCAAATCTTTATTTTAAGTTTATATTTTTTACTTTCTCTATCTTTTCTTTGATTGCTATATATATTTATTGGAGTAAAAATTTTTTTACATTCTTTAAACACCAGGGAACCGGTGCTACCTTTACTGCCCTGAATTTCGCCCATAACGCATCCGGATCTGTATATGCTGTTGTAAGTATCTTTTTAATTGTTTTCTTACTAAAAGAACGTAAAAAGAAGTTAAAAATTTTATATGCCGTGATGCTGGTACTGTGTTTGGTAGGACTGTTTCTTACCAAGAGCAGAGGCAGCTATACCGGATTTGCTGTTGGCGCCCTGGTTGTTCTATGGTTTAATTTTAGATCAGTTAAGAAGTTTATTATTTCAATACTTGTCATGATTACAGTATCCATACCGTTAATATTTGTTTCAGATGCTTTTAAAAGGATTATACAAATATTTGATTTTAAAGAAGCAAATATTTCCTGGAGGTTTGTACTATGGGAGAGAGCCCTGTATATGTTCAGGCAGAGCCCTATATTCGGGGTAGGTTTTGGTAGATTCAATGATGTAGATTTCTCAAGTAGATTTAACGATTTCAGTTTTGAAAAGCTGCATGTTTTTGTTGGATATCCCAAAGTAGTTTCTTTTTTTATGGACCCAAATTTTGATTTTAGTAATGCTCATGCCCATAATTCATACTTGCAGTATCTGGCTGAAACAGGGATTGTGGGGCTGGGGCTGCTGGTTTTTTTCTGGATTTTTATGTTCAGGAAAATGCTTAGAGCGTACAATACTGTTGGAGATGATTTTTCAAAAAAAATATTTTTATGCAGTATGAGCAGTATAGCAGCACTGTTTGCTTTAGCTATTTCTGAAAATTATTTTTCAGCTGCCACAGTAATGATGTGTATTTCAATGGTTGCATCACTGTCGCTTGGTATTTACTGGCAGGAGAGAAATAAGAATTCTTTTAATTAAAATTTTTATAGAATAAGCTTTAAAAGAGGAAAAAAATAATGGAAAAAATTTGTGTTATAGGTCTGGGATATATAGGTCTTCCTACTGCAAGTATTCTGGCAAATAATGGTTATGATGTTCTGGGAATTGATATCAATGATAAGGTTATTGATAAATTAAAAAATGGAAGCCCACATATTGAAGAGCCTGAATTGAGAGGTATTTTTATAAGTGCCATAAACAGCGGTAAATTAAGAGTATCAAAAGAAATAGAAAAGTCAGATGTTTTTATTATTTCAGTTCCCACTCCCTTAAATAAAGAAAATAAAGCTGATTTGAGCTATGTGGAATCCGCTTCCATGGAGATTTCAAAATGTATCGAAAAGGGAAACCTGGTAATTTTAGAATCAACTTCCCCGCCCAATACCACCGAGGATCTGGTGGGAGGAATAATACAGAGCAGCAGGGGACTGAAACCAGGAATAGATTATTTCCTTTCCTTTTGTCCTGAAAGAGTGCTGCCCGGAAAAATTATATATGAGTTGATAAACAACAGCAGGATTATAGGGGGCATAAACCAGCAATCGGCCATAAAGGCCAAAGAAATTTACAGCAGTTTTGTTAAGGGTGATATATATTTAACGGATTTAAAGACGGCGGAGTTTGTAAAGCTGGCAGAAAATACCTACAGGGATGTAAACCTTGCCTTTTCCAATGAGCTGTCACTAATCTGTAGTGATTACCATATCAATATATGGGATGTATTAAAATTTGCCAATATGCACCCTAGAGTTGATATTCTAAATCCGGGTCCCGGGGTAGGCGGTCACTGTATCCCCATTGATCCATGGTTTATCCTGCAGAATATAAAGAGAAGAGATACACTGATTGAAAGGTGCAGGAAAATCAACAGGGAGATGCCGATTATTATTGCAAGAAGGATAGCAGAATTGATTAAACATATACCTAATCCCAGGGCAACTCTTTTCGGGGCCAGCTACAAGGAAAATGTTGGCGACACCAGAGAAAGCCCCACACTACCTATTATTGAAGAATTAAAAAATAAAAAGATAAAGGTGTCGGTATATGATCCGTTAGTGGAAGATTTTAAATATGAACTTTCAAATCTGGAAGACTCACTTAAAAATTCCGATATTCTGGTTTTGCTTGCGGGTCATAATTTATATAATAATATTGATCTGAAATATATTTCGGGATTGATGAGGACTAAAAACATTTTTGATACCAGAAATTTTTTTGATAAAGAAAAAATTACCGGATTTGGCTTCAAATATTTTAGTATTTAGATAGAGTTTTGCATTTTCTGATTTTGGTTGTTTAAATGAATGGTATTAATCGAAAAAATAAAATTAACATTCTGCTCTGCATGGGCACACGACCCGAGGGCATCAAACTTGCGCCGGTTGTTGAATTGCTTAAAAAACAATCAAATACTTTTAAATTCAAAATATGTTCCACCGGCCAGCACAAGGAAATGCTGGATCAGGTTTTTAGTTTTTTTGAGGTTAATCCTGATTATGATTTAAATTTAATGACCAAGGATCAATCACTTGGTTATCTTTCTTCACGAATATTAAATAAAATGAATGAAGTTCTGGATAGCACCAATCCTGATTTAATCTTAATCCAGGGTGATACCACTACGGCCTTTTTAACTGCCCTGTCCGGGTTTTACAGAGGAGTTAAGGTAGGGCACGTAGAGGCTGGACTTAGAACCTATGATAAATATAATCCTTTTCCCGAAGAGATAAACCGGCAGCTGATAAGCAGAGTGGCTAATTTTCATTTTGCTCCCACAAAAAAAGCGTATGATAATCTAGTAAGCGAGAACATAAATAATAAGAATATAGCTATTACCGGCAATACTATAGTGGATGCTATATTATGGGGCATCAAGAAAATTTTAAACAGTAAGAAGACTATGGAGAATAAGGAGCTGCTTAAAGGATTGAACAGGGACCGGAAAATCATTCTGGTTACAATGCACCGAAGAGAATCCTTCGGCAGAGAGATTGAGAATGTCTGCAAAGCCCTGAAAATAATATCGGGTAAGTATGAAGGGATTCAGATTGTATATCCTGTTCACCTCAATCCAAATATAAGAAAGCCGGTATTTAAATTATTGGGCAAAGCAGATAATATTAAGTTAATTGATCCACTTGATTATGAATCGTTTTTATGGCTGATGAGCAGATCATATTTCATTATTACGGATTCAGGAGGAGTTCAGGAGGAAGCTCCAACTCTGAAGAAACCTGTACTGGTGATAAGGAAAAAAACGGAGAGAACTGAGTCTGTGGATATGGGCATTTCAAAACTGGTGGGAACCGAAACCAGAAATATAATAAATAATATATCTGAACTTTTAGATGATAAAGATAGTTATAAGAAAATGGTTTCTGATAAGAATCCTTACGGGGATGGAAATGCTGCAAAAAAGATATTAGATTTTATTTTAAAAAAATTAGGTTAAGGTAAGATTATGAAACAGGTTTTTATAAGAAAAGGGAAAATAGTTGTTGAAGAAGTCCCTGCTCCTGTAATATCTGAAGATGAAATGCTGGTAGAGGTTTATTATTCCTGCATTTCCGCAGGGACAGAAATTGCCAATGTTGATGCTTCGGGAAGACCTTTAATAAAAAAGGTTATAGAAAAACCGCAGGATGTGAAGAGAACAATTGAAAATGTAAGAAAAGAAGGCTTAATTCATACTATAGGAAAAGTGGTAAATAAAATCGAAGCCAGGCATGCAACAGGTTATTCTGCTTCAGGAATTATTGTTGATGTGGGTTCGAATATAAAGAATTTCAAAAGCGGGGATAGAGTTGCCAGCAGTGGTATCGGTGCGGCAAATCATTCGGAATTTATTGTAGTGCGCGAGAACCTGGCGGTTAAAGTTCCTGGTTCCTTATCTCTTAAAGAAGCATCTACCGTTGCTCCGGGCAGTATTGCCATGCAGGGGGTAAGAAGGTGCAGCCCGGGAATAGGCGAAGTTGTTCTGGTCATAGGGCTCGGTATCATAGGGCAGCTGACGGTACAGCTGCTAAAGCTGTCTGGCTGTTTTGTGATGGGTACCGATATTGATAAGGAACGTATTAATAGAGCTGTTAAAATTGGTCTGGATAAGGGATTTGATGCAGAAGACCCCAATATAGTTGAGGAAGTTACCAGAAACACAAATGGCTATGGTGCTGATTCTGTGATAATAACTGCTTCATCAAAAGACAGCGATATAATAAACAAGGCCATAAAAATGACCAGAAAAAAAGGCAGGATCGTAATTGTAGGCAATGTTAACCTAATCATGGACAGGGATGATTTTTATGAAAAAGAGCTTGATTTATTGATGTCAACTTCTTATGGTCCGGGCAGATATGATGACAAATATGAAAAAAAAGGATTTGATTACCCCTATGCTTATGTAAGGTGGACCGAAAACAGGAATATGCTGGAATACCTGAATTTGCTGTCGAAGGGTAAAATTAATGCCGGTGTATTAATCGATGATACTTATACCATTGATAATGCTCCGGCTGCCTACGATATGCTTAAAGCCAAGAAGTCATTAATTATTGTCCTTGAATATAAGAAAGATAAAAGACCTAAAAATAAGATAATCCTAAAAAACTATAAACCGGAACATGAAAAAATAAACGTGGGAATAATTGGCGCTGGAGGTTTTATTAAAGGGGTTCATCTACCTAATTTAAAAAAAATTGATCATATATTTAAAATAAATGCAATCTGCAGCAAGACCGGCAGCAATGCAGACTCTCTGGCCAGGCAGTATAATACAAAATACTCCACAACCGATTACAAATTATTATTAAATGATAAGGATATAGATTTAATTCTTATCGGCACCAGGCATAATTTACATTCAAAGCTGGCTGTAGAAGCTATCAATGCGGGAAAGGCGGTGTTTTTAGAAAAACCGATGGCCGTGGATGAGAAAGGGCTTAAAAATTTAATTGGAGCACTGGAAAAGAAAGAGCTGCCCTTTACGGTGGGGTTCAATAGAAGATTTTCTCCTTTTATTGAAGAAATAAAGCTATTTACCAACAGGAGAGTAAATCCGATGATTATAAGCTACAGGATGAACGCAGGTTTTTTACCCAGGGAACATTGGGTTCATAATGAAGAAGGCGGAGGCAGAAATATCGGCGAGGCATGCCATATCTATGATTTATTTAATTTTTTTACCAACAGCAAGACAAATTTCATTAGTGCGGCAAGCATAAATCCGGCCACCGATCAATATGGCTATAATGATAATTTTATTGCCACCATAGGATATGAAGATGGATCAATATGTAATTTAATTTATACGGCTCTGGGTACGGAATATGCTCCCAAGGAACAGATGGAGATTTATTTTGATAATAAAGTAATATCTTTAAATGATTATAAGGAACTTAGCTTTTTTGGCGCCAGGGGGAAAAATATAAAAAGCAAAATGCAGAATAAGGGACAGTTTGAGGAGTTATTGAAACTAGGCAGCAGCTTAAAGGAAAAGGGTACGGATCAGGTAATTCCTATCTGGCAGCTGATACAGGCTACCGAGATTAGTTTTGAAGTTGAAAGGCAGTTAAAAAAACTTAAATCTCCTGAGTGAAGAATATAGATAAAAGGAACTTATTGTGAATAGCGAAATAAAAAATTGTGTCATACTTGCAGCGGGATTGGGAGTCAGGTTAAAGCCTCTTACCGATGAGGAACCAAAATGTCTGACTGAAGTTTATGGTAAATCAATATTGGAACAAACCCTGGAGGTTCTGGAAAAAAATGGAATAGAGGAAACCGTAATAGTGGTTGGCTACCTTGGTAACGTGATAGTAGGTAAAATCGGCCATAAATATAAGAGCATGAAAATAACTTATATATGGAACAGAATTTACGATAAAACCAATTCTATGTATTCTGCCTGGCTGGCAAGAAAATATTTAGAGAAAGGTGCCATTTTAATTGAGGGTGACACTATTTTTGAAGAATCGTTAATCAAAGAACTATTAAATATGCCCGGAGAAAATGCTTATTGGGCAGAAAGTATTTTTACGGAAAAATACAACGGCAGCATGGCCACTGCGGATAAAAAAAACAGAATTATAAATGTAGAGATAATAAGAGGGAGATTAAAAGAATATAAAAGTAACTTTTTTAAATCAACCGGTGTATTGAAAATAACTCCGGGATATGGCAGGGCTTTTTCGGACTGGCTGGATGACGATGTAAAAAAGGGAAACGTATCCATTTACTATGATCTGGTAATAGCCAAGCATTTAAATGATTATCCCATATATGTATGCGATGTCACCCAAAAAGCCAGATGGGCGGAAATAGATAATTTTGATGACCTGAAGATGGCGGAAAATATATTCAAACCTTTAAGGTATGTGATAGTGTTAATGGATGGAGCAGTGGACCTGCCCATAAAAGAACTGGGTGATAAAACTCCTATGGAGGCGGCAAAAAAACCGAATATTGACTTTATTGCCGGGCAGGGTAAAACCGGGATTATTCAAACCAATTTCCCCGGCCTGCCCATTTGCAGCATAGTGGCAAATTTAGGAATCCTGGGGTATAACCCATTGAGATATTACCCTAATGGAAGAGCTTCTTTTGAAGCACTGGCCCGGGATATATATCTGGATGATGACGATATAGTGTTCAGGTGTAATCTGGTATCGCTTGAAGGAGAAAAACTGAAAGACTTTACCGCAGGTAATATTTCTGATAAAGATGCAGTAAGAATAATTGAAAATCTGGATATTGATGATGATAGGGTAAGAATGTATAAGGGGCAGAGTTACAGAAATATCTTAATACTGAAAGGCGGAAAAATTAATGCCAATGAAATTCTAGCCTTTGAGCCCCATATGAATATCGGCAAAAACATAAATCAGTTGCTTCTCAAGGGTTCCAATGATGAAAGTCAGAAAGCAGCTGATTTTTTAAATAATATTATGATTGATTCCATTGAAAAAATTAAAAATTTAAACAAGAGATTCAATACCAAAGCAGATATGGTCTTTCTGTGGAGCCCTTCCCTGGCGCCGAGACTGTTTTCATTTCACAAGAAATTCGGAATAGGCGGAGCCGTGGTTTCAGGATTGGATTTTACGAGGGGTATTGCCATGGCTGCAGGCATGGCAGTGAAAAGAACCAGGGGGGCAACAGGATACAGCAATACCAACCTCGAGGAGAAATTAAAAGATGCGCAGAATCATTTAATGCATAATGAGCTGGTATACATACATATTAATGCGCCGGATGAAGAATCCCATAATAGAAATATAAAAGGCAAGGTTAAAATAATAGAAAGAATAGATAAAGAAGTTGTGGGTCCCATGCTTAAATTTCTTAATGAGAGATATAAGGACAGATACCGGATAGCAATTCTGTCCGATCATTATACATTGCTGGAGAATGGAAAACATATGAGCAGGCCGGTTCCTTACGCATTATACGGGAAGAATATCAAGAAAGACGGGGTAATGGAATTCAGCGAAAGAGAAATCGAGAGTAAAAATAAAAATGTAATCAAGAACTACGAATTTTTGGATTTTGTAATAGAACAGGATAACTAAAGATGAATAGATTCAGAATAGACAGAGGCAGTATTAAGAAACTGTTAAGAAAGATTTTAAGGATAAAGGAAAACAACTGGTTTTATGACCAAAATCATAAATTCAATATAAATATTGATGAAGTTAAAAAATATTTTGATTCAGTAAAATCCACACCGCTATCCAGAGAAGGAGAGAAAATTGAAGAAGAGACCATAATCGATTTAATTAAAATCAAACCGGGAATGAAAATACTGGATCTGGGCTGCGGTGAGGGCAGATGGGCAAAAACGCTGGAAAATAAAAATATAAAATACGTGGGTGTAGATTTTTCGAAAGGTCTGATTGCCAAAGCTAAAAACAGAAACATAATGGGAGATGTTATCTTTATAGTAAAGCCTGTGCAGGATTTTATATCGGAAGAGAAATTTGATTTAATATTTTTATTTGGGCTTATTCCATATATGAATGATGGGGAGATAAGACAGCTGAGTAAAAATTGCAGGTTTATGCTAAAAAATGGAGGCAGGCTAATCTTAAGAGACGTCATTTTGGGTGATAAAGGAGCCGAAAGAAAAGTTTTTGATGATAAAAATGATTTTTCAAGAAAGATGTTTTTAAAAAAAATACCCAGGTACCAGCTAATAAGACGGAGTTTTAGTAGCGAACTTGAATTATTCAGGAAATTTTCTCTGGTCCACAACCAGAGAGTAAAGGGCACTAATTTGAGTATTAAAATCTTTAAATAAAGTTAAAATATGGCTTTTAAAAAAATTGGAAGTCCCGATCCAAGATATCTGGCTGCAACTGATATTTTAATCGGTGATATGTCAGATATAAATTATGAATTTCTTTTATTTGACAGGCCCATAATCCTACTGGCAAACAATTGGTTGATTAAGAATTTTCCGGATATGGGCATCAAAACAGATATAAGTGGCCTGGAGAATGCTATAAGGCGTTCCATATCCAATCCCGGGGAATTTTCAGCTGAAAGAAAATACTGGCTGGGAAAAACCATTCATAAACCAGGGGAGAATAGTTCGGGCAGGGTTATAGATGCCATTTTAAAGTATTCACAGGTAAAAAACCCCTTTGTTGTAATACTTCATGGAAATAGTAAAGTGTTAAAGACGCATATGGAACCTCTGTATCTGGATTTAAAAAAAAGGAAAATAGATTGCAGATATATTGATAAATATACGGAAGATATTAAAACCGGTGAAAATAATTATATTTTTATTTCCGCGCATAACCGGCTGTTGAATGATATTCCATTCGGATACAGGGTTCATATAGATCATGGGGTAAAAGGTATGGGTACCACTGATTTAAAAAAATTAATCATTCAATTTAGAGAAATGCAGTATCTTCCTAATATTGATTTGCATGTAACAGAAGGCCTGGTCAGTTTCGAAAAAACAAAAAGAATTTTAGGACCGAATTCAGGAAGGGCAATTCTGGTAGGTTACCCAAAATCGGATGTACTATTAGAGTTGAATAACAGCCGGAACAGGATTTCAGTATGTAAAGAATTCGGCTTTGACAGCAATAAAACATTGATTACTTATGCGCCTGCCGGAAAGTATAGTTATCCGTTCAAACAGGGAGCTTCACTATCAAGAAAAGTAATTAAAAGACTGATAGATATTGCACTTAATAATGGCGATATAAATATTCTCATTAAATTGAAATCTCCTCCACCTTCATTTTTTAAAAAGATCCTTAACAGATTATTGAAAAGATAGGTTACGGTTAGCTGGAATAGATGAAAAAAGAAACATCATTATTTGAAAAATTCAAGGAAACGGGAAAGCACGGAATTATTTTCGGAATTGGCGGGGTGCTGCAGAAAACCATTGCCTTTATATTATTACCGGTTTATACAACGCGTCTGGCGGTCGCAGAGTATGGTTCACTGGGGCTTTTAATAACCACGGGTTCTATCCTATCAACCATATTTATTCTGGGGATAAATTATGGACTGTTCAGGTCATATTTTGATTATAAGGACGAAGAGAATAGGAAAGCTGTAATTTCATCAGCTTTTTATATGATACTGGTAAGTAATTTAATTCTATTCACAATCGGATTTGTATTCTCCAGGCAATTATCCTATTTGATTTTTGGAAGCTACGACTACAGACTGCATTTTATATTAATAACTGTTATTACCATCTTTGAAATTTTTAACGTAGTGCCATCGGCAGTACTGCAGGCAAAAAAGAAATCAGTGATCTTTATTTCATTACAGGCTGTTTTTTTATTGATCAGACTGGGACTCATAATTTATTTAATTGTATCCAGAAACCTGGGCATAATGGGTGTCCTGATAGGAAATCTAGTTGTAGGATTTCTATCGTGCGTAGGATATTATTTTTATATCAGAAAAGAATTTGTGGCCAGATTCTTAAAATCGGAAGCAATTAACATGCTGAAAGTGGGTTTACCGCTGATTCCCTCCAATCTGAGTGTTTTTGTGTTTAATTCAATCGATAGGTATTTTTTAAATTACTATACAAATCTAAATGAAGTAGGTCTTTATAACCTTGCATATAATTTTGGCAATCTGGTAACCGTGTTGTTTGCGACTCCTCTGGCCTTAATATGGCCGGCAATGTTTTTGTCTGTAAAAGATCATAAAAATATGAAGGAATTCTATGTTAGGGCCTTAACCTATACCAGCATGATAGCTTTTTTTATTTTTTTGATTATTTCTTTGCTGTCAAAAGAAGCAATAAAGATTTTTGCAAATGAAGAGTATTGGGCTGCATATAGTGTAATACCTATTATAGTACTGACATATTCTATATGGTCATTGCGGAAGAGCATTCTGGTGGGAGTAATACTCAAAAAAAGGACGCAAACCCAGGCATTGATTTTTTTCATAGGTGCGGTTATAAATATAGGCTTAAATTTTTTGCTCATCCCCAGATACGGCATTATGGGCGCAGCCTGCTCTACCATTACGACTTATACCATAATAATGATTATATTGATGATTTACACCAGGAAGCTAATGGAGGTTAGTTTTGAATGGGTAAGGATCTCTAAAATAATTCTGGCTACCGCAATAATTTTCTGTGCAGGTTTTTTTATAAATATAGAGAATATAACTGCTTCAATATTTTTCAAGCTTTTCATAATTATTTTATATCCGTTTCTCCTATATTTGTTAAAATTTTTTAAGAAGAGTGAGATTGATAGGTTTAAAAGAGTTATGGCATCAGGATTGAAAAAAATTAAAAGGAAAAAATAAAAGAATTTTAAATCGGTATTTGTATTCTTGGTTAATTATTTTAAAATATTATCTAAAATATATATATAGTCATTCGATAATAGTCTGTCTCGAATTGAAATTTTGTCTAAATTGCTACTATAATATTTTTTATTAGTGCAATATTCAGGCTCAAATAAGTAAATTGTGGTAATTTTTTAACACTTTATTTAATTATTATTTTTTCTATATCTATTAAGTATTTTGATGTCTTTAAAAATAAAATACCGGTGAATATTAATAAAAGATCTTAACTTAAAAATCAATTAGTTCTGTAATAAAAAAAATAGTTATGAGGATAAAAAAAATAATTAAATCATTACCCGCTCCCTTAGAAAAGAGTTCAAGGTATTTTTACAGTTTTTTGCCACCAAGGATTAGATATGGAAAAGCTTTCTGGTCAACTTATAATCTATTAAAGGATTCTCAATATTGGACTAAAAAGAGAATAGAAAATTACCAGATGATAGAGCTTAATAAATTGTTAAATTATGCCTATGAAAATGTACCTTATTATAACCGGATTTTTAAAGAAATAGGATTGAAACCGGACGATATTCAAAATTTTGAAGATTTTAAAAAAATACCGTTCTTAACTAAAGAGATAATAAGGAAAAATACTAAAGATCTGATTTCAAAAAAATATCCAGTGGAGAAACTAAAATTCGTTACTACTGGCGGTTCTACCGGTACTCCTATGGGATTTTATGCAGATGAAAAGGTTTATTTTGAAAGAGAATGGGCTTTCATGGTAAACCAATGGAATAGAGTTGGATATAGATTTGGCAGTAAAAGCGTGGTTTTAAGAGGCAATATTATAAAGAAAGGTAAAGCAAATATATACTGGGATTACGACCCTGTTTTTAAAAATCTATTTTTTTCAACTTATCATATGAATGAAGAAACATTACCAAAATATATTCAAATAATTAGAGACTTTAAGCCAGAATTTATTTGGAATTACCCATCGGCTGCAACTATTTTAGCAAAGTTTATGAAAATTAATAATATCAGGCCATTTGAAAGCGTAAAGGCACTTTTATGTGGATCTGAAAATTTGTATCCATTGCAAAGAGAATTATTTGAAGAAGTATTCAATTGCAGAGTTTATAGCTGGTATGGTCATACAGAACAGGCAGTTCTAGCTGGTGAATGTGAAGATAACAATTATTATCATATATTTCCAGAATATGGTTTTGTTGAACTTATCAATAGGGGTAGAGTTATCCATAACGATAATGAATTTGGAGAGATAGTTGCTACCGGATTTAACAATTATGCTTTTCCATTTATAAGATATAGGACATTGGATATTGCTAAGTATAAAAACTATAATTGTAGTTGTGGTAGAAATTACAGACTTTTTGAAAAAGTTGAAGGTAGAGCACAAGATTTAGTTGTAACCAGGGATGGAAGGTTAATTACATTAACAGCTTTAATATTTGGGCAACATTTTAATAGCTTTTCGAGATTAAAAGAAATGCAAATCATACAGGAAAAAAAAGGAGAATTATTAATAAAAATAGTTAAAGCTCCTGAGTTTTCTGATAATGATAAAGATGAGATTGCTACAAGGATTTATAATGCCGTAGGGAGTGGTCTAAAAATTAATTTTAAGTTTGTTGATAATATACCAAGGACTAAAAGTGGTAAAATGCGGTTTTTAATTCAAAGATTATCAATTGATTTTAATAATTTTAATATTTAAGTTTAACAAATCTTTTTTAAAGTTAAAGATTTAGTAAATGAAAAAAATTAAGGTAGCATATTTTAGAACTCAATTCTGGTTTGGATTAGAAATAGGAGGATCGGTATCTCACACAATAGGAGTCCTAAAAGGTTTTAAAGAGAACAATTGTGACCTGAAAATTTTTAGTAATGAATATTTTTTAAGAATTAAGAAATATAATCATTATGTAATTCAGCCTGGCTTATTTAAGAAAAGATTCCTTGAGATCGGAGAGCTTCTATATAACTTTTATGCCCAAAGAGATTTCAGGGAAAAAATAAAAGAATATAATCCCAATTTTATATATCAAAGATTTAGTAGCAATACTTTTTTTGTTTGCAGATTAGCCAAAAAACTTGGAATTCCTATTATCCTCGAGGTTAATGGTTTTGGGGATTGGTTATCAAATTTTGATATTTACAGAAAGAATTTATTAAAAAGATTTTTAAATAATATATTTAGAAAAAAGATATTATGTTTAATTGAAAATTATAACTTTAAAAATTCTTCGATGATAGTTACGGTTTCAAAAGTAATAAAAAATAACTTAACAGAAATCGGCGTACCAGAAGAAAAAATATTAGTAATACCAAATGGAGTTGATACTAATAAATTTGATTATAGAATATCGGGTAGTGATCAAAGCAAAAGGATAAAAAAGAAACTAAAGATTGGGAAAGAAAGTAGGGTTGTTGGTTTTGTAGGAACTTTTGGCCCATGGCACGGTATTGAAAATTTGGTTTCTGCCGTTAGTAAGATTGAAGAGAACAATAAGAATAAAGATTTAATATTTTTATTAATAGGCAGTGGTATTTTAAAAAGATATGCTGTAGATAAAATTGGCAAGTTCAACAATGTTATATTCACCGGAAACATTCCTTACTCAAAAATTCAATATTACTTCTCTATTTGTGATATATTAGTATCCCCACACAGCTTACAACCTGATAGTAAAGAGTTTATTGGCTCCCCCACTAAAGTTTTTGAGTATATGGCAGTGGGTAAGGGAATTGTTGCCAGTGATTTAGGCCAGATTGGAGAGGTTTTGGAGAATAATAGAACAGCAGTTCTGGTTGAACCGGGAAATATAGAGGAATTAGCAAAGGGGATATTAAGGTTAGTAAATGATAAAAAACTACGGTTAAGATTAGGTAGGAATGCTGCTAAAGAAGTTCGTAAAAAATATACCTGGTATATAAATATAAGAAAATTATTAATTTTTATGAATGAAAATAAAATATTATCCTGATTCCGGGGGAGTATGATTGTTAAAAGAAAGATTTAAACATTATAGGAAAGTAATCTCCAGCACCTCATTTAAAATCCTGGTATGGAGGCTCTATAGGAAAATTTTAGAAGTATCTGGAGATGCGTTAAGAAATAGTAAAATAATTAGAAAAAGTTATTTTTTGTCGGATAGAAATTTCTTTAAATTATTGCAAATAAAAGGAAATTCAAACGCCTGTATAGATTTACTGGAGAAAAAAATAGATAAGAACCTGTTTTTAAATTCCATTATAAGGGACACTGATAAGAAATTTATCATTTCCAAATTATCCAGGGGAGAAAAAAATAAAATTATAGAACTGGCTGATGAAATCTGCAGGCACAAGTTCGATCTATTGGGTTCGGGGAGGGTTAAGATTTCATATTCTTCAAAGCCGAAAGGAGTAGAAGGATATAAATATAATATGAATATAAATAGTGAGGAAATTAAGAAGTGTAATCTAAAGATAAGGAATAAAGTTAATTCTCTTTTTAACGATTCAAAAATCAGTGTGGAGTCTTACAGGTATTATGATTATGAGTCGATTGACTGGCACATAGATTTTAAATCAGGATATAGATGGGATAAAAATATCTGGTACAGGAAAATAAAGGTTGGTCAATTACCTGGTGTTGATATAAAAGTGCCCTGGGAATTATCTAGGTTCTATCATTTGATTACGTTAGCACAAGCTTATATCCTTACGAAAAATGAACGGTATACGTTAGAATATATTTATCAGATTATTGATTGGATTGAAAACAACAGACCGCAGCTTGGAGTTAACTGGAAATGTACAATGGATGTGGCGATAAGAGCAGCAAATTGGGTTCTAAGTCTGTCCTTTTTTAAAGACTCTGAATTTTTTACAAAGGAATTTTTATTTTATTTTAGTAAGAATATTTATCTCCATGGAAGGCATATAATAAATAATCTTGAATATCAGTCCATAACTTCCAATCATTATCTTTCGGATATAGCAGGCCTATTGTTTGTTTCTGGTCTTTTTGAAGGATTTGGAATAGGTAAGAAATGGAGAAATTTTTCCATCAAAGAACTAATAAATGAAATTGAGAAACAGGTATACCAGGATGGTGTTGATTTTGAGGCAGCTACTTGCTATCATCGCCTCGTTTTAGAGCTATTGTTCTATCCGCTTCTATATTTAGTAAAGAGTTCAGATAAATCAGAAAATAAAAAAAATTATTTGGAAGTCGGAGAAGATATCTTTGGTAAAAGATATTTGAAAAAACTTTATAATATGTTTGTTTTTGTTCTTCATGGAATAAAACCCGATAAGAATATGCCGCAGATAGGTGATAATGATAATGGAAGGTTTTTAAGATTTGGTATTAGAGAATCACTTGATATGAGTTACCTTACAACTCTTGGGGCTATTTTTTTCAGTAGTTCTATATTTAATGTAAAGGAATTTGGATTCTGTCCGGAAGCTTTATGGATTTTTGGCAAGGATGGATATGATATCTGGCATGGACTAAATGATAATACGTTAAAAAATATTAGCAGTATGGGATTTAAAAATGCCGGTTGTTATGTAATGAGGAACAATGGAAGCTATATGATTATTTCAGCAGGTCCCAATGGTCAGAACGGGAATGGAGGCCATGCTCATAATGATAAACTCAGTTTTGAACTATTTTTAAACAGTGAAAGTATAATTGTTGATCCAGGAACATTTCTTTATACTCCGTTACCAAAGATGAGGAATAAATTTCGTTCAACATCATATCATAATACTGCTGTGGTGGACGAAAAAGAACAAAATGAAATTTTGGAAAATAATCTATTTGCATTGGGAAATAACGCTATAGTACAGGTAAAAAGTTGGAGTTCGTCAGAGAAATACGATTTAATTGAAGCGGAACATTCTGGTTATAAACGTTTTATTGGGCAGATTATCCATAGAAGAATAATAGTCTTTGATAAACTTAAAAATTTCTGGATAATCAAAGATATCTTTACCGGGGAAGGAAAGCATTACTTTGATATATATTTTCATTTTAATTCCTGCATTAATGGATGCGGTATTGATGATTCAATGGTTGCAAATGCCGAAATTGGAAAGAATGTCATATTAAAAATAATCCCTTTAATAAAGGATGGACTGAGATTAAAAATAATAGAAGGCTGGCATTCACCCGGTTACGGAAATAGAGATAGAAATTTAGTAGTTAAATATTCAAGGGAATCAGTTGTTCCTGCTGAATTTATATTTGTATTATCATTGGACAATTTTAAACACGCACGAGATTATGTCGATAGCCTTATTAATAAGTTAAAAACCAGATAGATTAATTAATATCAGTTAAAAGCTATGAAAGTATTTTATTGCGCATTTGAAAGTGTATTTGATCCTGTTTTTGATTCCCAAGTATTAACTTTTCTGGAAAAGATAAATGCCAGGATCAAAGGAGAAGAAAACAAGGTTCGTCTGATAGTATTTAATTCCATTGGTAATGTTTTTAAAAGAAAATACTTAAAAAAAAGAAAAGAAATCAAAAAAAGACTTAAGGGGAAATGTTTTTTCTCGGTTAAGGTTCCTTATATGTATAATTTCCCCTATCTTTTTAGGATTTCATTACTTTTTAACAGTTTGATAGCAGCAGTGGTTTTTATGTGGTTGAATGGTATTGGTAAGAATAGAGCGGTTATTCACTGCCGTACTGAGATTGGTAGTTTTATATTATTAAGTCTTAAAAAATTTTTTAAACTTGATATAAAAGTAATATGTGATTGTAGAGGTATTGGTTCAAAAGAAATACTTTACAGGTTAAATGGCAAGAAAGGGCTTTACGCTTCAAAAAAAATTGAAGAAGTTGAGAGGTTTGCACGGTGTGAATCGGATTATATTTTTTGTGTCTCAAATTCTTTTAAAAGATATATTATAGAAAATAACGGTGTAAACCTAAATAAGATAAAGGTCGTTCCCTGTTGCATAGATGGAGAAAGATTCGCATTTGACTCAGGCATTAGGAAGTCTGTAAGGACTGAACTGGGATTAAAGGGAATGTTTGTAGTAATCTATGCAGGTTCGATGAATAAATGGCAGCTTCCGGGAGAAATGGTAGATATATTTAAAATATTTAAAAAAAAGATAAGAAATTCTGTTTTTTTAATATTAACCTGTGATTACGGTTTTACTTTATCTTTTATGAAGAAATCTGGTTTAAGGGATAACGATTATATAATAGAAAGTAAATCTCCTGACCAGATGCCGATGTATCTTCAGGCAGGGGACCTGGCCCTGCTTATAAGAGAAGCCAATGAGGTTAATAAAGTTGCATTTCCTGTTAAATTTAGTGAATATGTAAGGAGTGGGATCCCGGTGTTAAGCAGTATAACTTCTGATGTAAGGGACCTGATTAAGAAAAATGATCTTGGTTTTGTTATTGATAATTATAAAGAAGTTAGAGAAATAGAGATGGTGGCAGATAAGGTTAGGGATGATCTTGATTATATGACAAGCAATCGTTATAAATATATGATTAGTAATAGTATAGGGGAAAAAGTAATCTGGATCAATTATCTTGACTTAATAATTGGAGTATATCAGAAACTTTTTAATGGAACAATTTAAAGAGATATTGGAATTATATAGGATTAAATAGTAAGCAGTTAACTAAAAAGAATATAAATTGGGGTACGAAAATATAATCAAAAAAAATTTAGTAAAATGATATTAAGAAAGCTTAAAAAGAGATTAAAAATTTTAATTTTGAGTGATTATGCTTTTACCAAAGGCGGTGCAGAAAAGGTAGCTATATCAAGTGCTATTGGATTATCAAAAGAAAATCATGAAGTAGTTTTTTTTTCTGCTGTAGGTCCGATAGATGATGAATTAGTAGAAGCGGGTTTGATGCAGGTAATATGCCTGGGTCAGAAGGATATATTGGATAACCCAAAAAAGTTTGATGCAATATTATCAGGAATTTATAATTGGAGAGCTGTTGAAAGATTAAAAAAACTTTTTTCCTGTTGGGTCCCTGATGTTGTACATATTCACGGGATTTCAAAAGCTCTTTCCTGGGCCCCAATTAATCTTTTGTATCAGAAACGATTTCCTATTATATATACTCTTCATGATTATGGTCTCATGTGTCCAAATATGGGGATTTACAACTTCAGGAAAAATGAAGCCTGTCAGTATTACAGACGTGGGGAAACTTTAAAATGCTTTTTTATAAATTGTGATAAAAGAAATTATTTACATAAAATCTGGAGATGGTTTAGATATTTTATTGTAAGAAAGATCTTTATGGCAGATAGAAAGATAAATGGATATATTGCAGTAAGCAGGTTTATTAAAGAGATTACCAGAGAAAATTTGAGGGTAAATAAGCCCGTGAGAGTAATATATAATCCTGTTGATATCGGAAAAGATATACTTGGAAAATGCAGTAATAGCATTAAAAAAGAAGTTAACTTTTTATATGTTGGACGATTATCACAGGAGAAAGGAATAGATTTACTTCTTGAAGTCATCTCCGAGACAGATGCCAGCCTAACTATTATTGGTGACGGTGAACTTATGAATTTGTGCAGGGATTACGCTGAAAGACTGGGAAAAGATAGAGTGAGGATATTGGGATATCAAAACGGGAAGAGGATTTTTACCGAAATGAGAAAAAGCAGTGCTTTGGTATTGCCATCCAGATGTATGGAACCCGCGCCGCTGGTACTGGGAGAAGCTGCTTATAATTGTCTTCCGGCAATTGTTGCAGATCACGGTGGTGTAACGGAATTTGTAGAAGATGAGATTACCGGTCTTTATTTTAAAGCTGGAAATAAAGAGTCTTTAAAAAGAAGAGTTGATAAAATTAGAAAGAATCCGCTTCTGGCTAAAAGGATGGGGCAGAAAGCCAGAGAAATTATAATTAAAAAGGACTTGGATATCAGCGATCATGTAAAAAAACTTGAAGAATACTATATTAATATTATAGATAAATAAGGAATAATTTTAATTCAGATATTTGTAACCGCTGATATGTTAAGTTATAATATTCCTCATTACTATTATAAGAAAAAAATTTTATTAGTTAAAATGGAAGGCCGCGAAAGATTTAATAAATCTTTTATTTTACATGTAATTCTCTGTTTTATAATTACCATTCTTATTGTATTTACAATCGCAAGCGACGCCACCAACGATCCTCCTACATCAGATGATCTACACTATATTGTAATGGGTTACAATATTCAAAAATATGGAACTTTTTCGATGGATGAAAGTGATATCGATAATCCAGAACCAACCACTCTTAGAGAGCCTGGATTTCCTGCTTATCTTGCACTATGTATGAAACTGCATCCAACCCTGAATTCTTTGAATTTAGATGAAATGCTGGATCATGGTTTAAAAACCCTGAGGTATCTGCAGATCCCATTGATAATAATCACCGCATTTTTAGCAATGTATATAGCCTATATGTTTAGTAAAAATATACTGCTGGCGTATATAGTATTAATTTTCACGGGTTTTAGTGAGGTGATGAGTATCATTGCTAATCATCTGCTTTCGGAAAATTTGGCTGCACTCTTTATTTTATTGTGTTCACTGTTTTTGTATAAGGTTTATAAAACAAAAAAGATTATATATTTTATCTTGATGGGGATTTCTCTTGCATTGTTAACTCTCACAAAAGCTATATTTATGTATTTTATTATAGTGCTTTTAATCATTTTAATAGTACTTTTATTTAAATATGCATGGAAAAATAAAAGGAAATTTATAGCTGGGATAGGTTTATTTGCAGTGATTTACTCTTTAATCATTGGCGGGTGGATGTTTAGGAATTATGTCCATTTCGATCAGTGGACAGTTGCTAATAAGGGTGGAATTGTACTCTATTACAGATCCAAACTTGATGAAATGACCACCAAAGAATTTATGGCGTCATTTATATACTGGCTCCCCGGAAAACGGGTGAGGGAAAACATACTCGATAAATTTTTTGATGAAGAAGATTACATAAGATTGAATAAAAGCATGGATAATGAGGTAGGTTATAGAAGACTGGCGAATAATGATCTCCAGGATTTAATTGATTTATATAAAGACCGGGGTTATGAAGAACAGGAGGCTATTTTATACGCTGATAGGGACCTCAGAAAAACAGCTATAAAAAACATATTAAAAAATCCTTTACAGCATTTAATGATTTCCATTCCCATAGCGTGGTTTGGCTCATGGGTAGAGACAGGATATAAATTGGTTCTTTTAAATCAAAATCTTTTTTTTATAGAGTTTAGAAGTGCATTGTTTATCCCATTGATTATATTTGCATGTTTTTTTGCTTCTGTGATATGGTCAATTATTAAGAGAAAGTGGGGAATTCTGTTATTCATGGTACCTCCGCTGTATTTATATCTGATGAATATGCTTGTTACCCATGGTAAGGAAAGATATAATTATCCGTTAATACCAATTCTTAATATATCTGTAATATTAGTTATATTTTTTATTTTCAAAAAAATTAAAGAAAAGAATGAATTAAAAACTGATAAGAAACCGTAGGAAACACATATAAAGGAACAATAATTTATTTGGAATAAAATCTAATAATTTTGATTTAGAAAGTTTCATATTTAAAACAATTAAAAAAGCTGCTATATAATAGTTCCATTTTGATTTTTCAAGATTGGCAGCTCTACATTTAAGCCCGAAAAGCTTACCGATTTTTTTTCTTGCATAGGCAGTATTAAATTTGTAAACAAGTGCTCTTTTCTGTGATTTAATCATCTCTTTGGCTGAAACCTGCTGCATTTCTATTACATTTTCACAGGTCATTTTTTTTAACAGATTATCTGATTTCTCATTTCTGGTGATTATTGATGTATATTTTATTGGATTACTTTTTATTTTAGATATCCAGAAATCTCCACAACTAATATCTCCGTTAAAACCAAAATGATCCTGACAGGAGAAACACTTTGGTAATAAAAAATAGTAAAGATTTCTGTATGTGCCAATATTATGCAGATATGAGATTGTCTTTTCGCTGTCGTCTTTCATTTGCAGATGAGTAACCCCACGCCAATGCCCCTTTCTAAAAAATATTCTTTCTACTTCATCCAGTTTTATTTTGTTCTTTATTAATATTTTTTCTACTAATTCTTTGGAGTTGTTTCCGGAACAAAAAAGTGAAATACGGTAAGGAACCTTTTTCTTCAGTTCGGGATGTTCTTTTTCTAATTTTTTAAAAGTTTTTAAAAAACATGGAAGAGCAACTATCGCAATACGGCCTTTAAATTTAAGTATATCTTTTAAATGTTTTTTAATAGGAAAATCCATATAAATGCTTGTTCTACAATCAAGTATCTCTTCAGCATTACTGGCGATAAAAGTCTTAACACCGATTTTTCCGTCAAACATGACCTGTTTACTAACAAGTGCTCCATCAATTTCACCTTTTTCTAAAAGATATATTAAAATCGATGAGATTATACCTCCGGACGCAGCTCCTTCTCTTATATCTTTATCATTGGAATAACCGATGTACATACCTTTATAATTACCGATGTATTTTTTAGGATTATCGTAGTCCAGAACTTCGTTTTTATATGGTTTTTTATATTCCTTTAGTGCTTTTTTTATAATTTCTATATTTTTCCATGAACTTTTCTCTATGACGGGCAGATTCTTTTTAATCTTTTTATAAATTTCCTTTCTTCTTGCCTCAAATATTTTAAATTCAGTTACCAGTTTTTCGAGGCTTAACTGTTTATAATCAATAGCATTCTCACCCAGTGAAAACATATCAAGTACTTCTTTATACTTGTGGCTCCATCCGACCAAAAAAACAGGTACATTTTTATGAAGCGCACCTACCATGGCATGAAATCTTGATGCAACCATTAAATAGGAAGAGCCAATAAAAATCCTTAATTCTTCAGGAGTAAAAACATCATCATACCATCTGCATTCTTTTTTATTTCTTACTCGGTTAAAAATTAATTGACAGACTATAAGGTCATTATTATGGCTACTGGCTGTTCCTTTTCTGGCAGAATTGGCGATTATTAAGACTCCATATTTCTTCTCTTCTATCAGATAATCAATAAAATCACTCATTATTTTTTTATAATCGATTCCTTTACGGGCGCAGTATTTATCAACTACCGAACTCAACGAAACACAGACAATTTTTTTTTTGTAAAAACTATCGCCTTTTATTATATTTTTTATTCTTTTTTCCATTTTTGGGTCACTGGGCAAAGAGAATGCTCCATCTGCACATAAGGTAACATTTGTGAGTTTTAAGCTGTTCAGATGAGCTTCGGTTATTTTTCCTCTTGCGCAGATCCTGTAAATCTTAGGCAGGACTATTTTAGCCAGGGTTCTGTTCCAGAATGTATTGAATGGTCCTAAAGCTTGTGAATATTTAATAACGGATTTTCCGAGCAGCAGCGGTGTTGCAATGCAGATAAAATTATAAGTGTTCATTATAAAGCCCCTAGAATCAACAAAGGAGATCCCGGCAGCATCTATAACGATATCTGCCTGGTATATACCTTTTAGGACTTTGTATTTTAAGAGGATCTTCTTTACCGGTTTGAACCATTTAAAAATATAATATAAAATGGCAAGACTGAAACCAATAAAAATAATTTCCTGCGGTTTGCATGATATGACTTTTAAATTTTTAAAAGGATTTTCCGCCCTGTCGCTTTTTGGATATACGGATAGTAAATTGTAAGTCAGATCTTTATGTTCCGCATCAAGGTTTCTTATAATACTCTTGAGCATTGCCGCAGAACCTTTATTACCTGCAAAGTTAGCAGCTAGAATTGCAATCTTTCTTGCCATATTGTTAGAATCTCTTTATTTCTATTCTAGTGTATATTCTAATATATACTTGAAAATATAAAAACTTTTAATTATTATAAACTATCATATCATTTATAATTTAATTGATGAGAAGTTTGTATAATACGCAATTCATTGTAGATGAAAAGTTTCTTTCTCAAAAATAGAACCAATATCCTAATAATCCTTGTTTTTCTGATCCTGCCCTTTATTTTTTTTGAAGGTTCTTTAAATTTAAGTTCAGTTATTCTTGGCATGAGGGATGCCCAGGTCGGATTTTTCCCTGCCCTTGATTTAAAAGTCCAAATAGTTAAAAACCTTGAGCTGCCTTTATGGGATAGATACATATTTAGCGTATCCGATGCTATCGACACCGAGTGACAGCGTATTATATCCTATCAACTTAATTCTTGGTTTGATTTTCCCTGTTGGAGTTGCCTATAACTTATCTGTAATTCTTCACTATTCTCTTGCAGGAATATTTTTTTATTTTTTTATGAGGCAATATAAGCTCAATAAGATGGCATGTTTTTTATCAGGACTGATATTTATGTTTAGTGGTATGATGATAACACACAGGGATCACGTCACAAGGATATATACAATTATATGGATTCCTCTAGTTCTGATCTTGCTGGAAAAATATCGTAAAAGCAAGAGAATTGAATTTATGCTTTTAGCTTCAATACCCTATGCAGTGTCTTTTTTTGCAGGAGATTCTCAATTATTTCTTTACAGTTCTATAGTGATCTTGTTTTTTATTCTTTATTATTCATTAATTTATAGAGGAATAAGAAATTTATATTTTTTATCTTCTTTATCCATTTTTTTACTGGGTGTCTTGATTATTAGTGTTCAATTAATCCCATCTATAATAATGATGCAGAACAGCTACAGAAGTGAGATAAGCTATACTTTCTTTAGTGATTTTTCTTTTAATCCTAAACTGCATCCTTTATTATTTATGCCCTTCTTATTCGGAAGGGGATCATATGTGATTTCAAATATTCCGAAATATTTTAGTAACTGGAATGCTGGTGAAATGATTAAATATTTTGGGATATTAACGATACCCCTTGTGATTCTGGGTATATTTAAAAGAAATAAACATAAATACCTATGGTTGTTTATAATGGCACTTTCGCTTCTGCTGGTTCTTGGGAGGTATACTCCTTTCTACAAGTTGATGTATGAGATACCCTTATATAATAAGTTCCGTGTTCCAGCCAGGAACTGGTTTGAATTTGGTCTGGCTTTTTCGATACTAGCAGGTTTCGGATTTGATTATCTATTTAAAAATGATAAAAGAATTAAAAAAATACTAATCGGTGCAATTGTATTTGTTTCTGCGGTACTGATAAAATTCTTCATATTTTTTATGTTATTTAAAAATGCTGTTCAAAAAGGTGCAGAAAGTTTTCTCTTTTATAGCGGGGAAGAGCTGGATCTATTCTCAATGGGTCACTTTATGGATAGACCGAGAGATATGACATATTTATACAGTAATTTAGAAGAATCAGAGGAATTTGACTTTTTGAGTGATGACGAAGAAATATTTAGAATATATCCGCAGACAAAGGAAACTGGTGAATTTAAATTTTATCCTAACAGAAATATACATTATGGACTGGAAAGTATCATGGGTCATGATCCGATACTATTAAGAAGCTATGGCACCATAACCAAATTCCCTCAGGACCCTTCGTCAGGTATAGATTGGAGAGCGCTACTTGAAAATAATAAAATTATATCAATGTTAAACACAAAGTATATTTTTATAAAAAGGCCTTCTCTGGAGGAAGATTTATTGGAAATTGTAGAGGATAAAAATTATCAGTTAGTTCTGGATAATGGGGATATTCTTGTTTTAAAGAACCTTAATTGTTTACCCAGATTCTATTTTGTAAAAGAAGTAATAGAAATTGATGATATTAAAGTAGTAAGAGATATTTTATGGGGTGAGTATGAACACGATTATGGAGGCGAGTTTAATCCTTCAGATACTGCATTAGTTGAAGACTATGATTATAATCAACATGATTTTAATTCAGCCGGGCAAAATATTGAAATCATTTACTATAAAAATAACAGTGTAAAATTAAATATAGTTACAAAAGAGGATAGTTTTATGGTTTTTTCAGATAACTATTATCCCGGATGGAGTGCGTTTATAGATGGTGAAAGAACAGATATTTATAAGGTAAACGGCATATTAAAGGGAGTAATAGTTCCGGCAGGTAATCATGAGGTCATTTTTAGATACAGACCGCCATATTTTATGATTACAGGGATTACGAGCATTGTATCGTTGATATTAATAGCAGGATTTTCGATTCTTTTTTATATCAGAAATAAAAGAAAAGAAATTTACCGTAAAGACTAAAACGATTATCAATCCAGGCATAATATTTGAGATTAAACACCTGCTTTTATAGTTGTCTTTTTATTTCTCCTGAGTAAGTAAGTTATTACAAAGCTCAATAAATCTCCGGATATTGTAACCAGTCTCAAGATAATTGAAAGGACAAGTGCCTTTGGCTGGCCTATATAAGGAGTGAGCAGAGCGATGATAACTAATTCCCTGACTCCGATTCCTCCAGATGCACCCGGGGTTATAAAACCAGCCACCCATGCTACTGCATTTATTCCAATGATGAATAAAAATAATAAAGAGGATTCACCCCAGAAATATTTATTCAGGTACCACATGATAGAACCTGAAGATGTAAAAAAGATCATGCAGAGTATTAATCCCAGAAAAATTTGAATCCACAATTTTCTTACATTTAATGATTTTAAATTAACGATTACATTATGCCTGACAAGTTTTTCTTTTATTCCGGGAATATATTTTATTATTAGAAAGACAATTAAAGACAAAAATATTATTATCCCGATTATTATAGCAGCTGATACTAATAGATTATTTACACCTTCAAATACGAAATTTTTATATCCATGGATGACTGCAGAAATGAAAAAAATGGAGATAGAACTTAAAATAAGTAATATAGTTTCGGTAAAAATACTATTGATGATAACATTATTGGGAATGCCTATATTTTTACTTAATATATGTCTGCCCAAATAATGAAATATATTACCAGGAATATATTTGGCGATCTGTGACCTTCCCAGTATTATAAAACTTTCCTTGAAAGTTATTTTAAAGCCAAATCCAGAAACGAGATTTTTCCAGACCTGACTTAGTATTAAACTTCTTAAAGCGGTATAAGCTATTATCGCTATTAGTATTCCAGGCCAATTCTCAGAAAATTTAAATAAATCTCTTGTCTTTCCCCATTGACTATACCCGATCCAGAAGATATAAAATAAAGATATGGCAACAATACCGTAACCAATGATTCTTGTTATTTTTTTAAGATCTAACTTTTTTTTCTTTTTCTGCCCCAATAAAGTGATTACCTATTTTAATGTACTATATGGAGATATCACTCATGTAAACAATATAAAAAAGTCAACTTATAAATGTTTACGCAATTTATATTGTATATCTTCTAAAAGGCTCCTATTTTTTGATATGAGATCTCCTATTAAACCTAAAATCCCAAATAAAACTCCTAAAATTATCAGAATCGCAGTAAATATCAGGGACTGAATATGACCTGCTCCATTACCTACTATAAAGAAGTATAAAAATCTTATACCGAGTACAATACCAGGTATGAAAAAAAGCAAACCTATGATTGTAAAAAATCTAAGAGGTCTATAAGTTATAAATATTCTTAATATGGTTATTAATGATCTATTTACATATGATGGTATACTTTTTATAAGTCTTGAAGGTCTTAGTTTCTCATTGACTCTGATAGGCACACTCAGAATTGTAATTCCACTCAAACCCGCTTGGATGATTGTCTCGAGAGTATAAGTATATTTTGAAAAAACATTTAATGAATATGCTGCTTCTCTTGAAATTGCTCTAAATCCGCTTGGCGCATCTTTAATGTTTGTTCCTGAAACTATCTTTACCACCCAGCTGCCAAATTTCTGCAAAAATTTCTTAACTTTTGTAAAATCTTTCATTTTGTCTATCGGTCTTTCACCAACAACTATCTCTGCTCTGTTTTCTATAATTGGTTCAATAAGTTTTTCGATATCATCAGCACAGTATTGGTTGTCAGCATCAATATTTACTATTATATCTGCACCAAGACTTAAGCAGGTCTCTATACCTTTCGTGAAGGCCTTTGCTAATCCTGAATGCCTTGGAAGTTTGACTATATGATGGGCACCATTTTTTTTTGCTGTTTCTATTGTTTTATCAGTGCTGCCGTCGTCTATTATTAAATATTCAATAGTATCTATAGATCTAATTTTCTTAGGAAGGTTTTTTAGAGTTATAGGAAGTGCATATTGCTCATTATAACAGGGTATTTGAATAATAAGCTTCAAACCCAACTCTCCTTAAAATTTTATTTCTGATAACATAAATAGGACATATAATATTTACCAATGAACAATATATCGATACTTTATTCAGCAATATCCAATTTATTTTACCATATTTGTATTATTAAAAATATTTTTTAAAACAGCATCTTTTACCATTATATATCACGATGTCGTAAAAATATTTAAATCAATGATGAATTAATTAAATTTTTAAAGTTATATAATCTTTATTTGTAACTATTTCTTTATCTCCAATAGTGATGCAATAGTATGTTAATAAGTATTATTCCAGATGTGAGATATAGAACTCGTGGAAATTGTGTTTGATTTGTCTTAGGGGCTAGGTTATCATTAAGTCAAAAATTTTAGAGATTGAATAATTATAAGTAATTTATATGATATAAGCAATTTATATGAAATTAGCCATTATCCATGATTTTTTAAACCAATATGGTGGAGCAGAAAGAGTTGTCGGATATTTCTTAAGGATATTTCCAGGAGTTCCGGTTTATACTTCAATCTATTTCCCCGAATATACTTTTGATTTGTTTAAAAGCCAAAATATCACAACTACATTTATGCAGAAAATCCCGGGAATCAGGAAATATTATAAAAAATTGTTTTTCCTTTACCCTTGTGCTTTCAGAAGTCTGAAGCTTGATGATTATGATCTCATTCTATGCAGTTCATCTTCTTATTCCCATCTTATTAATAAATGCAAAGGTTCAGTTCATATAAACTATTGCTATACTCCTCCCAGATTTTTATGGGAGACCGAGAGTTATTTAAAGGGTGAAAAACTTACAGCTGCAACATCGGGGATAATTAAGCCTATAATCTATTTCTTACGAAAGGTGGATCTAAGACAATCCGAAAAGATAGATCATTACATTGCTATTTCCGAATATGTAAAAAGAAAAATTAAAAAAGTTTATAACAGGGAATCAACTGTTATTTACCCTCCTATAGAATCAAGCAAATATAGATTCAGCAAGAATAAGGAAGATTTTTATCTTATTGTATCAAGGCTGAAGGGGTATAAAAGAGTTGACATAGCTGTTAAAGCTTTTAATATGTTAGGGAAGAGATTACTGATCGTCGGCTCTGGTGAGGATGAGGGAAACTTAAGAAAAATATCCGGAGGAAGTATAAAATTTTTAGGCACCTTAAGTGACAGCAAGCTTTTGGATTTATACAGCAGGGCAAAATCTTTGATTTTTACCGGTCGGGAGGATTTTGGTCTCACCCCTATAGAAGCTCAGGCATCTGGGACTCCGGTAATAGCCTTTAAAGAGGGAGGCGTAGCGGAAACAATTATAAATGGCAGGACTGGTTTTTTCTTTGACAGGCAGGAGCCGGAAGCATTGGTAGAGGCTGTAAAAAAATTTGTGAAAAACTCACTTGATTCTATTGGATGCAGGGAAAATGCTAAGAGATTTGACTTTAAGAATTTTAAAGAACGAATAACTGATTTTATTAAAAATGTATATATACAAAGACTGAATCATTAGTTTTTATGAACAGTAGATTATCAAAAGTCTCTTGCTTTTTTAAAAAGGATTTATTCAGGAAGTTAATATATTTTTTGGTTGCATCTTCAGGACTTTTCCTGCTGGTAAATTCATACCCTTATTTTGGCATACTATCGATTTTGATTTTAGTGTTTCTTGGGATTTTATTCTTATTTTATAAAGGGACTGTAACTTCTGCTCACTTAAGTGTCATAGGAATTTTACTGGTTGCATATATTTATTTTATATTAAGCTATTTTGCCTCAAATCAAACCTTATCCAATTTTTTCTCCTATAGTTTCTTAAGATATGATGGTAATTTTTTCTTTTGTTATGTTCCTTTTTTTGCTCTGGCTGTTCCCTATTTTGATTATAAAAAAGTTTTACAGTTGTATTTTTATTTTATATTTTTCACTTTTTCCTTGTTGTCACTAGCCGGTATTGCCGGAATTTTAACAAAAAATTATTCCCCTATTATTTTAAATGATAAATATGAGGGCCCTATGCTGATCGGTTTGAATAATGCGCATAATGCCACGGGATCCGTTTACGCCCTGGCCTGTATTTTTGCCCTTGCTTTTGTCCTGAAGTCTCATAAAAAGCATAAGATATATTATATTATTATTTTACTACTCTGTCTGGGAGGTCTGGTAATGACTCAAAGCAGGGGAAGCTATATTGGATTTATAATAGGAGCTTTTTTAGTCGCATGGCTGCATTTTAGGTCAATTCGGAAATTTATAATATTTACTGCAATAACATTGATTGCATCCTTGCCATTGCTCTTTCTTACCAATTTGCATGAAAGGTTTATACAGATTTTTTATACCAGCAGCTGGACAATTGGCACAAGGATAAAATTATGGCAGAAAGCGTTGTATTTGTTTAAACAAAGCCCTGTATTCGGTGTTGGATTTGGTAGATTTAATGATATATATTTTAATATTAATAATTCCGGGTATACTTTAATAAAGCTGGATGAATTCATAGGCGTCCCAAAAATATTCTACACATACCAGGCTCCCAATTTTGATTTTAGTTCAGCTCACGCGCATAATTCTTATCTGCAGTTCCTAGCTGAAACTGGAGTAATCGGTCTGGGTCTGATAATGCTCTTCTGGATTTTATGTTATAGAATCATACTGAGAGCGTATAATTATACAAGAAATGAATTCTCTAAAAAGGTGTATTTATCCTGTCTGGGCAGCATTATTGTATTGTTCGTAATGTCTTTTACCGAGAATTATTTTTCAGCAACTACAATGATAATGTGTCTTTCTGTAGTGACTTCTCTATCACTTGGTATTTACTGGCAGGAGAACTATAAATGGCACAAAAATGAATTATGAGGTATCTGGAGTATGCAGGATGACAGACTAGCCATTATTAAAAATCCATCGATATTAAGAGTAACTGTTTTTCTATTATTTTATATTATTTTTTTCCTATATATGAGGCTGATTGTAGGAGATAATCTTTCCCTGTCATTATTTGTCCATTCTTTAATGTTTATAATTTATTTCCTGTCGTTATATAAGATTAAGTGGGGATTATTTTTATTCATATTTTTGATTCCATTATTGAATTTTCAGGCCATACCTTTTGTGGAACGTCCCAGATATATTATAGTATTTTTGTTTTTTGGATTATTCCTTGGTTTTTTAGTCAATAATACCGGTAAATTAATGAGCAGCCTTTCGCCGGGATATTCCGGTGGAATTATTTATGACCCAAACATTGTAAAGGCGATGTTTATTTTTACTGTAATTTTGGTCTTATCGTGTGCTGTAACCATATTTCGCTATTCAAATTTTTATCCTTTTATAACCAATAATTATTATAACCTTGCTGTAAATATAAATGGAGTGGGTTCTACAGGTTCTATGGTCTGGACCATAAGATACTTTTATAATTATTTTATAGGGTTTTTATTTTTTGTATTGATTTTTAATGTTATTGATGGGATAAGGGATATCATAAATTCCATAATTTCATTGGTACTGGCAGCCATGGTCTCTGCCGGAGTGATTATATATCAATATTATTTCAATCCCTATTTTGGGAATGTCAGTCATTGGGTTAATTCCGGCAGGTTTAATGCCACATTTACGGATCCCAATTCCCTGGGCGCTTTTACCATTTTATTGTTCCCCATTTTTATAGGGTTGCTGATCTATTTTAAAAAGTGGTATTTAAGACTGCTGGTTCTGGCCTCATTTTCATTATTTTTAATGGAGTTATTTCTTTCCGGGTCCAGGAGTGCGTTTGTAGGGATAATGCTGGCAACAGCCATATTTGCGGTTATTTTTATAATAAGGGGCTTCAGACATATAAGAAAGAAGGCAAAAGTTTATTCAAGAAGAAGAAAGATAGTTTTAGTTTTAATTCCGGTAATTATTTTAATGGTTTTAATATCTTTTTCGGTTTTTTTGATAAATGCCCCTGATTCTTTTATTTTAAAAACAAGTCTGGCAAACAGAACCATAGACACTTTCAAAACAGGTATATATTATACCAGGGAGATTGGAATTATTGAGGGCCTTAAGTCAATTTCCGATTACAGATATATATTCTGGGGTCAGGCAGTCATGATGTTTAAAGATTACCCCCTTACGGGAGTGGGCCAGGGCTCCTATCACCTACAGCTTCCAAATTATCTTACCATAAACAGGACAGGTTATTTATCAGATGGGAAACTAGTAGTTGATTATACCGGAAATTACTATCTGCAGGTGTTATCCGAGCTTGGTTTCATCGGATTAGTAGTTGTCTTGTTTATTCTGTATCTATTAATAAACAGGGTATTTAATTATTTTAAGGCAAGAAAATATTCAAAGAATTTTGAAAACAGTGACTGGTTTCTTATTGCACTATTTATTTCATTCATTTCCATGCTGGCTAGTCAGATATTCGGTCCCCATACCAATTTTGACGAGATCCAGCTTACTTTCTGGCTGGTTATAAGTCTTATGATTGCATATATAAAGATAAAGCAGGTAGAATTCAAAAAGCAATTAAGGCCGTTGCGTATAAGAGGAAATTTCAGATTCGGAATTAGTGAAAGTATATCCCTGGCTGCGGTGGCCCTAATTTTTACTTTCAGCCTGTTTTTCGTTTCTATTACCACTCTTTCCATAAATGTAGGCCAAAACCTTTATGATATTAAGGGAAATTATAAAGGATGGCAAAATAATTATGGGTTCTACGGGGTGGAAACAATTGATAATGAAAGCTTCAGGTGGACGGGTATTGATGCCAGTGAGGTTGTTGAAAGAAAGGGGGACAAGATGATTATTCCAATGAAAGATGCCATCCCCATAGAATCTGCGGAGCCTCTTTCGGCAAATATTTTTATGGATAATATCCTGGTAAAAAAAGTTAAGCTGGAACATAATGTATGGACTGATATTGAAATAGACATACCTGATTTTACCAGGGACAGGTTTACCCTAACCCTGGCTTTCAGCAGAAGCTGGATACCCAGAGAATTGGGTTTAAATCCTGATACCAGAGAGCTTGGAATTCGGATAGGAAAATATAGATTTATTGACTAATAAGCATTAATATTAAAGATAAATCATTTTTAAATTTTAACTATTTCTCTTATAATAACTAATTGATTACCAAATAGACACGGGATTTATGTTAAATCCAATGAAAAATTTTTATAGTTTAAGAGTTAAAATAATTTTTGGTTTGATATTGATTGTCAGTGATTTATTGTTTTTAGCATTAAGCTGTTTTTTATCATATTATATAAGATTTTATACCGGGATTTTTGGAATAAATGAGCTTTCTTACACTGTCAATGATAATTATTTGCTGTATTCTTTAATCTTCATATCAATTATTGCATTTATTTCTTTTATATTTAATTTATATAGCCTGAATAATGTTTACAGAAGCCCCATCTATTACCCGTCAGTATTGATTGCAGCTATCCTGGGCACTGTAGCGATTTATTTTTCAGCTAAGGTATTTAGCGGCTTATATTTTTCACGTATATGGATCAGCCTTTTATTTATCCTGAGTATCGTCTTTCTTTTTTTAAGCAGGTTTGTAATTGGCATTATAGCTAAAAAAATATTTAAGGGGCTGGGTATTCCCCACAGGGAATTTGCTGCCGGAATTGGTGAAAACATAAGAGTTATTAAGAATCTGCCCTGGTTTAAAAAGAAATTAATATACGGTCTCGCACTGGTAATCAATGATATAATTTTTCTATCACTGGCTTTTTATGTTTCCTATTATTTAAGGTTCCATACCGGTCCCATTGCCGAGCTTAATCTGACCTATCAGCTAGAGAGTAATTATTTTTTCTATTCCATTATATTCATAATATCTGCTATATTTTTGTTTTTGATATACAGGCTTTATAACTGGGATTACATTTATAGAGGATCGGGTTATTATTCCAGAATAATAAAGGGGCTGATAATAAATATTATTGTAATAATAATAGCGGGTTATCTTTTTGAGTTGTTTACTTTTTCAAGGAAATGGATCTTATTATTATTTATATTCAGCGTTTTATTGGTTTTGGCCAGCAGGCTAGTTATTGAATTGGCTACAATTAAGCTTTTAAGAAGATTGGATATAAAATCCAGGACGATTATAGTAGGCCTGGGTGAAAATGCTAATAGAATTGAAGACAGTTTTAGGAAATATTCAATGGAAGGTGACACAATTCTGGGTTATGTTGATAAGAAGAGCAGGATTTTGAAAAATGAAAAATATTGTAAGGGCTTCAATATACTTGGTTATCTAACAGATATAAAGGAAATTATTTATAAAAACGGGATCCAGAGGATTATCATTTCTGGTCCTGAATATAATTATCGTGAAATACTGGAGATACTGGAAAAAATAAAAGGCATTGATATATCCATACTGATTTTTCCCGGATTTTTTGAATTTTCTATAAAAAGAATGAATATAAGGGAGATTGCCGGTATCCTGCTTATGCAGGTTTCAAATATCGGTTTCTTTGGCTTTAATTTATTTTTAAAAAATTTAACTGATTATCTGCTGGGAAGCATTATATTTTTGTTTTTCATCCCCATTTATATATTCATAGGTCTGGCCATAAAACTGGATTCTCGGGGCCCTGTATTTTATCAACAAAAGAGGTATACCAAGGAATGTAAGGTATTTTATATGTATAAATTCAGGTCAATGTATGTGGATGCGGACCGGAGGATCAAGGAATTGCAGGTGTATAATGAGGCTGACGGCCCCTTATTTAAAATAAAAAAGGATCCCCGCATTACTAGAGTAGGCAAGTTTATCAGGAGGTTTTCTATTGATGAACTTCCCCAGATAATAAATGTTTTAAAGGGTGAGCTCAGCCTGGTGGGACCCAGGCCCCCGTTACCCAGCGAAGTAAAAAAATATGATGAGTGGGAAATGAAAAGGATGAATGTAAAGCAGGGTATCACCGGCCTGTGGCAGATAAGCGGGAGGAGCGAACTCTCCTTTGAAGAAATGGCAAGACTTGATCTTTATTATATCCAGAACTGGTCAATTGAAATGGATATTAAGATTATTTTAAAAACAGTTCCTGTAGTGTTATTTGGAAAAGGTGCTTATTGAAAGGTGAGTGATTATGGCCAGCCCGAATAATACAAAAAAATATATTGAAGATTTAAAGAAAAAAATTAGAAAAAAAGCAAAATTCTATTGTAAGGGTAAAACAGATAGGAACGATGCTCCTGATTTATCTAATGGCTTAAAAAATAATAATATTTATGATTCTCTGGGTGCTGCGGAACAAAATGCAAAAATTGGTGAAGATGTACCTTCTTTTAACAGGTTGCCTGCTCCAAAAAAAATATTTTACAGATTCATAACTAAATTTCTTTTTAAGATTTTAAAAATAATTACTATAAGCCAAAGACAGTATAATTTATCTATTCTGGATGCCATAAAAAACATTGTTGACGAATGTAACAGTCTTAAGCTAAGGCTTGCTGAGGCTAAAACTTATTTCGATACAAGGATTATTGAAGTGGAATTCAAGCGGAAGCAGCAAGATATTGAAATTTATGAAATTAAAAATATGGTGGATTACCTGAAAAACAGTCTTATTCAAATTGAGCAAAGAATGAATGATATTCCTGAAGCTGCAGGCAAAGAGGCCGGGAAAACAAGTACAGGCAAGTTACAGAATTTAACAGTTGAGATCAGCCATAACTTAGATTCTCTTTATGTCTTCTTAGAAGATAATCTACGCGGCAGACGTGATGAAATAAAAAAACGGCTTCAGGTTTATCTTCCTATTATAAAGAAATCAAATATTGGATTAGAGAATTCTCCCATATTGGATATTGGGTGCGGTCGCGGTGAATGGCTTGAGCTGTTGAAAGAATCAGGTTTCCATTCAAAAGGACTGGATTTAAATAAAATTATGATAAGAATATGTAAAGAACAGGGACTTAATGCTGCAGAGGGCGAAGCATTATCTTTTTTAAAAGATATCTCTGGTCACAGTCTTGGAGCAGTTACTTGTTTTCATTTAATCGAACATTGCGGGTTTGAATATTTAGTCAAACTGTTAAAAGAAATATTACGTGTGTTAAAACCAGGTGGTTTGGTAATATTGGAGACTCCTAATCCTGATAATATTCTGGTAGGGAGCCGTAATTTTTATCTGGATCCTACCCATAATAAACCGTTGCCAAGTCCTTTAATTAAATTGATTTTGCAGTCTTGTGGTTTTAGCCAGGTGGAAATTATGTATCTTAATCCATATGGAGATGATGCAAAGATAAAAAAGGATGATTTTGAAACTGCAAAACGTTTTAATAATTATTTTTATGGACCTCAAGATTATGCAGCAATAGGTTATAAAATATGAAGCATATTGCAATTTGTACTTCAGAGATTTCCTCGGGTGATGCGGTAAGCAATGATGTTAGGGGCATGTTCGAGGTCCTCAGGAAGCAAAATCTTATAGTAAGCATTTTTGCAGAAAATATTTTTATTTCGGATGGCTTAGTAGAGAGTATTGATTGTATTGATGATTTTATTAAAGACAGCGAAGATTTATTAATATATCATCTTTCCGCAGGATGGTACAAGGGCCTGGATGTATTGACCAGGCTGGATTGTAAAAAGATTGTAAGATATCATAATATCACTCCGCCTGATTATTTCTACGGTTTTAGCTCAAGTCATGTTGAATCTTGCAGGGTCGGTATAGAACAACTGAATATTATTGCTGGTTTAGATTTAGAATTGTATTTAAACGATTCAAGATTCAATATGATGGGGATGATTTCTAACGGTGCTAAAGCCTCAAAATGTTTTGTTGTTCCTCCATTTAATAACATAGAGAGACTGAAAAGTCTTAAGCCTGATTTTGATATATTGAAGAAATATAATGACGGAAAGATAAATATTATATCTGTTGGGAGAGTTGCCCCTAACAAAGGATTTGAAAAATTAATTGATGCTTTCGCTTTATATAATAAATATTTTAATAAAGAAAGCAGGTTAATTATAGTAGG
>Ga0315543_1000600_pt1 | contig 43451 bp, 81 predicted proteins | sample SalMarSW160210MG_2_FD_203098 | JGI IMG/M metagenome (GOLD analysis project Ga0315543, IMG submission 203098) | Salt marsh sediment microbial communities from the Plum Island Ecosystem LTER, Massachusetts, United States - Salt Marsh Sediment SW1601-210 ...
GGAAGTACATCCGGGTATTCAACAACTACCTGTTCCTGGCCGGGAACTCGACGTACCCCTCCCGTCTCTACTGGTCCAACCTCAAGGACTTCGAGACGTGGGGCGGCTCGGACTTCATCGACATCAACCGTGAGGACGGCGATCCCATCACCGCGCTGTTCCTCTTGGGGGACTACCTCTACATCGGAAAGGAAGATACCCTCTGGCGGCTCACCTACACGGGAGACTCGCTGTTCCCCTTCGAGTTACGCAAGGCGGCGGACGTAGGGGTGCGTTCCCACTGGTCGGTAGCGGGCATCTCGGATGTCAAGTTCTTCCTCTCTGGGGATGGGGTCTACATGGTATCCGTAGACTCGCTCCCGCAGAAAATCAGTGAGCCCATCGAAACGAGTGATGAGTTGCTCGGAACCGCCACGAGCCGGTGGGACAACGCCGTCGCTCTCTTCCAGCCGGACCGCCGGGAATACTGGCTGTTCATCGCCGGGAGCGGGCAAGTGACCAACACGGTCGTCTATATGTTCGACGTGGGGTTACAGGCGTGGGCGAAGTGGACGGGGTGGAGTTTCAACGTAGTAGGTCAAGTGGAATCTGTGAGCAATACATGGACACCCTATGGAGGTGACTACTCAGGCAACATCTATGAGTTAGACTCAGGAACCAACGACAATGCTTCTGCGATCGATTTCCAGATAGAGACAGGAGCGTATGATTATGGCTCACCCGCGTTGCGGAAACAACTCCGGCAGATATTCCTGTTCTGCTCGGAGGACTCGGCATGGACGATGGTCGTGAGCCACCGCACCGACTTCAACACCTGGAACAGCCAGACGATTCTCTCGACCGGGGATGAGACAAGCGGCTCGGGAATCCACAAACGCCGCATCTTCATCACCACGGACAACATCGGCTACTGGCACGAGTTGAAGTTCCGCAACAACGAAGCGGACAAGCCCTTGGTCATCTACGGATGGTCCCTGCTTCCGAAACCGGCGGGGGTGCAGTAGTGCCAGCCGGGTTCCAGAAGATAGCCTTAAGCCGAAGGAAAGAAATAGGAGCCATCCTCAACGACCTCCAGCGTATCGAGATATGGTGGAACCAGCAGGGCTTCGGAACAACCGACGACATAGCCGACGTATCCACTTCCGCAGAATCGGCCGGAACCTCCAATCTGTTCGCCCGCGCCGATCACGTCCACCTTCTTGACCTGACCGACGCCGCGCTGCTGGAAGCCGTAGACGATGAAGTAGCGGGGCTGTTGCAGAACGCTTCCGGGGTGGTCTGGACCTACGACGATGAAGCGGGTACCCTGACCCCGGCAGTAGACCACGGAGGCTTGGGCGGGCTCACGGATGACGACCATGAGCAATACTTATTGGCGAACGCTACTCGCGGAGTAAGTGCGAATTGGGACATCGGGGACTACCAACTCCGGGCCAAGCAGTTCTACTCGGATACGGATGGAGTAACGGGAGGATTGCTTGGCGGGGCGAGCGGGGACGTTCAATGGTTCAGGAGTGGTGTAAATACATGGGGAACCGTAAACGATGTTGTTATCGGTGGTACCCCAACAACGACCCCGTATGACCTCGAAGTGTGGAGCAAGGCACGGCTCATATCGCAGAGTGGGGATACCTACCTAATCATCCGGCGCGAGTCTGCGGACGAGTGGTATCCGTCCATGATTTTCCAGAAAACCCGTGCCTCTTCCGCAATCTGCCAAAGCGGGGACTGGCTTGGCGAGTTCTCGTTTGCGGGTTCCGATGGTTCAACAACTCGGACTGCGGCATGGATTCGGGCGGCGGTTGACGGGACTCCGGGTGCGTCGGATATGCCGGGACGCCTCTCGTTTGCCACTACTCCGGATGGGTCTGTTACTCCCGTTGAGCGGGTTCGGATAAACAACGTAGGCAACACCTCTCTCGGCACCCACTCTCTCTTGTTCGGCACCTTCGGTAGTGAAGATGTCAACCTCTACCGTAGTGCTGCTAACGTACTCAAGACAGATGACGCGTTTGATGCGGCGCTTGGGTTCAAGGATGCAGGAGTACCGGGAATAGACACGACGTTCTTAGACCAGGATGGGAACACCATCACGGTTAGTGGAGGAATCGTAACGGCCAAGACTGCGCCGTAGGAGGGTTCACAAGTGGGTAAGAAGAACAAAGAGAAACCGGAACCGGCGAAGGCGAAGATCGCGGAGTTGCGCGTCATTCTGACCGAGTGCCGGGAGAACATCGGCAAACTGCGCGAGATGCTTCAGCGGGAAGCGGTGCGGGAGCAGCAGTTGATAGGAGCAATCGGGGTTCTGGCCGAGATGACTGGTGAGCCACCAAGTGAGCCCCCACAGAAAGAGGGTGAGCAGTAATGCCATTCGGAATGACGCCGGAAATCGAAGCCTACTTGAAGTCTCTCGGCGGCGAGGGCTCCAAAGATTGGGGGAAGAATGACTGGTTGGAGTTCCTAAAGGGACAGATATCTTCCGGCCAGTTCGACCCCAAAATGTTCCAGGCATACGGTTCGCTGGGCGGGGGACTCGACACGCTGATGCGGGCGATGACAGCGGGGATGATGGGCTATCAGCAACAGCAGGCCACGGAGTCGCAGGGCAGGACCAATGCGATTCGGCAGGCTTTGATGGCTCCCGGAGCGGAAGGGGGACCGTCTGCTATCTCCAACATGCTGAACCGCAAGTCGTTCTTCAATCCGTATTCAGGGTCACAGCAGGTGCCTAGCAATCCGTTGGCAGGGGTACAGTTTCCGGGGATGGGTGGGGGCTCACAGGGAACGCCCCAGCCTCCGGCTCCCCCGGCCCCACCGGCTCCCCAGCCGCCCCCGGCCGCCCCACCCCCGGTTCTGCCGGAGGAGCCGCTACCCCCAGGTAAGGGGGACGATGGGAGACTTCCGGGTGGGGATATGGTAAACGCGCTGATGGGCGGGGTTCCGAAACAGGCACCCGTGAACCCGAACACACAGAATCAATACTTAGCCTTCTTAGAAGCACTCAGAAGGAGTGGTACCAATGGCTGAGACATGGACCCGTTCCTACCCCATGCCCGAGGATATCATCGGCCCCGCAGACCCGACGCTGGCGTCTGTCTTCGGTGGGGTGGGTGGAGAAAATACCATCGGTGGTCCCACTCCGGGTATTCAGCAGGTCGGACCATTCCAGCGCCCCGGTAGCGGCCAGGACCTGAACCTCCCGACACAGGAGGGGCAGACTGGTGGGGGGCGCATGGACCCCGACCTAACCGTACCACCTCCGGGGGGTAGTCCCGGTGTGCCTCCACCGAACGAACCGCTGCCACCACCGGACATGGGTGTACCGCCCCCGGAGACGACCATGCCTCCACCGGAGACACAGCCGCCGGGGTTCGACTACGGCACGTTCGAGCAGATGTTCCAGCAGTACCTCGACCCGTTCCAGCAGCAGTTGGGTCAGTTGGGACAGCAGATGAGCCAGTACGAACAGACGCTTCAGGGGCTTCAGGGCTCACCGGACTACTCCGAGCAGTTGGCCGCGCTGTTGAGTGGTCAGCAGGGACTCGGGAGTCAACTTGGCGGGTTCCAGATGCCGGACTACTCCCAGCAGTTACAGCAGTTACTGGCTGGACAGCAGGGGTTGGGTTCACAACTCGGGGGGCTGGATACGTTCACGGGTCCTGAACAGCAGGATTTCATGTCACAACTGCAAGGGTCTTTGGGCTCACAGGGCCAGAACCCGGAACAGTTCCAGCAGATACTCGACCTGCTCAATCAGATGGGCTCACAGGCTTCCGGTGGAACTGGAGGAACCGGCGGAGGGACCGGGGAAGGTACGGGCGGGGGGACAGGCATAGACCTACCCGAGCCGGAGCCCCCGGCGGAGCCGATTCCGGGCGAGTACGATGCGCAGCAGCCGGAGAACCCCTATGAGCCATCACCCGAACTCATGCAGCAACTCCAAGACCTCTTCGGTCAGTTAGGACAGAGCCCAGCAGATACCCTACCCGGAGAGATGTACGGAAGAGAATACCAGCAGCAGGCCAACCAAGCCCTGCTCAACGCCATCATGGGGCAGAACACCTTCGGCGGACTCTCCCCGGAAACGGCAGGGCTATTCAGCGAGTCGGCACAGGCCATCCGTGGACTCCAGCCGGGTATCTCCAATGAGCAGACCCAGCGGGAGATATCGCAGTTCGAGCAGCAGTTGGACCAGAAGGGGTTGCAGGAGAAGAACGCGCTGGAGGCCCGGCTGAACAAACTCGGGGTTCTGACCAGTGGGATCACAGGAGCCCGAGGAGTAGACCTGAACACAATGCTCCAGCAGGAGCGAGGCAACTTCCTGACCAACACACTCGGAGAGTTGGAGCGCAGACGGTTCGATGAGGGGTCACAGCGGGCAGGGATGCTTGGCTCACTAGGACAGGCCGCTGCCGGGACCGAGATGGGAGCCTCACAGTTGGGCTTCGATCAGCAGTTGGGGCAGAACCAGCAGTTGCAGAGTCTGCTCGGACAGCAGTTCGGCCAGAACATGCAGGACGCGCAGTTCCAGCAGCAGTTGTTCGAGAGCGGGATGGGCCAGCAGAACCAGAACCTCCAGATGGCTCTTTCCCTGCTGGGGATGGGGGACATGGGCTTCCCACAGGGACAGTACACACAGAGTCAGGATAACAACGCTTCCTTACAGGGGCTTTTGGGCTCACTGCTTGGAACCGGCGCAGGTGGTATGTTCGGGAGCGATGCCTTCTGGAAGTCAATCTTCGGATAAGGGTGATGATAGATGCCTAGAGGAACGAACAGGGGACCAGGGGCGTTCGCGGCCGGGTTCGAGCAGACCTTCCCGCAGATGCTGGCGATGATGCTGCAAAGGAGCCAACAGAACAAGTCTCTGGAGGAGCAGAAGCGTCAGTTCGACCTTCTCCAGCGGGAACGTCAGGATGAGCGGCTCCAAAACACACGCGACGCCAATACCGCCCGCGTTGACGAGTCCCGGCGATACTGGCAGGATCGGTCAAGGGGACAACAGCGGGACCAGGGGGTCCGCATGGACCAGTGGAGCGACCGCGCACTTGAGTCCGGGGTGAACCCCATAGAGTTCCTGCGTACCGCAACGCAAAAGGTTGACGTACCGGCCTTGCGGCTTCCGTTCCGTGGGTTCATGGGCTTCAAGGGAGGGGAAGAACCACGGGCCATTGGGCAGGTAGAGAAGTTCGACCCGCTATCCGAGGAGGCTATGGCCCTGTTCGACGCCGCGCAGAAGAGGGGCGAGGAACAGGCAATGCTCCGAGACTTCCAGAAGCAGATGGAACTCGACAGCGACGACGCGAAACTGGTCATGGACGCGGTGAAGGAGGGCCGGGCCATGTACCAGACCAACCTTGAGCAAGCGAACATGACAAGTGACGGGGTGAACCCTGCGGGTATCGCCGTAGACACCATCGGGTACATCCGGTCCATGCTTCCCGAGAGGCTATGGGACAAGTTCAACACCAACGAGTTCGCCCGTGGGTTCCTCGGTGCGCCAGCGGAGTACGCCAAGCAGTTGTGGGATTCCACGACAGGAACGTCGGTGGCGGACCGGGCTACCCGAGCGGCGGAACAGGTGGACGCCCTCCGTGAGCAAAGAGTCTCCGACGAATACGTCGGCGCCCTGTTGGACGAACTGGTAAGACTGGCCGAGCAATCCGATGAGCAGGAAATGGCCGCTTCTGGGGTTGGTACTGGACCGATGCCAGATATGATGGGACTATCGGGGCTCATGGCCGACCGCCCTGAGTGGCTACAGAACAATCGTGTAGCAAGGATGTACGAACAGACGTTCGGGAAAGACGTTCCGAAGGGCCTGACGCCCCAGCAGTTCTCGTCAAAGGACCAGGAACTTGCTCTTGCCATGCGTCGGTTGCAGCAGTTCAACCGGAACCCGAACAGGTAAGTCATGCCTTACGGTGAGCAAGAACCGCTAGACTATCAGGCCAGAAGGCAGGCGTTCCGCAACCGGATGGAAGAACTCTCCATGCGTCGCCGTGGTGTAGACGCTCGTGGGTTCATCGAAGGAGAGGAGAAAAAGAACGAGTCTGTCCTGACCAAGATATTTGATGTTTTGCAACGCCCCCTGTACGCTACGGTAGGAGCCGTAGAAGAAGTCAAGGAAGGGGGGGGAGCATCAGACGCAGCCAACCGAGCGTTCACGGAACTGTTCAGCGGATTGGGCGGGCTCCAGGGCCAGAAAGAAACCTTCGGGGACCTGCTCCGTCAGGAGGGTGTGACGGGAGCGGGGGCCGCTATCGGTGGGTTCGCCGCAGACGTACTTCTCGACCCGCTCACATGGGTAGGCCCCGGACTGTTCAAGGCTACTGCGAAGGGCATCTCCAAGATTCCAGGCGCGGCCCGTGCGGGAGCGGCGATCCGTGCATCTGCCCCGGCCCAAACCCTCGGTCGTGCGTTCGTTCCCAACTTCGCACTCCGGCAGGCAGGGGAAGCAGGAGAAGCAGTCATCCGGGCAGAGCGGGCGGCAAGGGTGTTCGAGCGGGAGCAGGGGGTTCTACTGGCATCATCGTTGGAGGATGCGGTCAAGGGAGCCTCAATGGAGGACTTGAAACTCGTCGGAAGGGCGATGGGCTCACAGATATCGGTTGACGACCTCCCGGCCGACCTCCGTATGGTCCACGACAAGTTCAGGACCATCTTCGATGAGATAGAGACACTGGATGTAGCCGCCGGGGTGCTGGACGAGTCTCTGCTCCGTGATGCGTACATGACGGGGATGTATCCAGAGGGTTCCTTCCTCGGCCGCATCTTCGGGCAGTCGCGCAGGGCAGGCAAGCAGCCGTTCCAGCGGGCCAAGACCTACGCCACCATCGCAGAGCGCGAAGCCGCCGGGGTTCCTACCGAGTTCAACATCGCCCGTCTTGCGTCCTATCGGGGAGCCCAAAGCATCCGAGCCCGCTCCACCAAAGAGTTCATGGACCGGGTACTGACAGACGTTGGAAAGAAGTACGTCGGAAGCAAGGCACCCCACGCCCTCCCGGAAGGGATGTCCCTGTTCCTGCCCCGTGGAGCCCTCCGGCTGTTCCAGGCAGACACCATCCCGCAGGCCCTTGTGAACGCCGCACGAAAGAGCGGAGAAGCGTTCCTCGAAGTCGGACTGGATGACCTGCGGAAGATTCCAGCACTCGGTAAGGCCCCGGTCTACATGATGCCCACGGAGATCGTGGAACACCTCAACTCGGTGAACCGCACGTTCTTCTCCGACGAAGCGACGAAGGGACTGCTCGGTGCGTTCGACAAGGTGATGAACGTATGGAAGGGCCACGCTACGGCGGTCAACCCCGGATTCCACTTCCGCAATATGTATTCCAACTGGTTCCTCAACGGCCTCGGCGGACTGGACATCACGGATGTCGGTCCGTACATCGCCGCGACCAAGATGCAGTGGATGATGCGTGAGCCCGGATTGCGGGGGCTCATCAAGGGTGATGTGGGGGAGTTGGCAAAGAGGTTCATCAAGACCTCGAACGGGCAGAAGTATTCCTACGCCGACGTTATGCGTATGGCGATGGAGAAGGAAGTCTACAACACCGGATGGATGGGGGCGGACATCCCTGAGTACGTCAAGGGGATGCTCGTGAACGCTTCCACTCCTTCCGGGAACAAGATTCTCGCCCGGATGAACCCACTGTCCCAGCAGTTCGCCCCCCTCCGTGCCGGGCGCAAGATGGGTACGGCCATCGAGAACAACGCCCGACTCGCCCTGTTCGTAGATCAACTCAAGAAGGGCATAGACCCCGAGCAGGCGGCCACGCACGTCAAGAAGTTCCTGTTCGACTACCACGAGTTGACGCCGTTCGAGAAGAACGTGATGAAGCGGCTCATCCCCTTCTACACCTGGATGCGGAAGAACATCCCCCTCCAGTTGGAGCAGTTGGCGAAGCAACCCCATCGGTATGCCGCCGTTGCGAAGGGGATATCCGAGATAGAGGGCTCCATCGAGAAGGACGCCTATCTGGACAAGGTGATGCTCCCGAAGTGGATGCAGGACCTGAACGTGGTCCAGTTGCCGGGCTCTATCCGTGGGCGCGAGGTGTTCCTGAACCCGAACCTTCCGTTCCAGGACCTGAACCGGCTCGGGGAGTGGAGGGACCTGTTCTCGTCACTGGCCCCGCCCATCAAGGTTGCCATTGAAGAGGCTACCAACAAAGATATCTACTTCGACCGGCCCATCGAGGAGTATCCGGGACAGTTGCGTACCACCCCGGAGGTAGACATGCTGACACAACTCATGGAAGAAGCTGGGTACGATGGTCCCCACGCTGTTCCAGCCCGGTGGGCGCACCTCATCGGTAACGTCAGCCCGTTCCTGCGGAACGTATCGCAGGCTACGCAGATAGGAACGGAGTTGGGAACGGGGCAGGCCCCGGACCCGTACAACATGGCCCGGCTGATGAGCATGGGAGTAGGGATAAAGCCCATTCCGTATTCACGAGCCAGAGCGCAGAAGAACCAGATATACCGGAACCGTGACTTGCTGGAGGCGTTGCGGCGCAAACTTCGAGAGGACGAACGGTACAAATGACACCTACAGAAGTAGGAATCGCGGTCAACATCGCTATCAACTTAGGAGCGTTGGGGTATGCGTTTGGCTCACTAGGGGCGAAGGTGAAACGGAACGTGGACGACATACAGGGGCTGTTCAGGAACCGAGAGATGGACCGAGAGGCCCTGAACAAAAGCCTTGGTGCCGTAGAGGGTAAGCAGGGGCAGGCTCACGGTCGCCTCCGGGAAACACTGGACAAACACGAGACGCGCATCACCCGGATGGAGGCCAAAGCGAACGGAGCAAAGGCATGAGTTGGCCCACCGACCTCAAGTTCTTCGACCGGAGCGAGTTTGACGGCCCTGACGAGATGGACGAGGGGTTCCTTCGGACGCTGGACCTCGCCCGGCACTACGCCGGAATCCCCTTTATCATCACATCCGACTTCCGCACCGCCGTCCACAACGCAGATATCGGGGGGGCCAAAGACTCCCCGCACCTCTACGGGAAAGCCGTGGACATCCGCGTCCACAACTCCCGAGAGCGGTTCATGATCGTCCATGCCCTGCTACGGGCCGGGTTCCGAAGAATCGGTGTGTATGACCATCACGTTCACTGTGATACCGTGAGCGATGATACACACCCTGAAACCGCCATGTGGGTAGGAACGTCCAAGTGAAGTACGAGCGTCAGGAGCGCGGCAGGAAGTACGACCTTGTGCTGTTCGGCTTTCTAACATCCGTCCCGTTACTGTGCGTCGGCTTGATAGACCGGGGGTACGTCGATGTTTGACCTGCTGCAACGCCTGACCGCCCGCTCGTTCTTGTTGGTTGTGCTCGTCGTGATTCTATCTACCGTCCTGGTCTGGCACGGGAAAATCAGCGAGGGCATCTTCGCCGGGGTGGTGAGCGGTCCCGTAGTGGCCTACATCATCCGAGCGGTCGTGCAGGACTTCAAGGGCTCACAATGATAGACTTCGGAACCTTCCGGCTCATTCGCGAGGACCCCGACGGCAGAATAGAAATCTCCTTCTGTGGCGACGCCTGTATTGACGACCTCCTCGGCCATGTCGAGGACTTCATGCAGGCCTGCGGCTTCCACTTCGCCGGACACATCACCATAAGTCAGGACTAATAATCGTGAGCCCAAAATATAAGATAAGACTAATAATCTGCTATAAGATAAGTGGCGAAGATTGGACTCCATCCAATGATTGCCGGACAATAACTAAATCCCGCAAGCATCACTGCCTATATCTCGCGCAGCAACATAACCTAGAGGTTATACCGTGACCGGCAAACTGACACCCCTCGGCTGGTCCTTGCTGATCATCGTAATTCTATTCTTGACGATAGTTTTACAATGCTTCCACCTTAATTCCATTCAATCGGACGCCTATCACTGGCGAAGCGTTGCCGCAGCAAGGGATACGCTCGTACAGGACGCTCAAGGTAGAGCGCACCGGGCGGCAGTGGACCTGGCCGGCGTCCGGGAGATGTATGCCGCAATCGAGCGGGTGAGCGAAGAGCAGGCCGCAGAGATCAAGAGGCTCCGCGCTCACGTACAAAGCGTGACGACGGTTACGGTACAGGCTCCCGCTGAAACGCTATACGTGCACTCCGAGGGCACACCAACGTACCCAGATAGCATACAATCGTATGCTTTTGGTATACGTTCCTTCCTGTTCGACTTCGAGGGAGCGACGGTCAGGGTCGGGTATAAGCAAGACGCTTATAGCCTACTAAACGCTACTATAACTTACAAACCCGTGTCACTTCTGCTCACGGTTTCCCGGATGAAGGATGATTCCTACCGCACCGACGTGGAAACCATACCTCCCATCTGGACGGTCCAGGTGCTGGACACCGTGGTCCTGGTCGAGCGTCCGTCGGCACTTACCCGTATCTGGCGACGTATTCGGTTCCCGCTGGTGTTCTGCTCTGGTGTCTACGTGGGAGCGAGGTTGTTCCGGTGAGGTACAAAGACTGCGTACCGTTAGACGTAGTGCGTTGTGGGGGGCTCACTTACAGGACCAAGTACGTCGCACCAGAGAAGATGGCTGAGATGGCTGGTGATCCATGCTTGGGGGCCGTAGCATGGGACGACCAGATTATCTACATACGGGACGACTTGAGCCCGGCGCGTACCTTCCTTGTCTGGTGTCATGAGGTGAACCACATTCTAGCGGACTCAGGGGGCTACGGGGACGACATGGGAGAAGAGATCGCCCAACGGCTAGAGCGTCCCCTTGCCTCATTCCTGGCCGAGAATGGACTGGCGGGCTAGACGAACATAGGCCAGTCTCCCGCTTCCTCCATACCGAAGTAGGGTGTCTTGTTCCACTCTTTCCATACATAGGTTCCCAAGAGTAGGAGTCCTAAGAGTACTAAGAGGCGTTTCATGGCTCATCTTCCTCACTTTCTCCCGGCGCGTTTATTTCGATTCTAAGACCCTATCCCGGTTTTCCCATGCTGGGACACCCGCCCGGCCCGTTCGTCCGTCTCCGTTCGCTTGGGGGCGTCTGACGGCAAACCGGGCGGGGTTCCTCCTGTTGACTTGTGAGCCATCAGACGAGCATGTAAGCATCGGGGTCTGGTCCAATGAACTGCATAGGTTCTTCACAGTTTGGACACAGGGGGTCGTCGTTAGCATCGAACTCGACTATTTCGTACTCTTCGTAGTAGGCTTCACACATAGGGCAGTACCAGTCTCCCGAGCCTCTATCGGGTTCTGCGTGACGTAGTAACTGTCCGTCGTGGTTCGGGATGTCGTTCATGGCTCACCCGCCGATGAGGGCTTTGAAGGCGTAGTAGGCGGGGTTGAGCACCTTTGCAACGGCATCCGGCAACACAAATGTGCCGCCAAGAATCCCCACAATAGCAAAAACCACGTTCACCGTGAATCGTGAGTCTTTTTGCGTCCACTCCCCCGTACTGGTATCCGGGCCGCCAAGCAGGTAGAGGCGCATACAACCAACAGCACCAACCAGCAGGAGCGCAACACCAAGCCCGACACACATCCACCCCTCCACAAGCCACATCTGCCGAATAAGCACATCCCACAGATACTCGGCGGCCACACCCAACTTCGCCGCGAGTACGTCGATTCGCTGAAGAATCTCCTGTCCCATTTGCTCGTTCATCTTACACCTCCTCAGAAGGGTACGTCATCATCGGGGGAAGCGGCGGATTCCGGCGGACCCTGTGAGCCCAGCGCCTGATACACGGCTTGGACTTCCAGGTTCCCGGTGACTTTGATCCATCCAAGCCCCATCGCCTGAAGCAGTTTGACCATGAACTGTTCGGCGGCGGCTTTCTTGTCTTCGGGGCACTTGTCTCCGGTATTCATCCAGAGGGCACCGGCGTTTCCTTCTACGAACCCATCGCCGTCCACGATCCCCATCCAGAGGTGGAAGGCGGGCTGTTTGGGGGAGTTGGCCCGGTTCTTGTTGAGGTTGAGTCCGATACGGATGTGTTCGTTTTTCTTATCAGGCATGGTCCTTCTCCGGGTTCTGGTTAGTCTCTCGTGAGCCACAAACCAAGTATATCACACATTCTAACCCTATGTCACTCCTCCTCTTGTGTGTAGCGGGCCTCGATTTCCCCGTAGCGGGTGACGTTGTACCCCCTTGGTTCCAGCAGCCACCGCACGTCGTCCTCGGTCTGCTCCCGTAGTTGCTCGGAGGCGAGGAGGGCGTCGAGGATGGCTCCTACCCACGGCCACATCTCCGCCTCATCAAAGCCAGTGTCAAGCCACCATGTTGCGCCCACGCATTCATACTCGTCATATCCTACGCCGTCGGGCCTCGGCACTCGCACCGTCACCGTCTGTCGGTCAGTCATGGGGTGCCTCCAGGGCATCTAATAGCGCGTTGTACTCTTCCCACGTTTGGAGGCAAGTCGGCCAAAGATGTCTCGGTCCTCCGTCTCCGGTGATGCAGTTCTGGTGATGGGCAGCCATGAAGGCGCGAAGGCCGTGCCTCCCGTAGTGCTCGGGGTGAGCCTCGGCCTGCCGTAGAAACTCGTCGGCGTTGTCGGTCTGCATCAGCATCCCGCCCCGTGGGTCGCACGGTAGCCCGCACTCCGGATGCCGGTATAGGTCGGATTCCCTGTGTGTCCACCAGCAGGTGTTGACGCCGTAGAAGATGGTCGTCGGCTTTGCCCGGCGGACGTTTTCAAAGCTCATGCGCTCAACCACGGCTGGCATCGGATACCTCCGGGGTGGGGGTGGCTCGGGAGCGGACAAGATCAACCAGAAGTCGTATCGCTCCTCGGAAGTCGTCGTCCAACTCCACCTGCAAGACATCAGCGGGGCCATTCTCTCGTAACTCCTGGTTGATACAGTCGGCAAGTCCGGCCATCTTCGTCTCTGCCGCTTGGAGGCGGGATTGGAGGGCGGCGAGTTCACTGACCCTCGACTTCAGGGCGCTGACCCGGGGCCAGTAGAGTCGCTTCGATCTTCCTACCTGTACCAGATACGACTCGTGATCTCGTCGAGAGCCATACCCGGCAGAGGAGTTCGGTGAGTAACCGCTGGGTAGACATAGGTTGGGGCTTGCGAAGGCCGGAACTACAGCGACAATCATTCCCTCCTTTTTCGCCCTGTAACCTTGGCTCTGGCTCGTCCACATTACTTCGTCACCCGCCTTGAATCTCGGCTCACTCATCGTCCTCTCCTTCCTGGCGGGCATCGGCTCTGCTCGTCGGAAACGGGGGCACCAACTCGTGTTCATAGGCGTCTTGGTCCCCGCGACAGTGAGGGCAAAGTCCTTCATAGTTCGGGAGCCCACACCCAGGACACGACGGACCATCACGGACGGGCATCTTGTTCTCCTTCCTGGCGGGGAGTCCAGCAATCCTCCGGTGCCGGGTCATCGTACCATTTATGCCGGTAGGCTTCTGCGACCTTCGGACGTTCAGGACAATCCGTGAACCGTCCGCACGTCCCGCAGGTACGCTCACTCATGGGGACACGCCCATTTCAATTCCGTCCCATCCTTCGTCGTACTCATGGTCGTCCTCCGGGGTGGGGGTTGGTAGAACACTGTGGAACACCTGGCCCCTCTCGGTCAGGCGGTACTCACCGTCGGGGTGGCCGGGATGATATTCAGCCATCCAGTACCGGGTGTGGACGTATCGTCCGTGACTGTCTGGCCCCGAGTGTACTTCGATTCGGTCAGACATGAGGGGGCTCCTCCTCGGGCGCGGGGTCCTCATCCCACACCTTATCCCACACCTTTGCATTGATTTCCCGTCCGCAATACATGCAGTAGCGGGTACCATTCTCTGCGGGGCCATCGGCGGTGAACTGAAACGCTTCGCCGCAACTGGTGTGCCAAATGCCGTCTTCGTCTTCTTCCCAGAGACAGAGGTCAGACATCGGATACCTCCGGGGTGGGGGTGGCATCGCGCTCTTCATCCCATCGTTTTTTCATTCTGGTCAGGGCCTCATGTCTGTTCATACCGTGTTCGTCCTCCGCACGCTGAAGAATCTCTTCGCAGGCCACCCAATAGCCCTGATGCCAGTTCGCTCCTTCGCTGTCTCCCTCATCACCGCTCTTCTTTGCCATCTCCAGTTGTTTGTGCCCGTTCACATGAGCAGCGGACACGAGGTCATCCGCTATCCGCTCTACCGCTTGGAGGCGGGAGTGGAGAGCGGCGTTCTCTGATCGCAAGTCCTCAAGTTCGGCTGCGAAGTCTGCCATCTTACTCATCGTGTGCCTCCGGGGTTTGTCCAACGTATTGTCCTCCGGGCCGTAGACGGTCTTGTACTTTCCACCATGTCCACTGGCCTCCTCTTTTCACTGCAACGCGCTCCCCGGTATCGGTTGCAACGACTTTGGCGTAATAGCCGCCCTGGAACCCGAGGTTCTCTGTCACTCGATACTTCTTGCCGTCAACGGTTATCATCGGATACCTCCGGGGTGGGGGTGAGCACTCGGTCCACCTTGCTGAACACGCAGTCCAGGTCGATCCAGACGATGGCATCCATCGACCCTCCGCCTTCTCGACACTTGGGTAGGAGGATATCGTTCACGACCCGCTTGAGTTCTCGAAGCGCGGTGACAGCCTCGTCCCTCTCCTGCTCTACCGCTTCAAGGCGGGAGTGGAGAGCGGCGTTCTCTGATCGCAAGTCCTCAAGTTCGGCTGCGAAGTCTGCCATCTTACTCATCGTGTGCCTTCCTCTCTGTACGCTTGCCAGCATGTTTCGTAGTCAGGGGCGAGGGTTTTGATGTACTGTCGGCTCACGAGATACCTAGCCTCGAACCCGGCGTCTGACAGGAGCCCGTCGTCGAAGTCCACGTGGACGGTTGCCAGCATGGGGACGAGGTGCCGCTTGTCGCCTCCGCACCCGCCCATCTTCCGCGTTATCATGTGCGCCGCCACGACCGGGTTCCAGTCCGTCCCTGGTGAGCCCGTAACCGCACACTCCTGTTCCCTGATCCAGTCCGCCTTTTCTCCGAAGTTCCGCTCATACTTCTTCTTGCGTCTCTTGCTGTTCACGGGGTTCAGGCGGCTACGCTTCATCCCCGCAACAGCCACCGCACGTCGGCCTCGGCCTGAAGACCGCGCCAAGTGGTGAGAAGGTCTTCTGTCTTTCCGCAGAGCGCCTCCGACGTGGAGTAGTCGTTCGGCCCTTCTGGGTCTACCCCCTGGTCGGTAACAACGGACTCCAGCACGTCCACGATGCGGGACCAGAGGGCCTCACTGTCCTTGTCGTCATCGTAACCCAGGGCAATCCGCGCCCAGGTTGGACGCTCCCGCAGGTCGGCTATCATGTCTGGGTAGGTCATGGCGTCAGTCATATTCCATCTACTCCTCTTGGTAGTCTTCAAGGGCTTGTACCCGCTTAAGTAATTTAACCACTAGTTCCGTGAGTTGTTCGTTGCTCAGTGTCGGTATCATCACTCGTCCTCCGTGTTGGGGGTCGGTTCCTTGGCCACATACTCTCGACAGGCTGGGTCGGCCCCCGCGCAGACCCGACAGTGGACAGCCGCATCGGGGTGGTTCCAGCACGCACAGCCTGCGCACGTCCGGGGTTCAGTCTGGTCAGCCATCGGTCAGTCCTCCGTGATACGGGATAGAAGTGTTCTCCGGTAATGGAATCCAACCAAGCAGCCACGGCCCATTGAGAGCCGTGTCAACGTAGTATCTGGTGTTCTCATCATCTTCCCAATCGTGGCCAACGGTGTCCGGTGCTCGCCTGACCTTGAGCACCTTCCCCTCGCGGGTCAGTCCAATGAACCACTCACTCGCACCATGACAGACCCACGTACCCTTTGTCGAAGTCCACATTGGGAGCCCCTTCGGAGCCGTGTCCATCGTCTGCCAGCCCTCACCATGCGGTACAGATACGTCCTCCCCAATGATGCGGAACAAAGCGGTTCCAAGACGTATAGGGAAACTCCACCCACCCCGTTCCACCACCTCCAGGGCTTCTACCAGTTCCAGTAGAGCCTCGGCGTCCTCCAGGGAGCACTCACACCAGAGGTCGCGATACTTGCTGTGCTCAGCCACATCATGGGCCAGCCTTGTCTTTACGCTCACGACTCACCTCCTGTCGGTTCGGGCTCACCGGCCAGTTTCCCGGCCAAGTCACGGACCTGCTTGGTCAACCGGTTGACCTTATAGCGCAACCGCTTCTCGCGCTTCTTGGACTGCTCCAGTTCCTCTGTGAGCCGTCGGTTCTCTTGGCGTAGACGCTCCACCAGCATTTCTGGCGGCAATACTGGCGACGAGTTCGGGCTGAACACGACACGCCCCACCATGTTTCCGGCGGCCATCCTACTCACCTCCTGTCAAGTCACGGACCGCTTTCATCTCACTTCACCTCCGGTTTGGGGGGCTCACTGGCCTCCGGGGGCCAAGGCTGGAAGAATCCTCTCGTCTCGCCATACGTTGTGATGACCTGTTGCCAGTAGCCCGTTTCCAGGTTGAGTTCGTACCGGCGGCCGTCCTTCGGGTCAACAGGGGCCAGGGCGACCCAGAAGTTGTTCAGCGTCACTCCTCCCATACCTTCCTTTGATGGGGAAGCGATTTCCACAACCGGAACCTGCCCGATGTAAAACGGCACCCTCTTGCACGCCTCAACCAGCGTAATCGCGCTCATCACTCCGCTCCCTTCGGTAGCAGGTCCTTCAGGCTCACGGTTCCCCCCCTGGAAACCGGCGTAGGCTCCACCTCGTCCATCCACTTCTGTATCAGGGGTGCGCCGTACTTCGCGCTGAACAGGTACGTCACGTCCCGGAAGTCGGTGGCCGCGATCCGCGCCAGCAACGCCTCTACTCCCATCACTCGGATAGCGTCCTCTATCGGCTTGACGTACTGCTTCCGCCAGACCTTGCCTTTCCTGTCCCAGCACTTCTCGTCAATGGCGGCACAGACGTCCCTGTATTCCTTCGACTGTGACTTATCCACACCCGGCGCAGCCGGATTAGTCATTGCTTCTCCTTCTTTCCCATTGTTTATAATTGGTTCGTCAGTGGTTCGTGAGTGGTTCGTCAGTGGTCCGTCAGTGGTGTCGTCGGTGGTTCGCCTCCCCTGGTATCTCTCGTAGTTGCATAGGGTTATCATGGTCGCCTCGTGGGTCGATTTCGTGTCGATTCTCTGCCACTTGTTTAATAGCGACTGAAAGCGTCGGACTTTAGAGCGTCCCCAGCACCACCGTTCGGACAACTTACGTTCACTGGTCAGCACCTGGCCCCGGCGTACCGTGACGGGGTTCCCTTCCAGGAGCCTTACGTGGTCCGAATGGGCGGCCATCTGAAGCAGGTCCATCCATGCCTCCCAACGGCTGAAGACGCGACGCTCCTCCCAAAGCGGATCGGCTCCGTCAAACTGCTTTCGGCTCACGAGGAAGAAGCCGTGCGTCATCCCCTACTCCTGCTCGTGGTCGGTAGTGGGGTTGTTGGGGGTGCGGAGAGTCCAGCACTCGCAGTCCGTTGCATCCTCACTCCCATCCCTGAAATCGTCAGAGCCGTAGGTATCAGCCCACATTGGGAGAAGCACCCCACAGCATCCCATCCATAGGTGGCGGCAGTTCCCGCACGTCCGGGGCTCAGGCTTGTCCATCGTGAGCCTCCCGTTTCGCCAGCCGGTACCAGGACCGACCGGACGTTCTGTCAAGTTCGTTCTCCACGGTCCAGCCAAGAGGACGCAGGTACTCCCGGAGGTCGCTGATCCGCGCCGTGACTTTCGTGGACGCCACCTCGACCAGTCGGGGAAGCGGTACCCACTGCGGATAGTGGCTGGACAGCATGTCGTAGACGCGGGCGCGTGAGCCGAAGCGGTTCCAGTGTCCGGGCTCAGGCGGCCTCTCGGTCAGCGTCATGGCAAGCTGGGTGGTCACCGGATCGCCTCCCTCACCTTCCTGGACTGCTCGGTGTCCAGCGTGCGGACCTCCAGGTGCCGGTCTGCTTCCTTGGCTATGACCATGAGGGAGCAGATGACCCAGCCAACTCCGAAGCCGAGATAGAAGACGACGACGTACAGCATGGTCAGCCCTCCTTGCGTTTGTCGTACTCTGCCCGGAGCGTTGCATAAGACACCGGGCTGGACAGTAGAGCGCGTATCTCAGGAGATAGTCCCCGTGTCCTGGCCAGCGACTCGCGCTTCTTCGGCCACTGCTTGGGATGCGCGGCCGCCAACTCTGCGTGCCAATCAATCGCCAGCCGGAGTACGTGAGTGTCCACGTCGCTCACGGGCTGACCTTCTCGGTTCCGGGGGTCATCGTGACAACCTCCGCTTCTGTTCTGCCATCGCGTGAATCAGGCCCCGGCTTCGTTCGCGGACAAACTCAGCGCAATACTCGGGGTCGTTGACGAACTCGGAGCCGCCAGGGGTGCACCCTTCCAGCGCCTTCTTATAGCGCCAGAGCAGTTCGTTGACGAAGCGGGCGTCCTCAAGGTTGGGCCGACGGTACTCCTCGATGCTTTCCTTGATTCGCGCCAATCTGTCGGGGATAGACTCGGTTCCGGGGGTCACTTGGACAACACCTTGATGAGCCGCTTCCCCTGCCAAACCTTTTCGGCAGCCCCAGCGGCAACCCAAGCGGCAGCCCCAGCGGCAGCCTCAGCGGCATCCCAAGCGGCAGCCCAAGCGGCAGCCCCAGCGGCATCCCCAGCGGCAGCCCCAGCGGCAGCCCCAGCGGCATCCCAAGCGGCAGCCCCAGCGGCATCCCCAGCGGCAGCCCCAGCGGCAGCCCCAGCGGCATCCCCAGCGGCATCCAACTCAGCGGGGGTAGCCTTGCCGTTGGCGTATCGTCGGGCGACAGCAATAGCCTTTCTGGGCCGTTTGTCGTCGGGGTACTTCTTCTCGAATAGCGGTAGTACATGAGCGGCACAGTCGCAGGCGAACAGCCGGAGATTGCGTTCCCCGGCGACTCCAACCATGCGCACTAGTCTGGCCTTGCTTACCACTGTCTTGTTATCCCCATGTCGGATGATTTCAGCATCGGGAGCGACTTCAACCTCCCATAGGACGCCATGCTTATCTGGTATCCACCCTGCGATATCTTGTATTTCACAGATATGAAGGCCGTGGTAACATGGGACCAAGGGGGGCTCAACCTTCATCCACCCACGGGACCAAGTACCTGTGCCTCCATTTGCGGCCTTACGACCTTTGAGTAGCCACTTGTAGTAGGTCATCCTCTTCCCACCCTTTCGGTGTAGCGGTCCCACTGGACCTGTATGTCTGCGATGATATCTTCGTATGCCTCTCTCCACGCACGAGCCGTTGGAGTCAGTTTGGGGCCGGTAGAGAGTTCATTCATCTTTTCCCGGTAGGCCCAGCCCAGCACCTTGAGCGCGGTCTTGCGGTCTGTCTCTGTGGGTGTGTAGTTCACCAGTTCTTTCGTTGTCATGGCTCACTGGCTCCTGTCTGGAACCCGGAAAAGGAGAGGCCGCCGAATCCCGTTGCACCGGAGGGTTCCCCAGGACGGGGAGGACTCACGCGGGACCAGCGGCCTCTGTTGTTATCGAATATCATCGAATCCTCCGGTGCTCTATTATGAGCATACACCTTCCGCGTTCTGTGTGTCAAGTTCCTGTTGCCTGCCCCTGGTCCCGTATTGCTCCACGAGATCGGAGCACCAGCGCTGTACGGTTCTCCGGTGTCGGTCTGTTTCTTCCGCAACGCGGGTGAAGGTTCCGTAGCGCTTGTAGAGTTCACGGATGCGTTCGCGTTCCTCTTGTTTGACGTGACTGCGGCTCACCATCCAGTGATGCCCATCTATGTCGGGGTCCTCCGGTGGGTGAAACGCCTCCCACTCTTCCTCGGTAAACGTCTTCAGGAACCTTCGGACGTGAAGGGCGCAGAAGTAGCGTGTGCCATCGTCGAACGTCACGGGGTAGGTGGGTCCGCAGAAGGGGCAGCCTTTCTCCTGGCACTTCATCGTGCGAACCAGTACAGGAAGTGAGCCCCGAAGTAGAGGACCACGAAGAGGAAGAACCACTTGATCGGGGTGGGGACCTTGTGAGCTCTCATGACGGACGCCTCACCGTGTAGATAGGCTTGGACTTGGAATCATAGGACACCTCCAGTTCTCCCCAGCAGGGACGCTTGACATCACAATACTGGCACCGTATGTCCTTGATCCGTTCCTTCTCCAGTGTGGCCCACTCGGGGCGTTCGGGGACCGACTCGGCTCCTACGTCTGCGATGGTCTGGTTGAAGATGGGGACGTAGTGTTCACGGTCGTGTTCTACGACGTATTCCCCGAAGTGTCCGGTTTCCTTGTTGAAGTAGAGGAACAGCCCCTTGGTCCAGGGTTGTCCGGTTTCCTGCTGGAGCGCGAGGCCATACATGACATTCTGCGAGATGTAGCCCCAAGTTTCGTCCGGGCCTTCTTTGGTGAACCTCTTAAACCCCCAGCCGTTCGTTGACTTGACTTCCCCGACGTAGTCCACCCCATCCACGGTGATCGGCAGGTCGGCGTGTCCCTTGAGTCCTTTCCAGGTGATATCCTTCTGGATAAGGGACTCGTGGATGGTGACGGCGGGGTCGTTGTAGGTAGCGGCGCGGACGAGGGCGACGAGGGCGGTTTCCGCGAAGTCACCGACGAGGAAGTTGAGGATGGCGCGGGCGGGGAGGGGTTCCCGCTCGGCACCGTGAACCTGAAGCCATACCTTCCTTGAACACTGACCAATGTTCGAGCCAGAGAGGGAAGGTTTACGTTGCTCACTGGATAGTTGCCGGAAGATAGATTCCCCGGCCTGTTGGGTGGCGGCGGTAAGGACTTCCATCGGCAGGTGCCGCTCAGGGTCCTCCAGGTATGCGGTGAGCCGGTCAACGAGAATCCCCATCACATCTTCTCCAGTTCATCGGCGGCATCGCGGAGCATGGCACAGAAGTTCTTCCGGTTGTCGCCCGTGAGCCAGTGAACGTGAATCGTGATGTCGGTATAGCCCCCCTGTTTGATGGAGAGCCAGCCGGAACCACCTACCGTCATCTCCACCGGCTCGTTGTCTAGGTGGACACTTGTTGATATGAGCATATCAGCCTTTCAGGATGGTGGCTCGGTAGGTAGCGTCTTCCAGTTCTGCCTCTTTCTGGCGCAGTTTGTACCGGAGGTCCATGTTATCAGCGGAGATGAGGGTGATGGAGCGGGCCAGGTGGAGCCTGGTGGCCTCTGCCGTCGCCCGTTCATGTTGTGATCTGTTCGGGTCGTGAGCAATCGGCCTGAGGGTCTTGCGTTGCTCCATGCAGTCGGCAATCTCCACCTCGTTATACGTCAGACGCCGTTTCAGGTCGTCTATGTCGTCTTTGAGTCCTTTGAGGTCCATACTAGTAACCCCTTGCCCGCCGTCGCTCCAGTCTGTGCTCGGCTTCGGCGTCGTTAAAGGCTTCGGCCCGTTCCTCTGCGGTGTCCTCGTCCCATGCTCGGAAGGTGAGGATTGCGTCGCAGATTCGGTAGAGCCGTTCCAGTCTGTGCCCCTCGGGCTGGCCCGCCACGTCGAAGATATCCGCGTCTGTGAGCGAGTCCAGGGCCAGGGTGCAAGCTTCCTCTCGTGTCAAGCCGGGTTCCTCCTTGTGTTGCTAGTGAACCCTCATACCAGAGCGTCTAAGCCACTCCTCCAAGGTGTACCAGTAAACAGGTTGAGGGAGGGGTCTGGGCTCCTCGGCCAGAATGGGCTCGTCCTCTTCTTCGAGTATGTCGGGCTCGGTGGTCATGGTGTGTCGGTCCCTTCGATATCTAGGGCCTCTTGTTCTAGGCTGTCGGCTTCTCGGGCAAACTTCCGGGGAGACATCCCACGGGCGGCGAGGTCGCGCAAGTTCTGCGCGGACCGGCGAAGCGTTGCGGCCCGATCTGCCCGCTTCTTTGCTTCGTCCGGTTCTGTCGGTGTCCAGAATCCGGGCGGGAACAGTCTGTCGTGTTCGCGCCTGAGTGCCTGTTCCCTGGCCCTCCTCGACACCTTCCCGGACGGGGAAAGGATTGTATGGTCAATCGCTGGTCGCTCAGTCATTGGACTGGAACCTCTCCCGGAGCAGGTCGGCGCAGTCGCGGCAGTAGTAGTCGGTGAAGGGCTTTCCGTCTAGGTCCGCGAAGGCTTCCGCCAGGGGAACGCGGGCAAAGCAACGGGAGCAGGTGACAGCCTGTCCGTGCTTGTCTGTGCAGGGCTTCATGTTCATGACTTCCTCCGGTGCTGAGGTTTCTGTGATTATAGCACAACAGCAAGGAATAGGGCCGGGCGAAGGCTCGTAACTCTGTGAGCCACAACAAGATAAAAGTTTCAAGGGCCGTCAACAGATGTCAAGTATGTGCGCCGCAGGTCTTGACATGATCGCCAATCGGTAGTAACCTCAAGGTATGGCAAAGAGCAAATATCAGGTGGCGGGCGGATGCAAACTCCCGCGGGCCGACTATCCTTACAAATCACCCTTCGATGACTTCGTCCACAATACGGAATCCAGGAGTCTCAAGGAAGTCGCCCGAATCTGGTCCATCGACTACGAGAATCTCCGCAAGGTAGCGGGCCGGAACGGATGGACGGACGAGCGAAAGCGTTACTTTCAGTCTCAGGGTGTCCAGGATGGTCCCGCACCGTTTGCTCTGCTCCAGGCCGACATGGACAAGGCTATGGAACTTACGCGCCAGTTTGAGAACGGAGAGCTTACGGACGACGATCTACGGGCTCGGATGCGGCCGTTGATTCTCCGGGGTTTGCTATCTCATGCCATGTCAGCAGACGCCTCAACGTCTCGCGGGGCTCTGGCCGAACTGCTCGTGAGCCTACAGAAGACTCAACAGACTGGAGACACTGCAAATAGATTCGAGAGAGCGAGTCCTGGAGAACTGCTAGACCTTATGTCAAAGATCAGTGATGGACAGATTCCCGACGAACTAAGGGACTATTACGACTAGTCGCTGTGGTAGTCCTTACAGCACGACCAGGAACAGAACAGGCCTGGTATAGCATCGGCCCGGCCCGAAAGCCTATCGTCAGGGAGCACAGAGTAAGAGAACAGACGTCCCTGCCGGTTGCTACCGCACCAGGAACAGGTCGCATCGGTTCTGACAATCTCCCTGACGATCTCGTACCTGGCGAACGCATCGTGATTAATGGAAACTCGTGCCATGATCTCCTCCGGCGCTAGTGTAAGAGAAGAGACGGAGGACTACTCCTCCGTCTCCTCGAATCCGAGACAGTGGCCGTGCTCGTCTACGTTGTCACAGCAGGGGAAGCAGTCGTAGCCCTTCGCCGTGAACCCAACAACCGGCTCCCTCGGGACTCGGGGGTACCAGGAGTGCCCGCAGCGGTTACAGCGCAGGGTGGGGAGGTGCATTAGGCCCTCCCGTCTACGCCGCACACATCGCAGTATCCGTACTCGTTCCAGGTGTGGATGTGGTCTTGGAGGTCCCGAAGTTCCGATGCGCCACGCTCAAACTCACGGACAAGGGCCTCGTATGGGTCCTGCTCGTCACCTTCTCCCGCGAGGACCCAATACTCATGGGTGCGTCGGGCGGCGGCTACAAGAGCGTCTACCAGTCTTGCGGCGTCTCCGATGCGGACGGGTATGCATACTTCGCGCTGCCCGCAGTCGGGGGCGAGCCTATGAGTGTCATGGTCGGGGACGATGAAGTTCAGAAACGTGCGAACAAGCATGAGACTCTCCTTTGTTTGACTACCTGCGGCAAGCGTACAATGGCCCGTAATCTTGTCAAGAGGAAGAAAAGGCGAAAGTCTGTAACCTAGTGAGCCATAACGAGATAGGAAGGCAAGAAAGTTTTGGGCTCGATCCAGGTACTTGACAGACGCGCCGCAGGTAGCGAAAGGAAGGCGAACACAGGCGGATCACCGGGTCAGGCCGGTATGTCCCAGGCCGGGAAACAGACCAGTGACGATACGCGACAGCGTATACGGTGAGCACGCAACACAGTACCCTCCTACTTATATAAATACCCTACCATACCACAGTCTATTGACCAAGCCGTCGGAGTATCCCTTCTTAGACATTGTCTAAACTAAAGGTTCTAGACTAGTTTGCGGTACAAAGTAGAACGGTATAACTAGTTATGGGAGAACAAGTTAAGGGAAACGTGCACGCGAGGAGGGGTACCCCCGGCCCCCCGTCCGGCGGACGCGCGATCTGGTCTTATTGGGACTCCTCCCGCACAGAATTGGGAAAAAGTAAGGGGGACATGTAGCCGAAGGATACACGAAGTGGTTGGATTTGGGATTTAAGGGGTATCCACGCGGGGGAAATGGGGGAATAGGAGTCCTAACGGTGGGGTTCCAGACTTACAGATGTGTAAGGGAAAGGGCTTGACAGGGTTACATATATGGCAGTATGATGAGAGTAGATGGTATGGAACCCGGCCTTGGCTCTCGGGGGTTACATATGTAGAAGGTGGATAAGGTGTGGATAAGTTGAGGATGGGGGTTAGGGCTGGGAAATACGCGGGTGGATACCCGTTTACGCCAAAAGGAGGCCCGGAATGGAAGCGATGTTGAAGGTCACGCCCCCGGATGCGGAGAGTATTCAGGGGATCATGGACGGCATCATGCGGATTGTAGAGGCTCCCTGCGGGGACGCCGTGAAACTGGAGGCCCTGCGGACCCTGGGCACTCACGTTGGGGCTCCGACGAGTATCTCCAACTGCACCTTCAGTCAGGTGAACCGTGAGCCAGAACCCGAAAAATCCGAACCGCGGAGCGACTCGACCACACCGGCTGAGGAAGTAATGGCGGACCTCAAGTCCCGTATCCTTTAGCCCGAAATCACCATCTACAAGTAGGGGGTTCGGGATGGAAACCGTGACGGTGGATAAAGTCATCAAGTGGCTCCGTGAACCACTTTAGCCAAAAGGAGGCCCGGAATGAAGTGGATAGAGAAGATGAAGGCGAAGCGCAAGGAAGAGATGGAGAAACTTGCCAAGGCAGCGGTACGGGAGGCCGTGCTGGGGGACTCCAACGAGCAGTCCCTGCTTGACGCCCGGTTCAAGAGGGCTACGGGCTCACCCCCCGAGGTCCGCGTCGTCGCGGAGGAACACGAAGATGGCTCACCCGGCTACTCCGCTACCGCTACCTGCCGTATCTTCGGTAAGGACTACGAAGCGAGAGACTGGGCGAAGGAACCGATGGATGCCGCAATGATGGCGATGGGCGCGTTGGACCGCAAGATTTGGACGCCGAAGATAACCGTGGAGGGCTGACGGATGAGAACCGTGACGGTGGATAAAGTCATCAAGTGGCTCCGTGAACCACAAGTACGGGAAGAACTGAAAGACCTCGTAGAAGAGGTTTTGCGTTCTTTGGTGGGCCTACGGGACCTTGATTACGAGGCCTTCGCCATGAATGCGGTACTGCTCGGGTGGAGCGATGAAGAGGCCAAGAAGCGTCTCGCGCAGTTAGAAGAAAGGGTGAGGACGGGTGGACAGGGAAGCCGTAGAGCAGTTACTTGACGAACTGAGGATGCGTTACCTCTTAAAACCAACGGAGGTTACGTTGACATGGGAAGAGTTCATTACTCTTGTTGAAGTCGGATACGCATGGCTCACAGATTGAACCAGGAGGAACCCCGGTGAACCTGCTTCTCGTTTCATCCATGCTCACTTGGGCTCTCCTTCTCGGGGCGCTTTTTATGGCTGTCGGAACGCCCCGCGACGGTCTCGTCGCCTTCGTTGCCTCCATCGTTCTCCTGACCATCCGTACCCTCATAGTCCGCTTTCTCCCCGCCCGGACCATCCGGGAGATTCAGGATATGCTCCCATGAAACGGTGCGAGAACTGCCGGTTCTGGAAACCCCTCCGCAGGGTTCAACCCGATGAGCCCAAACGCGGTAAGTGCTTCGGCAACCGTAAAATCTTCACCTCCCCCAACGACTACCACTGCGACAAGTTCAAACCCAAATGAAGTGCCCCAAGTGCAAAGGCTCCACCCGCGTCGTCTGGTCCCGCCCGGAATCCGATACCGAGATACGCCGCCGCCGCGAGTGCCTTGCCTGCTCCCATCGCTTCACAACCATTGAGAAACCGAAGGAGCCCAAATGAACACAGCCATAACCATGCTCCTACTCTTCCTCTTCTTAGATGGAGTCCTCGAAGGAGTACGCTGGACACACTCAGAATCCAGACTCCTTGAACCCTTCGATATCTACCACCCACTCATCGGCATGAGAAACCTGGCCGCCTTCATCGCCGTCATCGCAGCTTCCGTGAACCCTCCCCTGCTCATCAACTACTTGGGAGCATGGCTCCTGGGTAACGCAGGCTTCCGCGAAACGGCCATCAATACGATCACGCGGGGTAAGGTCCCCTGGAGAAAGCCGAACCTCATGGGCTTCCCACGATACCCCGTCATCGAACTCATCCTGGCCGTCACCATCGGCGGCTGGCTCTGTCTTGCGAGGTGATTGATGAAGCACGTCCGGTTCCTCTTCGAGTTCGACCGACATCCCCCGGTCCAACGCTTCCTACCCATCGGTGACTGTCACGTCGGCGTCCGGGGCTCCGACGTAGGACACCTGCGCAAGTACGTCGATTGGGTCAAGAAGAACGGAGCCTACTGGTTCGGCATGGGCGACTACTGCGACCTCATCGCCTACAACGACCCGCGCTTCGACGCCCGCTCCTGCGATATGGAGATTCAAGACCTCTTCGACCTCCCCAAGAAACAGGCCGACCTGTTCTGCTCCATCGTGGAACCCATCAAAGACCGCTGTATGTTCATCCTCTCCGGGAACCACGAAGAAGCCGTCACCAAGCACTACAACCAGGACATCGCCGCCTACATCGCTACCAAACTCGGCGTCCCCTACCTCGGCTACTCAGGACTCATCAACGTGGCGTGGCGATGGAAGTCCGGGAAGTCCTCCTACATCACCGACAGGACGTGGTTCGTGCATCACGGCTGGGGAGGGGGCCGGTCCTATGGGGGCAAACTGAACAAGGTCATCAACTTCATCCAGGGGTTCGACGCGACCGACTACTTCATGGGCCATGTCCACGACGTTACCATCACCAAGACCTCACGCCTCCAGTTCGGATCGCGCACCATCGGCAAGCCCAAGCAGTTCCGCAAGAACGTGGCATGGCAGGAGCACGTCGCGGAGAGTATCGAACACTGCTTCGCGCTCACCGGCTCCTTCCTCCGAAGTGCCGAGTACGCCGAGAAGAAGGGCTACAACCCATCCTTCGTAGGAGCCATCAAATACGAGGTGGACCCGTTCCGCTGGGTAGGTGGGAAGAAAGCCGGTAAGTGGCGGTCCATCGCTGACGTAGGAACCCTGACACTATGATAGAAACCCATGTTTTCATCCTTTGGGAAGCGGCGGTCAAGTGGGATGAGGCCAATGGCTCACGAGTCTCCGGGGATATCTACAAACACTTCCTCGTCATCGCGGAGGATACCGTTGACGACGCGGACGTGCGAGAGGTCATGAGAAGGGTCTACCGTATCGACGGCCCCCTGCTTGAGTACAAACGAGCCCACTGCGGAGCCGGGCCGTTCAAGGTGCTCATCGTGCTGGACTGCGTACCATCTTATGAGACACGCAGTACCTCGCATGGAATCCGGCAGGTGAACCGGAATATGTACGACCTCAAGGTGAAGTACCGTGAGTGGATGGGCGGGGGACATACCATCCATGTCTCGGACGACCCGGAAGATGCTTATCACACCCTGGAGGTGCTGTATGGATAAGGGATATACGGCAACCGTAGAGGCTCGGTGATCCAGAACCCTGTCAATCTCGGGAGCCGAACATGAACGTAGACTACCTCATCGTCGGAGCGGGTATGTACGGCTCGGTCATCGCCCAGCAGTTGAATGACGCGGGCAAGCGCGTAGCCGTGGTAGACTCCCGCAACCACATCGGGGGCATCTGCTACACCGAACCCCTCGAACACATCATCCTCCATATGTTCGGCCCGCACATCTTCCACACGAACAACCAGCGGGTCTGGAAGTACATGAACACCTACGCGGCGATGAAGCCCTACGTCCATACGGTTCGGGTTCATGTAGGCGGAGTCAACTACCCATTCCCCATCAATCTGGATACGATGGGTATGCTCATGGGTCTGCGCACTCCCCGGCAGGCGAAGGCGTACTTCAAGACGGCGGCCCGGCTCAACGTGGACACGACGAACGCGGAAGGGTGGCTCATCTCGCAGGTCGGTCCCTTCCTCTACGACAAGTTCTACAAGGGGTACACGGAGAAGTTCTGGGGACGCCCGGCCAAAGAGGTTCCCGCGTCGGTCATCAAGCGGATTCCGATACGGACCAACTACGACGGGCGGTATCACTCGTCATGGTACTCCGGCATCCCGGTCGGGGGGTACACGCCGTTCTTCGAGCGGGTTCTGGATGGGATACCCGTGAGCCTTGAAACGCCTTATCCCGACTGTCTAGACGACTTCAAACCCGACCACACTGTTTACTCTGGACCGATTGATGCCTTCTTTGGCAACACCTACGGCAAACTAGAGTACCGCTCCCTCCGCTTCGATATTGAGAAACACCACACCGACGACTACCAGGGATGCGCCCAAGTCAACTACCCGGAGAAGGAGAAAGCCTACACGCGCATCACCGAACACAAACACTTCGACCACCGCTCCACACCCTATACGTTCATCACCAAAGAGTTCCCAATGGATGAGGGCGACCCGTACTACCCTGTTACCACGGATGATAACGTCCGTCACTACCAGCAGTACACGAACCTCGCGCACAAGGAAAAGCGCGTGACGTTCGGCGGCAGGCTGGGAACCTACCAATACCTCAACATGGACCAAGTGATCGCCGTTGCGTTACAGACGGCAGAAAGGCTGCTTCGGAGATGAAGATTTTGATGACCGGGGACAAGGGGCTCATCGGCGGGATTCTCCAGAAAGAACTCCCGCAGTATGGGTACGAAATCTCTGGATACGACAAGAAGGACGGGCTGGAACTGAACAACACGGATTGCCTGACCGAGCATCTGAAGGGGAACGAAGCGGTCGTGCATCTGGCGGGTATCCCCGGTCCGTGGGGAGAGGATTGGGAACTCTACCAGTACAACAACGTGGACGGGACCTTGAGTGTCATCGAGGCTTGCCGCCGGGCGAAGGTCGGGAGAATCGTCTATGCTTCATCAGGAGCCGTCTACGGTATGTCGAACGGGAAGATGGAGGTCCCCGAGTTGCCCTTGACCGAGGGGAGTCCGTTGGCCCTTGAGCCCCTATGCTACGACCGGAGCAAGATTCTCTGTGAGCAGCACCTCGCCGGGGCAGAGGACATCAAGGCGCGGATCGCCCTCCGGCTGGAAACCCCGACGCCCCACGCGATTCCCCTGGCCTCACACCTGTGGGCCTCCATCACCGAGGAGAATCTTGGAAGAGCCTTCCACGCGGCACTGAAAGCGGACTTCATCGGGTTCGGGGCCTTCAACATCGGCAACGACCAGATGGGGGAGAAGTTCGACTCCATCGCGTTCTGGAACGAGCACTATCCGGGGTCCAGGAGTTCAATCCTGTACCCTCGTGAGCCCCTGTACTGCATCAGGAAGGCCAAAGAGATACTAGGCTATGTCCCAACATCGTAAAGGAGAAACATGGCACTCACATTACTAGAGCCGTACAGTCCCGACAAGGTGCCCTTTGATGACGACTACTCATGGGCCAGTGTCATTGTCCAGTTGCGGGAGAAGTTGGATGGGTTCACGGATTGCCGGGGATGCGGGGGTTTGTTCAACTACAACCGCTTCGTCCATGTGGGATACTTGGACCCTGAAACGGCTTCTAAGCACGGAATATGCTGGACGATGGCGTGGTCCCCGGATTCTACCGGACCCGCGGCGACCTGTCTCCCCATCAAACTCTGCCCCCACTGTGCGCGGGACAGGGCTACGGTCCTTCGGTTCATCACCATCTGGCCGGATGGGTCCTATACGGGGACAGAGCCGACATACTGGCAGGACCCCGACAGGGATGTCTGGTGAGCCAACACCCTGAACTCGTCGTAGCCCACTACAACGAGAACCTGGACTGGCTGGAAGGACGTGAGGCAACGGTCTACAAGAAGGGGAAAGACCTCCCCAACATAGGGCGGGAAGCGTCCACGTTCGCCCATCACCTGCTCACGAAGGAACCCGCTGAATGGACCGCCTTCCTTCAGGGCAACGCACTCGATCACTGCCAAGACCTGTTCACGGTACTTGACAGGGAGCAAACAGATAAGGTCGTCCCACTCCACCCGTTCTGGGAGTGCGACCCCACCGGACACCCCCACCATTGGGAATGTCTGGACCTGGATGCCGCGTTCAGGTACATTCTCGAAACAGAGTGTCCCATGCGGTACAGGTTCTCTCCGGGCGCACAGTATATTGTGCATCGGTCGTGCATACCGGACCGGGGGATGTTGGAGCGGATCGTGAAAATGAGCCATGAACGAAGGGGACCTTGGGAGTTAGAAAGGTTGTGGTGGTACATTTGGACCTCACGCCAGAGCGAGTAAGGAACGACCTACAGAACGCGCTCAAGAGGATGTATAAGCGCGACCGCTGGAAGTTCTACGTTCCGTACACTTCCAGGCTGAACCCGGAGCGCAAGCCGCAGGAGGAGTTCCATCTGTCCCCGGCGCGGGTGCGGGCCATCATCGCGGGCAACCGGAGCGGTAAGACGGAGGCCGGGGCGATGGAGTGTATCTGGCGGTCCCTGGGAACCCACCCGTACAACCCCAAGTGGCACACCGACACAGCGGACTGCGTACCCAACCACGGCTGGATCATCGTACCGGACTGGAAGAACCACGCCGCGCAGGTGACGCTTCCGAAGATGAACCTCTACCTGCCCCAGCACCGCTACCAGTGGTACGGGGACCTGAGTATGTGGCAGGACAAGAGAACCGGCTCGACCATCACGGTGAAAACGACGGAATCCGGGCGCACGAAGTTCCAGGGGGCGGACATAGATTGGGCTTGGGAGGACGAGGAGATTCCTAACGACATCCACCGGGAGGTCAGGATTCGGCTCACGGACCGCCGGGGGGACTTGTGGATCACCGCCACCCCGCTTCTCGGCCTGACGTGGCTCATGGACGACATCTATGAGCCCTGGAAGAACAACCAAGTGAGCCCCGAAGAAATCGCCTGCTTCAACATCCACATGCGGGAGAACCCCTACCTCTCCGAAGATGAAGTAGACTTCCTTGAGCGGGAGTTCGAGGACGACGCACTCGCCCCCGCCCGGTTCGAGGGCCGCTTCGTCCAACTGACCGGACTGGTCTATCCGATGTTCAACGCTCGGGAGACACACGCGCTCTCGCAGGACTGGAAACTCCCTGCGGGCTGGCGGGTGTTCTGCGCTATCGACTTCGGGTTCACCAACCCGTTCGTCTGTCTGTGGTTCGCTATCGACGGGGATGGCTCACTGTACCTGTTCCACGAATACTACAAGACGGAAACGCTCATCAGCGACCATGTGCGGGCGATCAAGAGCATCAATGAGCAATACGGATGTACCCCCGCATACTACGTCGCAGACCCTGAAGAAGCGCAGTCCCGTCATGAGATGAGCGCACAGGGCATCACCACCATCCCGGCAGACAAGAAGTTCATGGAAGGCATGAACCGCGTCCGGGAGTACCTCAAGGTCCGCGACAACGGCAAGCCCATGTTCTACGTCCACCCGCGCTGTAAGGAGTTCATCTGGGAGATGGGGCGGTATGTGTTCAAGGACCGCGCCCGCCAGTCACAGGAACTCAACACCCATGAGATAGCCGAGAAGAAGAATGATCACGGCGCAGATGCGTTACGCTATGGTGTGATGTCCCGTCCTTCCCCCGCCCGTATGGGCCGAAAGCGCGTCCCGCCGGGTTCCTACAAGGATTGGGAGCGCACCCTCCCCACCGGAAGAACAGGCAGAATAGACCCCACAGTGTAAACTTCTTCTTACAGGTGTAAATATCCGTTGACAGTCTTGCGTACCATGTGGTACACTGTGCTATGGTGGGAGTACGTTCTTGAACCATGTGTACCATACGGTACGGGGGTGAGCGATGGCAGGGCAACATCCATTGTATCAGAAGATTTCCGGGACCACGGCCGCAGCGACGGTTTCTTCCACTCCAGTCTACCTACACGCTCTCATTTGGGACGGGGCACCCTCGGGGGCGATTTCTGTTTACGATGGCCCCACGGCGACCGGGACGTTGCTCTATACCGTGGCGTCTTCTACCGCAGCCGGGCAGCGCGACTTCGGGGGCCTGACCTGTGAAACCGGACTGGTCGTGGCCTTAGAGAAGAATGACGACTGCGTGGTAGTCTATCAGAAGATGGGTTAACCCGTGCCGCGCAAGAAGAAGTCCTCGGAAACGAAGGCCAACGAGTATTTCGACAAGATACGCACGTCCAAGAAGGCTCGTGAGCACGAAGAAACCAAGTGGAAGAAGTGGATCGACTACTATGAGACGCGCTACTACGACCTGACGGACTTCGAGATAGACGGCCTTCAGTCCGACCTCATCGCCATCAACCTGCTGAAAGCGAACATCCAGACCATGCAGGCTGCGGTCTACTTCCGCAACCCCAAGGTCTACGCCCGCCCCAAGCGCGAAGAGTTTCGCAAAAAAGCCCCCCTCTGCGAATCCGTTATCAACTACTGGATAGACGAACTCGACTTCAAAAAGCAGATGCGGAAGTGTACCCTCGACTGGTTCGTGGTCGGGCACTCATGGGACAAGATAGGCTACTACGCCAACGTATCGGAGTCCGAGCGGGGTCAGGACGCCAGTGGCGCAGAGACAGAGACGGACATCAACATCCGCAACGGACAGCCGTTCGTCCGGCGGGTGAGCCCCTTCCGTATGCTCGCAGACACCGGATGCACCGACTACGAACACGCCCGCTGGGTAGCCGAAGAAATCCTCATGCCCTACGAGGAAGCCCGGCGCAAGTACCCGGAACTCAAGGACATCGGCCTCTCCGACCTCGCGGTTCCAGAGTCCATTTCCTCCTCGGGAGCCTACGACCAGGACCGCTGGGGAGTCGCGGAGCGCAAGGAAGGCTTCGTCAAACTCTATCAGGTCTGGTACAAAGAGTACAACAAGGACACGGACGACTACGATATCCGTGTGATGATGCTGGCCGAGGGATGGGACGAACCCCTCTCGGACGACAAGGATCAGCTGGGCCTCGAAGGGTTCCCCTACGAGTACCTCCCGTGGGACGAGTGCATCGACAAGTTCTACCCGCAGGCGATGGCCGAAGTCATCGAAGACCTGCTTCTGGAGTACAACAAACTCCGGTCGATGGAACTCAACCACCTCAAGCGGTTCGCCCGCAAGTACGAAGCCCGCAGAGATGCTTTCGACGACGCGGGAAAGACGGCCCTGCGAAGCGGGGAAGATGGGTATGTGTTCGAGGTAGACACGCTGGACGTACCCAACATCCGGGCTATCGAGGACGCCCCGCTGGACGCGCAGCACTCCACGAACATCCGGCTCATCGAGTCCGAGGTGCGGCAACTCATCGGGTTGGACGAGTTCATCAAGGGTTCCGGCTCACCGTCCATGACCGCTACGCAGACCGCCGAAATCTCACGCGGTACGTCCCTGCGGGTCCAGTGGCGGAAGGATATGCTGGAGGACTTCCTCATCAAGACGGTCCGCAAACTCTGGATGGTACTACAACAGTATCACGACACCGAGGATATGCTCCCCATCGTAGGACCCGACGGGCTCACGGAGTACCAGAAGTACAGCCGTGAGGAGATTCAGGGCGAGTACAAACTGGAGATCGGCGTCAACTCGACCTCTCCCCCGGACCGGCAGCAGGACATCAAGAACGCCATCGACCGCTACAACCTGCTCCGCAACGACCCGAAGGTGGACGCCCGCACCCTCATCGTGGACATCCTCACCGCCGATGGGATGGAGAACATCGAGAAGTACGTCAAGCGGCCGGAGTCTCTTGAGCAGGAACTCATCCAGAAGGAGAACCAGGCACTTCAGAAGGGTACGCCGACGATGGCTCACCCCGGCGACGACCACCAGATGCACCTGAAGGCCCAGGAGCCCCTAGCCAAGAAACTCGCCACGCAGATTCAGCAGTTGCAGTCGCAGTTCGAGGGCATGGCGCGGGAAGCGCAGGGCGGGACCAACCCGAACGCGCAGGCGCAGGCCCAGCAGATGCAGCAGCAACTCCAGCAGATTCAGAAACTGGCCCAGGTCTGGCAGGCCCACGTCCAGCAGCACCACGCCTACATCGAGACGGACATGGGAGCCGGGGAAGTCAAGCCTCGCGGACCTGTGGACCCGAACATCATGAACCGTCGAACCACCCGGCAGGCAGACCTCATCGCGGAGTTCCAGGGTGGCTGACGGATGGAAGCCGAGCGAGTACCACGGAGGACTCGCCGGGATACTCAATAGCAGGAAGTTCCCGACTGCTTACTGCATCCGGGACACGGAATACATCGAAGCGATAGATGATGTCGTGACCGGGTGGAAGGACAAGCAGCGGAAGTTGAAGGTTCACGAAGTAGAAGAGTGCGGCGACACCGTACACGGTGGCCGCGCCGAAGTGCGTAAGCCGAAGGGAACGCTTACGTTCACAATGGACTCATCCCCGAGGGGACAAGAGGAGAAGTAACAATGGACGAAGAAGCAGTCGGACAGGTCGAAGAAGCGGGACTGGAATCGGGCATCGAAACCGTTGATGACTCGGCCAGTGAGCCATCGGAGACTACTGTTGACGACACTATGGTAGACCTTGACGCTCTGGACACGAATCTGGAGAACGTGAATCTGGACGTACTCAAGGCCCGCTATGGTGAGAAGGCCCCTGAAATCGTGCAGTTGGGCAAGCAGTTTCAGGCCGACTACACGAGAAAGACTCAGGCGTTGGCGGCAGAGCGGCGGGCGTTGGACGCGATCAAACAGGAGATGGAGAAGCAGTGGAACCAGACCAATCTCCAGAAGGGCGCGGACATCGACATCAATACCGCTACTCCCGAGCAACTGTACCAGCATCTGTTGGGGGAGTTGAGTAACCGCTTCCAGACGATGTTGGACTCGCGGGTGAACCCGCTTGCTCAGGAAGTCTCGGTCGCCAAGATGCAGAAGATGGTCAACGAGATGCAGCAGGCAGACCCGGTATTCAAGGAGCCAGAAGTGATATCCAAAGTCACTGAACTGGCCTCTGAGATGGGAAACCAGGGTGTGCGGGCTCAAGTCGTGATGCAGGCTGCCGCCTACCAGAAAGTCAAGGGGCAACTCGAAGCACTACAACGTAGTCTCAACAAGAAAAAGGCAGCGGCTGTCAAACAATCCGCTCCGGGAAGTACCGACGTGGCGACCAAAGCGGCCCCCGCCGGTTCCTTCTCTGACACCTTCGAGTCTATCCGACAGAAGGTTATCCGGGGCGAGTTGTAGCCGCCCAAAGGAGAGTGAAGTACAGTGCCTGTCGCAAGCGCAGGAGGCAGTTACGACAACCTGCTCACCTCGACGATGGAGATGATCAACCCGACGCTGTACGACCAGTTCTTCGACCACCTTCCCCTCTGGAAAGCCCTCAACGGGCGCAAGAAGGTCAAGAAGTCTGGCTCGGGCGAGTCTATCCACTACGAAGTGAGTTACGGGAAGGACGACCGTGCCAAGTCGTACGCGGACTACGGTATCCTTCACACCAACCCCACCGAGTTCATGATGCGGGCGTTCTACACCTGGAAGCAGTACGCCGTTCCGGTGACTATCTCCGGGATGGACAAGGCGAAGAACTCCGGCGACAAGACCAAGATCATCGACCTGCTGGAAGCCAAGACGAAGAACGCCATTTCCTCGCTCCGGGACGACTTGAGCGTGGCGACCTTCGCTTCCGGTGGCGGGAACGATATCGTGGGGTTGCAGTCTCTGGTGGCCGACACCCCGACCACGGGGACCGTCGGGAACCTGAACGCCGCGACCTACTCATGGTGGCGGAACCAGTACACCAACACGGCGGGCTCTTTCGCCGGAGGTGGGCTGGGCTACATGAGGACCATGTTCAACAACTGCACCTTCGGTACGGACCAGCCCGACATCCTCGTAACGACTCAGACGGTTCACGAGTATTACGAGGGGGCTCTCCAGCCGCAGGAGCGGTTCACCTCGACCAAGCAGGCGGACGGTGGCATCGAGACGCTGAAGTTCCGTGGCGCGTCGGTGTTCTTCGACCGGGACTGCGGTAGCGGCCGTATGTACTTCCTGAACTCGGACTACCTGGACCTGTGGATTCTCAACGGCCAGGACTTCAAGGCTGGGAAGTTCATCACGCCGCCCGAACAGGACGTGAGCATCAGCCAGATTTTCTTCAAGGGTGCCCTCACGGTCCCGGCTCGGCGTTACCACGGGATCATCACTGGTATCAGCGCGTAAGGGGCGATACCAATGGCGATTGATTCATCCGTTGTATTCCAGACGGTACTCGGGAACCATCGGGTCGTGGTGCGAAAGCACCTCACTCCGGGGGCGGGTACGGCGAACAACATCAATACGGGAGCCGCATACGTCGTCGCGGTTTTTGCCACTTCGACGGGCACCGGAGAAGATGTTGTTGCCTGTACCCCGAACACCTCGGACCACTCGACCGAGGCTCTCGGGCACTACACCCTGGAGTGCGAGGCCGACGTAACCTGTTACACCCTGGAGTTCCTGTCAGGGTAGAAAGGGGGTGAGTGGTGAGTATCTCAACGACTCGACAGTACATCGGTCCGCTGGGTAACTACCGCGTGTTCATCGACACGCACACTACCCCCGGGACGCAGACGGCGAACGATATCGACACCTACGCCGGGTATGTCCTTCTGGCTATCGGCAAGCCTGGAGGCGACGTAGACCCGGACGAAAGCCTGTTCGCTGTCCGCTGTACCGAGAATACGTCGGACCACACCACAGAAGCACTCGGGCACTACTGTCTCGAATGTGAGGCGAACGTGACCTGCAAGGTCCTGGTCATCGCGGCCGGGTAACATATCCCACTTGCCCCGGCTGGGAGGCCGGGGGTGCCCCGTAGGGATACGGGGGTAAGGAGAGGTGAAGTAAAGATGTTGATCATGAAGGCTACTGCCACCAGTCCAGAACAGGCGTTCGTCACGGCGCGAAACTGTGCCGCGACCACCGCTGTTCCGGGCGACTCGGCGCAGTGGAAGATCGATGCGAACATCAAGGGTATCGACACCGAGACGGCCAACAGCGGCGAGGAAGAGGCATACGCTGGTATCTGGAGCGAGACGACTGCTCGGTCCAGTTACGGGCTGCTCCAGGTGTACGGGTACTCCACGAAGATCAAGATGGGGCTGTCGAGTGCCGCGCTGGGAGGGTTCATGAAACTCCTGGCGGACAAGAGTTACGTCACTCCCATCATCATCGGAAACTCGGCTCCGGGACAGGATTCCGACTACGATGAGCGGTATGGTTTCGTGGTTTCGTTCAGTGTGACCTCGCTGGCGGACTCGGTTGGGACAACGGGACCGTTCGACGGGTTCATCCACGCGCTGTAACCAACAACGGGGAGAGGGGGGTTCACTCGTGAGCCCCCTTCTAACCCTATAAAGGAGAACATGAAACTCTCGGACAAACTGTTCTACACCATCATGCACCTGCTCCCCCCACGGGACAAAGCGGTGTCGGTCATGAAGTGTAGGAACTGCGGAAAACTGAGACTCATGGGGGACCTGCACAACGAGAAGAGGCGACACTGCCCGAGATGCAACGGGTCTGCGGTGATCGTACCGAAGGACTTTTCGTTCCGTGACAAGATGGACTACCTATGGGCGGCTCTGTTCCGCCGCAAGGTTTTGCTCTTTGGCATAGATGAAGGGGTGCATTGGGACCGGGACAACCCCGGCATGGAGGTCCAGTGAAGCGGGAAAAGAAGGGCCTGAAGCGGCCGAAGGTCGTGCATCTGGTGATGCCCTCCAACCGGGGCGAGATAGATGTGCGCGTTGTGTTCGCCTATCACCACATGGTCATCCGGTTCGTCACCGAAGAGTTGGCGAAGCCGGACGGCCCGGACTACGGGCTGTACGAGTACAACATCACCGGAGCGTTCATCACCGACGCACGGAACCGGGCGGCAGAAATCGCCATCGAGGGTCAGCCGGACAGGAACCTTCCGCCAGCCGACTACCTTGTCATGATGGACGATGACATGGTTCCCCCGTCGGATACCATCGCCCGGCTTCTCGCGCACAACAAGCCCATCGTCGCTCCCCTGTTCCATCACCGTAGGCCCCCGTTCAAGCCTGTGGTGATGGAATACGCATCGACCGGGGATAAACTGGAATACGTCATCGTGAACCCCGAAAAGTCCCTTCAGGAAGTGGACGCCGTAGGAGGGGGACTGGTCTGCATCGACGTGAACCGCACCCTCCGCAAGATGATCCGCCCGTTCTTCTGGATGGCTCCAGAGTACGGAGAGGACATCTACTTCTGCCACAAGGCCAAGCAGGAGGCAAAGGCTCGGGTGTTCGTGGACACGACCATCGACGTAGGGCACCTCGGGGATAAGGCTGTTGTGGACCGGCACTACGCCGAGGCTGCGAGGAAGCAGTTGGGGATATGAAACTCAACCTCGGTTGCGGCCACCGGCTGTTCCCGGAGGAAGAGGGGTGGATCAACGTAGACCTCGACCCTGTGGGTGGGGTGTTCGAGGCGGACGTTCGCAACCTCCCGTGGAAAGGGGAGGCGGACCTTATCTTCGCGGGGCACCTGCTGGAACACTTCCGGCGCGAGGAGGCGGACAGCCTGCTCCGACACTGGAAAGCGGCCCTGAAGCCCGGCGGTACGCTGGATGTCATCGTGCCCGACATGCTGACAGCGTGCCGGGACATCGCGGAGCACGGGGTTGACCACTCCTACGGGAACGAGCCGTGGATGAACCCATACGCGCTCCTTTGGGGATACATAGCACCTGGGAAGCCGCTCATGGCTCACATGGGGGGATTCTCGGCGGAGTCCCTTGGGAACGCGCTCGTGGGTGCAGGGTTCGAGGACGTGGAGGTTCAGACGGGCAAGGACGACTGGTGCCCGGCGATAATCGCTCGGGGGCGTAAGCCGGTACACGGCAGGGTGGACATGGTAGTGCCCTGCTGGAACCACGCGGAAATGACCAAGGGGCTGCTTGAGTCCATCGTGCAGACCCGTCATCCGTACAGGATGATACTCATTGACAACGGTTCGACGGATGAGACTCCGGCGCTCTTGCTTGAGTTCAAGGCAAAGCATCCGGAAACCATCCTCATCAGGAACGAGGAGAACCTGGGGTTCGTCAAGGCCACCAACCAGGGTCTTGAAGCCTCAGACTCTCCCTACGTCATGCTGTTGAACAACGACGTAGAGATATTGCCGGGGGACACGCTTTGGCTAGATCGGATGCTGGAACACTTTGGGGAAGATGTCGGGGCGGTCGGGCCTACCTCGACGTGGGTGATGGGGTTCCAGAAGAACGAACTGGCCGGGTTCCCCCGGCACCATATCGTACCCGTTCTTAGCGGGTTTGCCATGCTTGTCCGGCAGGATGTGGTGAAGAAGATAGGGGTGCTGGACGAAGTGTTCGGAATGGGCGGCAACGATGACTTGGACTACTCGTTCAGGATTCAGGAAGCGGGGTACAATCTCGTCGTTGCGAGGGATGTGTTCGTCTTGCATGAGGGCTCTGTGAGCCTAAAGACGTTCACCAAAGAGAAGTACGAGATGCCTGAAGAAGATATGAGGTATGTCGAGTGGCTGGACCAGGAAACAAGAGACGCACTCATCGAGAAGTGGGGACAGGAAAGAATCGATACCATCAACAGCTTCTATGAGTGCTTCACAGCGGTAGAAGTCTTACACATCTGACTACCGGAAAGGTGAAGTCGAAGATGGCGACAATAGAGGACCTTCTGAAAGCGAAGCCGGAAGCACTCAAGCGGCTGCTGGACGAGGTTGAGAAGAAGAGCGCTCCACCCCCGAGCAGTATCATCGACGCGCAGTTCTCGCCGTATCAGTATACCGAGGACGTGGATGATGTGAACGGGGACATCGTAATGAAGATCGGGGGACGCGAGATTCACAGATTCAGCATCACGCACCCCGACCTGGAACTGAAGAACATCAACCCGGAGAAGTTCCGGGAGCAGTTGGAGCAATCAGTCAAAGACCGACGTAGAGCACAGGAAGCGCGTGATAAACTACATCGGCGCATCGAAGCGGCTAATGCCGCGCAGAGTCCCGACAGACTCCTGAACATGGTACTCGGCACGAGTGAACCTGACGGAGCAACCGCGCTGGAAGCGTTGTCAAACCTTCTCGTTTGCCCGGATTGCCAGGAGGCGTTCCCGACCGAGAAGGCCCTACGGTTCCACAAAATCGGTAAGGCGCACGGCGAGTTCGCTCCCGGTATGCCCATGTGGGAGAAGTCTACGCCCTTCCGCAACCAGAAGAAGGCGGAAGATGCTGACACGGGCGCAGGTTCAGGAGATGATCCGGGAGGGTCTGACACTGGAGGAAGTGAAGGAGGAGATTCGTAAGGAGTGCGCTGACCTCAGCGTACGGGGCGTTCTCCTTTCGGACCTGCTCATCAGTGACCTGAACTCCTACGATTGGGGGGCGTAATGACCTTCGCCACCCTATACGCAGAGGTCGCTGAAATCCTCGGTGACTCCTCGGCCGCGATGGTAACTCGCGTCAAGGAGTGGATAAACAACGCTCAGCAGGACGTGGCGACTGCCGCATGGTGGCCGTGGCTATTGAAAGAGGCCACCATCGTCATCTCGGCAGACATCGACGACGGAACCGCCTCGGTCACGAACGGGGACGCCACCGTTGACCTCTCCGACGAGTACCTGCCTACCGCGATGGGCGCGGGACAGTGGTACTTCCAGGTGGACGACGACGACGAGTGGTATCCGGTAGCCTCCCGCACGGACGCGGACACCTTTGAGTTGTCCTCGGACTATCAGGGAGACACGGACACCGAGGCGGAGTACACGCTCCGCAGGATGATATACTCGCTCCCCTCGGACTGCTACGCCATCGCCTCCTTCCGGCAACAGCAGGAGCCCCGGCGCATCCGTGTGGCTACGTTCAACGACTTGGACCTGCTGGACCCGAACAACGACGACTCGGGAACCGACACCTACCTGTTCATCCCCTTCGGTGTGGATGCTACCGGGTATCCTCAAGGATACTTCTTCCCGCCGACCACCTCCGCCACCATCCGGCACTTGCGTTATTACCGCAAGTTGACCGACCTGTCAGGGGATACGGATGTGTCGCTCATCCCATCCCCGCACCACGAGATACTGAAGTACGGGGCTCTCCGGCGCGGCTGGGAGTTCTTGCAGGACCCCGAGGGCATGATGCGGAACCTTCAGTTGTACGAGCGGGAACTCTCGAAGATGAAGTCGCGGGTTCTGGCTGGGGCCAATGAGCCCATCGTCGTTGGGAAGCCTATCACCTCTGGATACCTGGGTATGCTCTCTCGTCTTAACATCCCGGTGAGTACCTCATGAGCACGAACCTACGCCCGACAGACCAGATGACACACGCCGGGATGGACAAGAAGTCCTCCAAGACCAACACCCAGCAGGGCAAACTACGCCTTGTCCAGAACGCCCACTACCGGGAGCGTGGAGCATTGACCAAGCGCAACGGCTATGTGAAGATCAACAACAGTCAGGCGACGAACTGACATGGCGACGTGGTACTGCGACTACACGGACGGCAACGACACCACCGGCACGGGCACGGCGGCGAACCCGTACAAGACCATCCAGAAGTGCCACGATGAGGCGACTATCGGGGATACCATCATCCCTGCGGCGGACACCTACTCGGAGGCCTTGGTATTCACGAAGTCTATCACACTTTCGGCGGCGGAGGCAGGGACGGTCACGGTCAAACCAGCGGCGGGGAATAGTGCCTGTCTGGACTTGAACGCTAACGGTGTGACTACGACGATTCAGAATGTCGATTTCGATGGCTCACTGTTGGACAACGCGAACTCAAACGGCATCTACACGAACAACAGTGGCACCATCACCATCGAGGACTGCACCATCACCCCGCCGACAGGGAACACGACAGACTACGGCATCCGGTTCTCCTCGGCCACGCTCGTTCTTCTTCGGGTGGTCATTTCTGGAGACGTAACGAACGTCATCAAGCAGGAAGGCACCAGCGGCAACATCACCTTGACGGACTGCACCATGACGCAGACCGGAACCGGCGGGAACTGCATCAACGGCGCGGCCACCTTCACGGGTCCTACCATCACCGTCATCCGTGGAACCTACTCCATCACGGCGACGGGCAATACGGACGACGTAATCAATGCAGGAGCCAACAACAAACTCTACTGTCTCGGAGCCCTCGTCATCCACAAGGGCACTTCGTCAACTGCCGGAGAATGTGTTGGGATTGCCTTTAACACTACTGCGGCGACGCAACTCCAAATCGTCTACAACTGCACCGTCGCAGCCCCGACGTGCATCAGGAACAGCACCGTCGCAACTTATAGCGGGAAGGCGTCTATCAAAAACTGTGGGCTCCGCTCGACCGTCGCGGGTACGAACGTCGGGTGCATCTACTTCAGCAACGCTTCCGGCGAAGCAGATACGGCGATGGATTACAATGGATACTATCCGTCTACCGGATGCTTCTACGGCCGAATCGTCGGTACCGACTATGACACACTGGCCGCATGGAAAACCGCCTGCTCAGATGAAACCAACGCAGTGGACGGCGACCCATCGTTCACCGATCCCGACACGGACGACTACACCATCGGGGCTTCTTCGACGTGGCTGAACGCCGGGGTGGACGTAGGACTCGGGTACGCCGGGAGTGCGCCTGACATCGGGTACTACGAAGTCGAGTCCTCGTCTATGGCGATGACGGGCATCTACGACTTCAAGCAGGCGGACGGGACGCAGTATCCCCTGTGTGTCTGCTCGGGAACCGTCAACATCTTCGACCGCACCCCGGAGACAGAGGAGTCAGGGTTCACGCCCATCGGGTCGGGGTTCACCCCGGACGCGGACTCATGTTGGGACTTCCAGACCGACTCGGATACCTGCTGGATGCTGGGGGCAGCGGAGGCCCTGCACAAGTGGGACGGGCAAACGAACGATACGGGAACTATCGCCCTGACGAACGGTTCTACCGCCGTTGTGGGTTCAGGGACCGACTTCACCGACCCTGCGTTGGGAGCCGACGGGAAACTCCACGTCACCGCGACAGGGGAAGTGCTCACCATCGCCTCAGTGACGGATGAGACGAACATTGTGCTGGCAAGTGCCTATCAAGGACCGACACAGGCGTCATTAGCGTTCACGGCGTACACCTATCAACCTGCCGATGGCTCACCCCCTTCGGGGAAGTACATCCGGGTATTCAACAACTACCTGTTCCTGGCCGGGAACTCGACGTACCCCTCCCGTCTCTACTGGTCCAACCTCAAGGACTTCGAGACGTGGGGCGGCGCGGACTTCATCG
>Ga0315543_1000601_pt1 | contig 43261 bp, 37 predicted proteins | sample SalMarSW160210MG_2_FD_203098 | JGI IMG/M metagenome (GOLD analysis project Ga0315543, IMG submission 203098) | Salt marsh sediment microbial communities from the Plum Island Ecosystem LTER, Massachusetts, United States - Salt Marsh Sediment SW1601-210 ...
GTGGTCTGAGTAGCAACATAATTGGTCAGGACGACCTGCACATCGCCACCGACTCTGTCGTGCTGCCAGAGTATGTAACCGTCCTTATCACTAAGAGCTTCATAATCAACGCCAGCGGTATCCTTCATCTTGTCAGTTCCACAAACCGCATCAGGGGCAGGGAACGCCGACATATCATTGGTGGCATCACCTGCTGCAGCGACAAACGTACCGGCGGGCAGCTCCGGCAGCTCGTTATCGGTCATCATGGCGTGTACTGCTGTCTGGACGGTAGTAACCTCGGTGTCCTTCGCCTCTTCCTGACCACGTCCGATGAACCGCCCGAGATTGGGAATCACTATCGCCGCCAGCACGCCGAGGATAGCAACCACAATCAACAGCTCGATAAGGGTAAAACCTTTTTCTCCTCTACTGGGGATTCTCATTATCCCTCCTCCTTTCATTTTTTTATATCTCATTGAATAAGAGTAAAAACCAGCCTGTTTTTCCAGACTGCACAAATAATAATAAGGTATGGTAAACAGGCTGGCAATCCTGCGATTGGGTGATTTCAGAATGGCGGAAGACTAACTCTTTCGGGTGAGAGCGTTAGACTAAGGTATAGCAATAAAAAGCCGAATTGCTATTCTTTATGAGAGACGAGTCCCTTCTGGATAGCATATGCGGCTGCCTGGCTCCGGTTTGCAAGGTGCAGTTTCTCCATAATATTCTGCAGGTGGGTCTTCACCGTATTTTCCGAGATAAACAGAGCGTCACCGATTTCGCGGTTGGTCGCTCCCTTGGCTACCAGTTCCAGCACCTCTCCTTCTCTGGGGCTTAACTCGGAATTCACTTCCTCTGCGGGTTTTTTCTGTACCCCCGTGGTGAGGTCCTGAAATTCGGTAAGGAGCTTCATAGCCATGTGGGGCGAGACGATTGCTTCACCCCGGGCTACGAGGTGTATAGCCTGGACGAGCTCCTCGGGCTCGGAATTTTTAAGAAGGTACCCTCTGGCTCCGTACTTCACAGATAAAAAGAGGTCTTCTTCCATCTCAGAAACGGTTAAAACAAGCACGTTTACCCCTGGCATCTCCGCCTGTAGTGCCTGAATAGCCTCCAGACCGCTACAGCGCGGCATATTGAGGTCCATCAGGATAACATCCGGTTTCAGTTCTCTGGTTTTTTCTATCCCCTGCAGCCCGTCTGCCGCCTCCCCTACTACCTCCAGGTCACTGTGGTTTGCCATTACGGCGGCGAGACCGCGACGAAACAGGGTATGGTCATCTACTATCAACACCTTAATTGTTTCCACTCTACAACCTCACTTTCTCAAGAGGCAGACTGACCATCAAAGCCGTTCCTTCTCCGGGACTGGTGGATATGTTCAGCGCACCCCCGAGTGTTTCCGCTCTCTCCTTGATAATATTCAGTCCGTGGTAACCGGGCGGCGATTCCTCGAGGTCGGTAAGAGTAAAACCCTGGCCGTTGTCTTTCACTATCATCTCCATCGCCTCTTTACTGTTATCCAGCTTTATCTCCACCTCGGTGGCGAAAGCATGCCTCCTGACATTGGTCAGTGATTCCTGTGCAATGCGTAATAGTTGGAGCTCGGCAACGGGTGAGAGTTTGGGAAACGGTTTGGTGTACTCAAAACTGACCTTGATGCCGTTGTTACTACCGAATTCGTTGACATAGGTTCCCAGAGCCGATATTATCGGGACATTCCTTATCTCTGAGCTTAACTGGTCGATTGATTCCCTGATATCATCATAGGTATCCTGGACTATTTTCTGAATATCATTCAGTTCGGTAAGCGTCTGTACGGTGTCTTTATTGTAGACCGAATCTTTTACCAGTTTTGTTTTCATATTCAGGTAACCCAGCGATTGAGCCACTCCATCATGTATCTCCCGGGCTATCCTCCGGCGTTCCTCGATTATTGCCTCCCTCTCTATACGCCGTCGGATATTCAGATTAATGCGGTAAGGGACAATGGCGGCGACAAGGCTGAACAGCGTATAAACGACCAGCAGGGTGAGATTGTGCCCCTGCATAATCCATGCCCATCTATCGGCGAGCTGACTGAGAGCCACATGAGTAACCGAAAGGATAATAGTTGCAATAGCCGCCAGAGCCAGAGCCACCCTCTCTTCAAAGAGAAGGGCTGCCGTCATGACAGGAGTTAGAGAATAGAGCAGAAAGACGCTGTTCAGACCATTGGTGTAAACGACAAGTACGATGCAGAGTATAAAGTCCCCCATAAGTATCAGGTAGGTCATTACACTCCTCTCACGCCAGCTTAGAGGTGAGAAGACACGTAAGACCGTATAAATACCGAGCACTCCGAGAATAATATAGAGTTGCAGTGGAGCCATCGACGTCTCAATCAACACCGACGAGCCGACCTGGGTGAACATTACCGCCAGAGCATACGCCAGGAAGCGGTATACCGCCAGGAACTGGTACGCCTCCCTTTCATATCTGCTTAACATATCATTCTCCAGTATTAAAGTATGACATTATGTTTAATATGTCAAGTAACCTGCCCTGTTCACAGGTACCACTGCCAGATTGCCTGCCCCCAGAGCAGTGTAACCAGAGCCGCGGCAGCGGTAAACGTTGCCGCCGGCAGAGGGTCTTTACGGCCCTTGATTTTCAGGGCAAGTAACACACCGGCAATCAGACCGCCGACTATCCATGACAGCAGCAAGGTCAAAATAATCATCGGATACCCTGTCATCAACCCCACCAGCGCCGCCAGCTTGATATCGCCCATTCCCATACCGCTTGGATATATTATATATGGAAGCAACATTACCACCAGTCCCAGGGCTCCTCCGGTAAGTGAAATTACCACCCGGCTGACGGCATCACCGGCAACCGAACTCACCGCCCCGCTGATAGCTTCTCCCCCGAATATGCCGACATCTGCAATCTCAGGACGGAAAAAGGAAAAGGCAAACGCTATTACCATGCCCGGATAGACTACCTTGTTCAACACAAGCTGGTTCTCCAGGTCGATAACGAAGATAACGATTAGAAGGCCGGTGTATACGATAAACACTGCCAGTTCGAAAGTGAAACCGAACTGCCAGTAGAAAAAGGCAAATAGCAGCGCGGTTACCCCTTCCACTACCAGCAGCCTCAACGGTATACGAGTCTTGCAATATCTGCACCGACCCCGCAGCCAGATGTGGCTGAATACCGGTATAAGGTCCAGGATACCCAGCTTATGATTGCAGGACTCACAGTGGGAACCGGGGAATACTATCGATTCTCCCCGTGGCAGCCTGTCTATGCAGACGTTAAGAAAGCTGCCTGTAAACAAACCGAGTAATATGAAGAGAATTATATACAAATACTTTGCTTATTACCTTATTTTAGTTTAATTTTCTTTAGAACCTATGATACATCAGAGAAGCCGGACAAGTAAATAAAATGCTTCCCGGAACACCAATCAGAGGAAACGTGATATCAACCACGCAAACCGACTCTCTTATCTGATTTCGGAAATCTACACATCGGCTTCAGGTACGCTTAGCCTGCCTTTGTATCGTCCTGTTCTTTTCCTTGCGACCGGCGGTTTCTGATACAACCGGGAGGGAACCTGGGTTCGGTATCTTCTACTTCCGGCTCTGGTTCGGTCTCAGGGGTTTCAGCCCGGATGATTTTCTGTTCCATCGTTTCCATCAGCCGTGCTAAAACCTCATTCTGCTGGGCAGCGCCCTTCTTCAGCTCCTGAGACGCTTCACTCAAGCCCTGGATAGCACTGGTATGGCTTTTAAGGTGTTCGGCATACTCGGATATTGCGGATGCGAAATTGAGCATTGCCTTCTGCACATCCACGACTCCTTTTTCCGTACTCTCCATCCTTTGTCCCAGAACCCGGTTGGTATCCTGGTTTTCTTTTATAATAGGAGAAAAGATACCCTTATGTATTATCTGCCTGCCCCTGGTTATCTCGTTTGAATACAGATAAAGGGCAAGGAGACAAAGCGCAATAACTATGAATATTACTCCCTGCTTGCTCTGGAAGAACAGGAGCGGATAGCCGAGATAGGAATACTGTTTGCTTAAGTGTCCTTTGACATCCTGAGGTCTTACCGTAAAGGGGTCTTCTCCGGTATTATCACCTTTGGTACGGAAGGTCACTCCAAACTCGGACTCATTAACCTCCAGTACACGGTGAGCCACTACCTGCGGATAATTATAGAAATCCCTTACTGCCTGGGGGACAGTGAAAACAATTATGTCCCCCTCTTCGATATCGGAAGTAGCTATGTCTTCGATAAGAATCAGGTCGCCGGCTTGGAGTACCGGCTCCATGCTGATTCCGTAAATAGCCATAAACGGCATCTCTCCCCTTATAGAGAGGAATCCCACGATACAGACAGCCGTTATCAATATCAGCATTACCGTACGCCTGATAATTCCCGGTATGTGGATATTACCGGTTATCCAGATGGTTGCTCTTTTTATCAGCACCATTGTTTCTCTCATAATTTACCTCTGGACAACCTCACAGTATATTTCCGGAGTTACTGTCCATCCATCATCCCACTCCGAGGAATCACGTGTATTCAGACAGTAGGCGCCACCGATAATCTCGACAGTGTAGGACAGCTCAGTGCTGGTATACGTTACTTCAATATCACTCAGTGTCGGTGTATCATCGCCTGGCCCGGTGAAATATGCCCTGTACTGAATCCACCGGTCACCATCATGAACGGGATTAATCGTCGTGGTGGTTCCCGTATAGTAATCGGAAGTGCTCGTTGGTCCGTACCAGGTAGCCGAACTGAGTCCCGCCTGAGTGGACGCCGACCTTAACTGAAATTTTATGTCGGTCGCCGAAGGCTCAACTATTGTAAAGTACACCGTCAGCCAGTTCCAGTCAAGGTCATCACCGGTATCAAAAGCTGAGGAAATCAGGTCTCCCGAAGTATATAACGTGGTAAAATCCCCCGTTATATCATCGAGTACAGGGGTACCACCTCCGTCTGAAGTAAAAAGCATATGATAGTAGAAATTCGACCCGGACCAGCTCAGACCGGAAAGGTCAATAGAATGTGAGCCTGCCGACATAGTATCCCAGCCTCCGGGAGTACCGGAGGAGTTATACCAGTTGGTATCATCCTGTGAAAACTGGACCTGCAAACCGGTACCGGATGGAATTGCCGAAACGTTATAGTCAAAATCGTCTATCGTGTAAACGGTTTCTCCGCTTAACAGGTTAACCGAGTTTACGGTCCCGTTCGTATAGTACGTGGTGTAATTTACTTCGATATAGACCTGGGTGCAAGCAGAAACGGTATCGGTGCTGTCTGATTTCAGTTCAATACCTAACTGAAGACTGTCTATTTCGGACCATGTCCAGGGTTGACCGGTAGCGGGGTTGGTTGTCCACTGGTATGATTCGAGGGTAAATGTCCCGCTGTCGGTGCTCTCTTCAGTCCCGTTTCCTATCGCGGCTCCGGATTTCACGACAGCCCGGGCGTAGGCACTGCCGGTCAGACTGTCTATCCTTAGAGCAGTTAATCCGCACTGGTCGGCAAGTGTATTGTCACTGGTACCGCCGGCATCACCTTCCAGCGCAGTCCTGAATGTAATCTGCTCGTCGGCACTTAATTCCAGGATGGTATGGGCATTAAGGCTTGTCTGCCAGGTATCCTGTCCTCCCTGAGCGCCCCTGAGGAAGTTACCATGACCACCGATATTATTCTCGACTCCACCGACAAACCAGTCTCCAGCGAACGTCAGTCTTGTGCTGGTTGTTTTGTCAGGGTCCTCGATTAAGCCGTTGCCTAGAAACAGATAGTCACCATCCTTCTCAACCTCGACTGTCGTTATTGCAGGCAGGGTAAAAGCGGCAGAGTCTCTCTGCTCTTCATCTCTTGCCCAGTTAAGTGTCTGGGTAGCACCAACGTCCTGACCGCCAACGCTGTCATAGGTTATTACCGTCTCCGCACTTGATGGCAGCTCCATAATTTCGATACTGGAAGAGCTTATCGTCCTGGTTACGCTGGCATCTACATCCGCAGCACCCCTTTGTGACTGAATGATAAGGTCCTGGTTGGCGATGGTATTATCCACAATAAACACAGCGTGCAGCGTGTTGGGAGTGGTAACATTGTTTCTCATGTAAGTGTAAGTATAGCTATTAGGCACGGCAGAACCTGCCAGCGTTGCCCGGGCTATCCTCTGTGTCCTGACAGCATCTCCGCCCGTAAACGTAATGTCATATTTCACCAGGTATCTGGCAACCTTCTTCAGCGTGAAGGTATAGTCATTACCGGTTGATTTCTGTATTGTGGTGTTGTCCGTTTCATATACCTGGTCGGCCCAGGTAACCTCGTTACCTGCCCAGGTAGTGCCACCATAAGCCCCGGTATCGCTGTCATCCGTGTATTTCAGATACGCCACGTTGGCAGAATCAGGAAGCCTGACAATACAGAGCGATGTTTTGGAGTTCGAGAGGACATCGGAAGACGCTAATCCGTAAGGTTGCCACTGGACAACCACAGTATCATTGGCGGAGGCGTTTACTATACAGGCGCCGCCGGTATAAGCTTCATCATTAGAATTATTTCTTGAATAACCGTAGCCTTCGCTACCCTCGACGGCAGTACCTTCCAGGGTAATCTGCGAAATAATACTGTGCCGTGTGTCGGATGTGGAGGTCGACCTTATCTCATATATTATTAGATACCAGCCGTCGGCTGTTAGGTCGGTTGTTGTATCGGCAGTGTGGTTATAGCTGCCGTCGCTCCTGGCCTCGCTATTGAAAGGAACATTAGTCCATGCACCGGTGGCCCCGATAGTATGTGTATTGTTGGTATCCTGCCAGATACCGACATCTCCTACGTCCGAGTCCATGGCAAAGCGGAAGTAAGCGGTAACATCATCTATGGTTCCAGAACCGGTGCTGTGTGACGGCATATTATACAGGTCACGCTGGTAACCATTAGTCTCCGCACTGCCCACGCTATAGAAAACGCCGGGATTATCCTGGTTATTATATGAGGTCTCAATCCAATCAGTGTTCCTTATTGTGTTTGAGATACGTACTTCATCAATCACGCCATCGAAGTATATCGCCCTGTTTGGCCTCAGGTCACCAATCGTAAATATATTAGTCCAGTTAACTTCACCGTCGTTGGTAAAGGAGAGTCTCTGGACGCCGTTAACATATACCATGGTGGTCGAGCTTTTATTTGCGGTGGCTACGATATGGAATCTATCCGTCGTATTCAGACCGGCTCCCGTTGTCTCCCTCCAGCCACCAGTGCCAGGCGTGGTTTCGTAAGCCCACAATCTGACTTCTGTACCTCTAACTGTAAGCCAGAGGGGATATCCCTGCCCCGATAACGCAGAAGCCATTATGGTAAATCCATAGGTATCGTAGTCTCCATTACCGGTAAGAGTATCTGCCTTTATCCAGCACTCGGCGGTATAGTTATCCCCTATTGCCAGGTCCCCGCAGCTTATCTGGTCATAACTGAAATCCTGCGCATCACCTATCTGCCCCGGGGCTTCTATCGGGTTATTAGCACTCCCCTTCGTTCCGTCGTGGTTATTTGAGGTGCTGTCCTGCGTGGTGGAGGTATCCGGGTCATCGTCGAGGTGCTGGACCATCACATAATTATCATCCCATGTTCCGGTGACATTCCACTGGTCGGCAACGCTCGCATTACCGTAATACATATATATATCGGTATCGGTAGAAGAAGACAGATCGGGAACTTCTATCCAGGCTATCAACTCCCCGGTTGTGGGAGTATATTTTTCTATCTCATGATCCAGCTTGCTAGTCCCACTTGAAGTAGTAAAAAGAATATCACCGCCGTCGGACTGCCCCACATTCCCACCACTTGTGGTATATCTCCAGGTAGCATCGGCCGTGTTTATTAGAACCGGGAAGTTGACCAGGTCGCCGGTTACATTAGCCGAGTTGATGGTTATCTTATTCCTGTACTTCCAGTCAGTGTTATACCAGTTCGTTGCCGAAGAGCTATTGGTGGAAACGTAGGTAGACCAGTCGTCGGAAGTTGCCTCATCTACTTTATCATAATGAGCTCCCGAAGCCGGATATTGAGTGGTGATATTGGTCTCGTCTCCAGCGGCATTCGGTCGCAGTGTTTCGCTGCCGCTGCCCGCACCGCCGGAGAGCTTGACCTGCCCGCCGGAAACAGTAACATTAGCCGAGGAAGCTATCTTTGTTTCATCATTATATGTATCATTTACACTATCGGCATAATCATCCAGTATCACATCGCCTAGAGCGGTGGCGACTACCTGGTTGAGGGTACCACCTTGAAAATCGCCCTGACTCGTCTGTATCCAGCTCTCCGAGAGGGGTACGAGGTCGTCAAAGTTAATCGAAACCTCCCCGTTCTGCATAGTAAGCAGCCGGTAGTCCGGCGTTTGCCCCGCTTCTACCGAGCCTGCCATGTAAATTTTCATATTGAGATAAGAGTAAGCTTTGGTCAGGTTGGCGGTATTGGTCAGGTAAAACTTCGCCAGCAGGTCACCGCTGTAGTCTACATCGGGGACGATGGTAAAAATATTACCGGAAGGCACCTCTCCCTCAAGCGGAGGGGCGTCATAACTAACCTCGGCATATACCCGGGTACAGCGCGTTTCCTCGGCATCCACGTCATTGGGGCTCCTTAACCCTGCGCCGATCTGTAAATCGCTTATCTCATCCCAGGTCCAGTTATCAGTCGACTGCGGATTGGTATTCCACTGGTATGAATATGCTGCATAGTCCGTGGTCACGGTTACGGGGGTAGTATTGTGCTCATTGCCGTTAGTCTTAATGTGAATATAAGCACTTGCCTGCGTGATGTTAGCCGTATTGGACCTGCACATGATATAGAATTTCACATAGTTAATCGTACCGGCACCCGTAGTGCGTTCTTCGATTTCATACAGGTCTTCCTGATAGCTCGCGCTATCGGTGTACACGTAGGTGCTGTCGCTATCGCTTGTGTCGTCATCCACTTTATCCCAGTGTTCTCCGGAAGCCGGAAACTGGCCGGAGAGGAGTGTTTCATCGCCGGGCCCGTTGGTACTCAGGTTTTCTGTCTCCGTTACCGGTGTAAGAATAGAATCCCAGTCGGGCTGGGTTGCCGTGGCATTGCTGGTGGCGATATTGCCTGTCGGTTCGACAATACCTATGGTTGTCTCGGATGTTGTCCAGGTATAGGCAAACGAGCCGCTGGTTAAAACCAGGACCACGAACAAAGCTATCGAAAAATATAGCTTGTTCTTTGCCGTCTTATTCATCTGCATACCCTTAAACATCATTCCGGCTCCGATTACCTCTGTCTGATTTCCATCCACAGTTGCGGCTGGTAACTGCTGTCACTTAAAGACTTGTACGGAAACAGGCGGAAACTGCCTCCGTTTAGCACAACGTTATAAGGGCCGTTACCGGTTCCGTTTTCCCAGGTAAAGAATGCCTCCGAGTTTTGCAGGGTGAGAACCTGTACTTCTCCCTGCTCATCGGCGGTCGTATTATCGCTGTCCCAGAACTCCAGCTTCATATTAATATGCTCGTATTGCCGGGCCAGGGCACCGGTATTGGTCAGATAAACTCTTATCAACAGGTCACCAGTGAAACTCGTACTCGGGTCTACCGTGAACAGAGAGCCTGTCGACCAGGTACCGGAATAGTCGCCGAAGACAGTTGGCACCGTAACCGTCAAGTTCTCGGTCACGGTGGCGAAGTCTTCTCCTATTGAGGTAGCAGTGATGGTGGTTGTCGATGTCTGCTGAGCAAAAGCAAATGTACCACCGGTGGTTACGAGTGCTGCTATTATGGCTATGATTAAAAGTTTCTTCACTATTCCTTACTCCCGGGTTTTCACTGATTTTTCCTTTATTCCGCTTGATCAAATTTCCTTTTTAAAATGGGGCTCCCTTGGGTAAAGGGAGCCCCATTATCCGGCTCCCAGGCGGTTTAACTAATGGTCGCCAGCCTGAACCACCTGAGCGTACAAGGATGGATCCGCCGCGCCTAACCAGCCGCTTCCGAAAGTCTTGTAGCTGCCGCCATCACAGTAGATATAAACCTTACCGTCTCCTACCCCATTCCAGTCGGTGTATTCGATTTCGAAGGTCGCACCCGGAGTGTCGAGACTGATAATCTCGGTAGCACTGACAAGAGGATTCGTTACGTTATCCGTAAGCTGAACCCTCATCATCCAGGAAGAGTAGTCGTCCTGAAGCAAGTCAACGTTGTTAAGGTAGACGTTCAAAACAAGGTCACCGGTATAGGAACTATCCGGTACGACGTCGAACAGTATTCCTGAACTTATTACTCCCCTGTGCTTGCCCAGCAGGTCGTAGTCGATACTGGCAGTACCTGTAGCGTTAGCGGTAACAGAGCAAAAGTCCGTGCTGCCGCCACCAACGGTTATCGTTGATGTGTCCGTGGTCTGGGTGTAGGCGAACACGGCACCGGTAAGCACGAGAGTGAGCAGGAAAGAGCCCAGTATGGCAAACGGTTTCATGCTTTTACGGGCGAACTGCAACACGTCTCCGTCAGATAGTACCATCTCCGACTCGCGCCCTTTCTTCAGCCACTTGCCGTTGATTTTTACTCTGGTGCGGTCGGGCAGGCCGAACTCCGAGCCGAATATTTCCCGTGCTTCGGCTATGGTTTTGCCGGTCAGTTCGACCTCTTTACTGTTTTCTCCGTAGTTAATGTTTACCATTTTTTTCTCCTTTTTTTGATTGACAATTATTTGTGGTTAGTAATATACTTTTTATCCCGTTGAGGTGGTTGGTTCTCCCTCCGTGCGATTATCTCCGGAGTTCCCGCCACCTTTTCATATCCTGCTTCACATCTTGCTACCTCCTTATATCTTGTATAAATTTAACTCTCGGTAAGAGATTTAAAGCGTTCCCTTAAACTCTCTTTGAAAGCATCGAATTCTTCTTTGGTTATATACTCTTCGGACGCCTTACCGTGTCTGGTCCGCGTAATCGCCGAAGATAGACCTCTCTGGGCCGCCTCGATTACGTCGCGGTTGTGTTCATTGGATACCAGCTTCTTCCATATTACGCCGAGCTCCCGGTTGATAGTGTCTTCATTGATTCCGAGGGCAGTGGAAATATCTTCAAAAGTATCTCCGTCGGCAATGCGGCGTAAAACTTCGTTTTCACGGGCGGAAAGGCTTGCCAGAAGATTATCCACCTCTTTATTCAGCAAGGCGAAATTATCAAATTCATCAATTACACGGGGGGCAATCTCGGGCCTGAGCAGAGCCTGGACTATAGGTTCGGCTCCACCGGCAATATCTCTGATTAACTTGATTAGTTTATCCGGGTCGATATCTTTGGTCACACACCCGCTGGCTCCACACTTCAATGCATCATAAAGCTGCTCTTCGTTATCCGTGTCCATAACCAGAATCACCGAAACCTGCGGGTAGTTCTGCTGGATTTTGCGGGTAAGATTCACACCGGTTAACTCGCTGTTGTTTGCGTTTAATATCGCTATCCTGGGAGGGTTATTGATTATGAAATCAAGTGCCTCCTGGTTATCGGTGGTCTCGCCGATAACGTCGAGGTCCTCTTCCCCGGAAAGCGTGAAATGAATCCCTTCCCTGAAGAGAACCTGCCAGTCAGCTAAAAAGACGCTAATCTTTTCCATTTCTAATTGCCCCCTAAATTATTTGAAGTTACTTCTATGATTCAATGTATCACACGGATATAAAGGCAGACATAAAAATGATAAATATTTCATAAAGGTTTCATAAAGGTTTCATAAAGGTTTTCCACTCTCACAAGAGGTAAATAAATCCAGCAGCGGCGGCTTAAAAACAGACGATGTTTATAGCTTTATCCGGGTAAAATAGACAGCCTCCGGAATGATGCATAAAAAAGCACCGGCTGTGTCGGACTGCCGGTGCCAATTAGCCAGTTCGTAGAAGAAAGCGGGATTAATCAGGCGGTTTTATGGTATTCAGCGGTATATTGAGATTTTGATTCTTTGTATTCCGCCTCGCTTAAGCCGGCGTTAGAAAATAAAGTACGTATTTCTCCAGCCGGCATACCGTGGGACACTCTAGTCGGTTCGCAGATGAAAAATTTGCCTCCCGTCTTCAGTAAGCGGGATAACGCGTGTACGGTATCCTGTCTCTCCGCGGGAGCTATATCATGGATAACATGAAATGTCGTAACGACATCGTATGAAGAATCGGGCAAAGACATCTTCCTGATGTCCCCTGCCCTGCATTCCACGTTGGGATATTTCCAGAGTCTTTTTTCAGCCCTGTTTACCCAGTAGTTCGATATATCGACGCAGGTCAGGTGTCCGTTATTGCCGAGAAGTTTTACCAGAAACCGGGAACCGGCTCCGCCGCCACAACCGAAGTCCAGTACCCTCTCACTTCCTTCAAGACCGAATGTTTTGAAATATGGAGAATACAATAGGGGTCCTCCGAGAAGACCTTTTAACTTATCTTCCAGAACAAAGAGCATGGAGGGATGTTCAAAATCGTATCCCGTGTATTTATATGTTTCCATATTACGTCCTCCTTATTATAAAAAGTTTATTCAGTCTAACTCCGCCAGTTTTGTGTCAATCATCGTATCTATCCCAAAATGCGCTGCTTCCCTCAGGTCCTCGAGAGCCTCTTTCTCGGTACCACCTGAGGCGATAACAACAATCGGCTGCCAGACGATATAATATTCTCCGAGTACTTCATCGAACTCTATTCTAATAACATTCTCATCAGGCACCATCAACGTGATTAACTCCTGCCCTTAAGTAATTGCTTAACCGACTTATTAACCACTACTCAGGATTTCCTCGATTTCATCATACGCTTGAGAAATAACAGCACGAATTTTATCAGTCTTTTCAGCATCCAGATATCGAAATCCACGACCGAGCATGTTCTCAAGCTCGTGGAATTCCTTCATCACCATAGTCATTCTACCGATATTCTTAAAACTCCACCTGTGTTTCATCTGGTCTTTCACGCCGTCGGTAAGCTCCTTCTGCTCCGCCAGGAATTCCAACCCCTGTTCAGTGATGGTATAGACCTTTTTCCCGTCCTGTTCTTTGCAGACAACATACCCCAGGTCTTCCAGCATCTGTAAGGTGGGATAAACGGCGCCAGGGCTCGGTTTGTACAGACCGTAAGACTGCTCTTCGAGTTCGCGGATAACGTCATAGCCATGCCGCGGTTTATCCTTTATCAGATCCAGAACGACGTACTTGAGGTCGCCTTTGTGGAAAGAAGTTTCCCGCCTCCTGTTTCCAAAAAACCTTTCTTCACGCATCCTGCCTCTAAACATATTCCGCTCCTTTATCTATTACGCATTATAGTTATATCTAATAATATCACGATATATCTTGATATATTTTAATACCCGACATTCTGTTTGTCAAGAGGTTTTTTTCTATTCGTTTTTAGTTAATATTGTCATTGCGAGTCCGCCTGAGGCGGACGAAGCAATCCATATAAATCTTCGAGATTGCCACGTCGTTCGCCATAGGCGAACTCCTCGCAATGACAGTATGTAGCCCAACACCCTGCCCTATCTCTATGAAAGGATAAATACCCTACCCTATCTCTTGGAATCACCCTGGCTCTCGTTTGACATGCGGTTAGTGGGAAAGCCATAATTATAGATAATTTTTCGTTATAAAGGTATCCTCATAGTTCGCTTTTAAAGCTATCCTTAACGTAAAGGAGTTCGGAATGAGTAAAGAGCCAATTACCTTAGAACTGCTTAATCCTCGCGGTGAGATTGAACCCCCGCCGGTATTCGCGCCCGCACCGCGGGTTGCCGACCTGGCGGGCAAGAAAATCGGCCTGTATTCAAACGGGAAACAGGGTGTGGACAATCTTTACACCGTTATCGAAGAGCTATTGAAGCAGAAATACCCCGACGTGAAGACAACCAGGTTAACAGGCGCTTTTGAAATCAGAGACGATGAAGCCAGCGCCTGGGCATCGGAGGTGGATACATTTATCTATGCGGTCGGAGACTGAGGTTCCTGCACGTTTGCCGGAGTTGCCGGCACGATAAAACTGGAAAAACTCGGAATACCCGGAGTGTTTATTGCCTGCGATACTTTCGCCGAAGCCACCAAATCGGCCTCGGAAGACAATGCAATGCCCACGGTTCGTTTCCGCACGGTTACATCCGCGGAGTTCTACCGGGTTAGAGGGAGTGTTGAGGAGGTGAGGCCACTGGCGAAAGGAGTGATAGACGACCTTATCGAGGCTCTGACCGCTCCACTGACAGCCGGGGAGAAAGGCCCCGGACAGGTGAAAAAAGAAACTGACGAATCGGCACCGGTCACCGTGACCGGCGAGTCCTACGAAAGCGCGGTTGAGGAGTTCAACAGGGTATTCCTTGAAAACCTCTGGGGCGACGGCTTGCCGCTGGTACCGCCGACCCCGGAGCGGGTAAAGTGGATGCTCTCCGGGACAAGCCGTTCTCCCCGGGAAGCGATAGGCAAGGTCAGCCCGAAGCAGGGAGTCGCCACGGTTGAAAAGATTGCCGTCAACGCGGTCATGGCGGGAGCCAGGCCGGAGTACCTGCCGGTGATAATCGCCATAATGGAGGCGCTTACCAACGAGAAATATGATGACAGGCATGTCCTTCTTTCGGCAGGCTCTTTTATACTCCTAATAGTGGCAAGCGGACCGATAGTTAAGGAAATCAATATGAGGTCGGGAATAGGCTTCATGGGTCACGGCTGGAGAGCAAATAATACCATCGGGCGCGCCGTAAGGTTAACCACGCTTAACATAGGCCACATCTGGCCGGCTCTTAACGATATGGGACTAACCGGGCGGATATCGCCGCACACGTTCTTTACCATTGCTGAAAACACCGAACTCAGCCCCTGGGAACCCTACCACGCCAACCGGGATTTCAAGACGGACGACAGTTGCGTGACCGTCGCCTCGATACACGGTCACAGTCCGATGCATAACTTCTACGGCGGGATGATAGGGACCTGGAATGCAAAGGACATACTGGACAGGATAGTAGAAAGCATCATAAGGAGCGACCGCTGGATGTTCCGCCAGTGGGGAAGCAAGGGCGTGGGCGCAATACCTGGCTCGGGAGGAGGCGGGAATAACCACATGATTATTCTCTTCCCGGAACTGGTTTCGGAGTTTAAAAAGATGGGCTATAACCAGGAAAGCCTGCAAAACGAGATTTACGGACGAGCCTCGGTTCCCTACGATGAGCTAAGCCCCGAGGAGATACAGGGAATCCGGACCGGGATGGAAATCGGAGTCGTTCCGCCGGACCGTAAAGAGGTATTCGAAGCGGCCCTCAAACCCGGCAAGACGGTCCCGGTCATGGTATACCCGGACAACGTTAACCTCTTCGTGTCCGGCGGCGCCCCGGGCTGCGCTTTCTCGTTCAATTACTATCGGATTCCTCCGTACAACTATACGGCGCTTATGACGAGAAAGATAACCGGAGCCACACTGACCAGAGCCGGAACGAACAACGCCTAGAAAAAATATCCACCTGAAAAAAAACACCTGATAGCAAGGTTCGTGAAAGGAGTACCAAAATGCCTGATTGGGATGCTGTAATAATCGGCGGTGGACCCGCTGGCCTGACGGCAGGACTGTATCTATGTCGGGGTAACTGGCGAACCCTCCTGCTGGAGAAGGCAGCCTACGGCGGGTATTTAATGAATACCGAGATGATAGAAAACTACCCCGGATTTCCCGAAGGGGTAATAGGCGCCATGCTCGGCATGGACATGATGAAACAGGCAAAGAACTACGGACTAGAGCTGAAGATGGCAAACGTAAATACGGTGCAGGGTTCTTCGAGTAACAAGTGGGTGACCTGTGCCGACGGCACTACATATACGACTTCGGCAATCATAATAGCCGGGGGTTCGGTACCGAAAAAACTCGGCGTCCCCGGAGAAGAACAACTCCGTGACAGGGGCGTAATCAACTGCGCCTTCTGCGACGGCGGCCAGTTTTTCGAGCAGGAGGTCGCGGTATGCGGCGGCGGCGACTCCGGCATAACGGAAGCCCTGTACCTCGCCAAGATAGCTTCGAAAGTGATAGTTATCGAAGCCATGCCGCAGCTCAACGCTACGGGGATACTCCAGGACAGAGTAGCCGAGAACCCCAAGATAGAAGTACGGACCGGGACGACGGTCAGTGAGATTGTCGGTGAAAACCACGTAGAAGCGGTTAACGTGGTCAAAGAGAAAAGCGGGGAGCAGGAGACGATTAAGGTGGACGGCGTACTCGTCCATATCGGCCTCGACCCGAATACCGACTACCTCGAGGGTGTCGTACCGCTGGACAGTCAGGGGCAGATAGTGGTGAATGAGTGGATGGAGACGGAAGTGCCCGGCATCTTCGCCGCCGGAGACATCAGGAGCGACTCACCGCGGCAGGTATCTGCTGCGGTTGGTGACGGCGCTGCCGCCGGTATGGCAGCCCAGAGGTATCTACAACAACTAACCTAGAAAACCAGATTCTTGAAAACCATATACCCGGGAAGTCCCGGGTATATTTTTATCATCAGATAGACGGTGAGGAGAGCCCGCTACCCTCGGCCCAGGTACTTTTGCTCCCTGGGCATCTGTATCATCTCAAGGACATTGATATCGGGAGGTAGACAAGCCATGTATACCGCTGCCTCAGCTATTTCCTCTGGTTTCATCGACGGCTCCGGTTGCGGTCCCGGTCCGAGAGGAGGCGTCATACCCGGTGGAGGTGGAGGAGGAGAATCACGCATAGTATTGCCCGGATGCAGGATACCGCAGTTAATTCCGTACTCGCGACCTTCGAGAGCCGTAGTCTGCGTTAAGCCGACCAGACCGAATTTGGTAGAACTATAAGCAGCACTGAAATTCCGCACCCGTTGGGCGGAAATACTACCGATATTTATTATCCGTCCGCCTCCCTGCTCTTTCATGATGCGGAAGGCGGCACGGGTACATAAAAAGGGTGCTCGGAGATTGGTGGCAATTACGGCATCCCAGTCTTCCGTCGACAGTTTATCAACCGGTCCGCCATTGAAGATACCCGCATCATTGACCAGAATATCCAGCCTGCCGAAGCGTTCCATCGTCCTGACAAACAGGGTATCTATTTGTTTCTCCTCGATGACATCGGTCGGGACAGCTTCAACCTGAACACCGAGGCCAAGGATAGTCTTCTCAGTTTCTTTCATGGCTTCGACATCCCTATCAGCCAGTACCAGGTCCGCGCCTTCTTTTGCCATGCCTATAGCGATAGCCTTGCCGATCGTATGGGCTGAACCGGTTACCAATGCTACCTTACCTTCCAGTTTGCCCATCAGCCGTCTCCTCTTCTTTAAGATTTTAGTCAGTTTATAGAATTACACGCCACAAACGATGTTATCGAATAGACTCTGGGATGTCAAGAATACAGAGGTAGAAACCATGAAGAAATAGCTGGTAATAAGGATACGAAAAGGCTTCTTTATAAAAGCAGCTTTATCCTGTCAGATACCTGTCTATATCAGCGGCGGCGCGTTTGCCGGCACCCATGGCGCTGATTACCGTGGCGGCGCCGGTGACGATATCTCCGCCAGCCCACACTTTATCCTTTACCGTCCTGCCGGTCTCCTCATCAGCCACCACCGTACCTCTTCCTTTCGTCTCCAGTCCCTTTGTAGTCCCGGCAATCAGAGGATTGGGAGTAGTACCGAGGGCGACGACCGCTACATCCACGTCAATAGTAAACTCGCTGCCTTCCTTGACAATCGGCCGCCGCCGGCCGCTGTCGTCAGGCTCACCGAGCTCCATCTGGTAGCACTCAATCGAGACCAGGCAGTTCTGCTCATTACCGATGAACCGCTTCGGATTGGTAAGCAGCCTGAAGTCGATACCTTCTTCCTGAGCATTCTCCACCTCTTCATGTCGAGCCGGCATTTCTGCTTCGGACCTGCGGTAGAGTATATACACCTTCTCGGCGCCCAGTCTGAGAGCGCACCTGGCAGAGTCCATCGCCACATTACCGCCACCGATTACCGCCACTCTCCTGCCCAGTTTCACCGGCGTATCATATTCAGGAAACAGGTAAGCCTTCATCAGGTTGACGCGGGTTAGAAACTCATTGGCGGAATATACGCCGTTAAGGTTCTCGCCGGGGATATTCAGAAACATTGGCAGTCCGGCTCCGGTACCCAGGAATACTGCCTGGTAGCCGTCAGCCAGCAGCTCGTCAATAGTAGCGATTCTGCCCACCACCTGGTCCAGTTTAAGCTCTACACCCAGGGAGGTAACGAAATCCGCCTCCGACCGGACAATCTCCTTGGGTAGCCTGAACTCGGGTATGCCGTACATCAGCACCCCGCCGGCAACATGAAGCGCCTCGAAGATGGTTACGCTGTGTCCCGCCCTGGCGAGGTCGGCTGCCGCGGTCAGTCCGGCGGGACCCGAGCCTACCACCGCTACCTTTTTACCTGTCGGCGGCGGGGGTGTCGGTTTCGGGTTCTCTCCACCTTTATTTCTCCGCTCCCAATCGGCAACGTACCTCTCCAAGCGTCCTATTGCTATCGGCGCGCCCATTTTATTGAGTGAACAGACCGACTCGCACTGCGTTTCCTGAGGACAGACCCGTCCGCAGACACCGGGCAGGGCATTCTTACTCTTGAGTATCCTCACCGCTTCCGGCATATCGCCTTCGCGCAACGCCTTGATAAAGTCAGGTATGTCTACTTCTACCGGGCAGCCCTCGACGCAGTTACGCTTCTTGCACTGGATGCAGCGGTTTGCCTCAGCCAGAGCCTGTTCCGGGGAATAGCCGAGGGCGACCTCGTTGAAGTTCTTGCCCCGTGCCTTGGGGTCTTGCCTCGGCATCGGGACGCGGTTTAAATCAAGTTTTGCCATATGTTTACTTTCTAATTCTTACTATTAAGGGGCGGCAGCCTGCTCACGCTGCCATTGCTCAAAGGACTGTTTTTCCTCATCGAGGTAAATACGCTGGCGGGCAGAGAGCAGGTCCCAGTCGACCTGGTGTCCATCAAAATCGGGCCCATCAACACATGCAAACTTGGTTTCCCCGCCAACCTCCACACGGCAGCAGCCGCACATGCCGGTGCCGTCGACCATTATCGGGTTCAGGCTGACAATAGTCTTCACACCGAAGGGCTGTGTCGTGAAGGACGAGTACTTCATCATGACAGTCGGTCCGATGGCTATCACCCGGTCAATCCTGGTACCGCTCTCCAGCAGTTCCTTCAACGGCTCGGTTACCAGACCTTTGCGGCCATACGAGCCGTCATCGGTGGTAACTATTAGCCCGTCGCTGACCCGGCGCAGCTCGTCCTCCCAGAAGATAAGGTCTTTGTTCCGCGCTCCCATGATAGAGATGACCCCGTTCCCCTTTTCTTTCATAGCCCGGGCGATGGGCATTATGACCGCCATGGCAAACCCGCCGGCAACACAGCAGACGGTGCCAAACTTATCAATGTGGGTGGGCAGACCAAGCGGCCCCACAAAGTCGGCGATGGAATCGCCGGTTCCCAGCTGTGCCAGGCGGTGGGTGGTGGTCCCCACCTCCATGACAACAATGGTAATGCTGCCCTCTTCCCGGTCCCAGTCGGCTACGGTAAGCGGGATGCGTTCACCCCTTTCGTCAATCCTGATGACGACAAACTGCCCCGGCTGTGCCTTCCTGGCAACGCTGGGGGCATCAATCTTGAAAAGATGGACATTGGGCACCAGCTCCTGTTTTAACAATATCTTGTACAGATGTCTATCCTTCCTATGGCATAACCAATGCCGGTAGGGCGTGACAGGGGAAATCACGTCTTACCGTTATTTTTCTCAATCCTAACGGCGCATACCTGATATTCCGACAATCCGGTATCCGGGTCTGCAACCGGACTTAATATACTGCGGGCGAAATGAAGAGGAACGCTCACAACTACCGCAGGTAGAGTATTTTCCACCTTAATTTTAACCTACATCTCTCCCCACCGAGAGACCAGCTTCGCTTCTTCTCTGTCACTAATCTTCATTCCGGCGGCATCCTCCGGACTTACTGTGACCTGCTGTCCACCCTCCAGAGTGCTGAACTCGCCCAGCCCGACATCCATCGCCGCAGCGTTGAAATAGTAAAGGCTGGGAACGGTGATTAACACCAGATGATAATCAGAATCCGTTACCCCAACCGGAGCCTCGTAGGTCAACTCCGTAGATTTCGCTCTCGGACAAACACAGAATGCGGGCTATCTCGGGAATGACTTCTCGCGGGAGGTAACCGAACTCGTCCTGGACTTTTTGCAACACCGGGATTAAGGCTCCTCTTTCACCTCTATGAGGCAAAACAAGCTGTAGTAATCGTTGCTTATAACTCAATCCGCAATTGACTTTATCACCAATTGACGACCAACGTCAAGTTTCAACGGGGTGTTCACCCTGTATAAAGCAGGTCATTTTTACATCGATAACGCACCCGCACGGCTTGAAAAAGAACATGCCATCTGATATGATGCCACCGGATAACCGATAAGGTTATCGGACACCAATGAATATCAAATTTATCAACTTCCGCCCTGCTCATGAAAGGGATTTCTGACTGGAAACAGAAGCAAAAATACCGAAAGGGAGAATGCTGAATGGCAACGGCAGCAATAACAGTAAACGGGAAAGAAATTACCGCCGAGAGTAACAAGACCATATTAGAGTTATGTAAAGAGGCTGGGATATACATTCCCAGCCTCTGTCATTTTACCGGCCTTAAGCCCCTGCCCGAAGTTGCGCCCGATATGTCATGCCGGCTATGTGTCGTGGAGGCTGATGGTAAAATCATCCTTTCCTGCAACACCCAGGTTTCCGACGGTATGGCAGTGAATACCGACACTCCGGAGGTGCAGGAGCTGCGCAGGAAAGCCCTCGGTGAGATTCTGAAAAGACATCCCCACGAATGCCTTGTCTGCGACCGGCGAGACCGCTGCGGTCCTTTTGATATCTGCCTGCGCAATGTGAGTGTATCGGAACGCTGCGTGCTTTGCTCGAAGAACGGACGCTGCGAACTACAGGATGCAGTCGATTACATAGGAATAAAGGAGCTACCGGAATATACCCCCAAGAAGTTACCGGTAAGAGAAGACAACCCGTTTTTTATACGCGACCATAACCTCTGCATTATGTGCGAGCGATGCATAAGAGTGTGCGACAGTGTAAGGCACGCTAAAGTCATAGAACCCGCCTATCCCTGCCACCGTGCCTGCCCTGCAGGTATCAATATTCCCCGTTATATCCGGCTCATCGCCAGGGGTCGACCCGGCGCTGCTTTAGCCGTGATACGGGAGAAGGTGCCTTTCCCCGGCGTACTGGGAAGGGTATGCGTTCACCCCTGTGAAAGTGCCTGCCAGCGCGGGCTGGAGGTGGATAACCCCCTGAACATCCGGATGCTAAAACGCTATGCCGCCGATAACGATGACGGTTCATGGAAACAAATGACAGAGAACCTGCCGGAAACGGGCAAGAGCGTCGCCGTGGTGGGCTCGGGTCCCGCCGGTTTAACCGCGGCGTATTACCTCGCCAGACTGGGACATAAGGTCACCGTCCTCGAAGCCCTGCCGGAAGCAGGCGGGATGATGCGGGTAGGCATACCGGCATACCGTCTGCCCAAGGATATACTGGCAGGCGAGATTGAAGAGATTAAAAACGCCGGCGTGGCAATCAAGCTGAACACCAGGGTCGATTCCCTGGAATCGCTTTTCAAGGAAGGGTACGACGCCGTCTTCCTCGGAGTCGGCGCCCACCAGGGTATGCAGCTCGGCGTCGAGGGAGAAGACCTGCCCGGGATTATCGATGCCGCCGAATACCTCCGGCGCGCCAATCTCGGCGAGCAGGTAGAAGTCGGCGATAGAGTCGGCGTGGTCGGCGGCGGTAACGTAGCCATAGACGCAGCCCGGATATCGCTGCGTCTCGGGGCAAAGAAGGTAACCATATTCTACCGGCGTACCCGTGCCGAGATGCCTGCCAGTCCCGAAGAGGTTGAAGCGGCTATCGAGGAAGGTATCGAGTTACTGTACCTGTCGGCACCTGCTTTAGTTACCCGTGAGGGCAATGTACTGAAGCTGGACTGCCAGCGCATGGAGCTGGGAGAACCGGACGAGAGCGGCAGAAGGCGCCCGGTTCCGATAGAAGGCAGCAATTTCATTACCGAGCTGGACACGCTTATTGCTGCCATCGGTCAGCGTCCACGGGTCCCGGAGACATTTGGCATCGAAACGGGACGCGGTAATACGGTGGCCGTGGCAGGAGACATGAAAAGCAACCGGGAAGGCGTTTTCGCCGCCGGCGACTGCGTCAGCGGGCCAGCCACCGTAATCGAGGCTATCGCCGGCGCCAGAAAGGCGGCGGAAGCCATCGACCGTTACCTCGGCGGCAAGGGCGATATCTCGGAATCGCTGGTAGTAAAAGAAGAAGCGGAGATAGTGCCGGATATCGACCTGACCGAAGAAAAAATAGCAGTCTTTGATTATCTGTCCCCGGAAGAAAGGGTGAAAAATTTCGATGAGGTGGAGTACGGTATGAGCCGGGAAGTCGCCGAAGCCGAAGCCCAGCGCTGCCTGAAATGCTACGTTATTACTCCCTCGGGTGAGAAGACGCTGGAAGAGGCTGATTGCCAGTTTTGCGGCGCCTGTGTGGACGCCTGCCCCACCGGAGCCCTCTCAGAAAGAAGTTCCTACATGGCAGGAATGCCGGATAGAACGGTCACCACGATATGCCCTTACTGCGGTGTGGGATGCCAGCTCAAACTCAATATCAAAGACGAGAAAATAATCCGCGTATCGCCCGACCCCGAAGGCCCCGCCAACAAGGGGCAAGCATGCGTAAAAGGCAAGTTCGGACTCGACTTCGTTAACAGTCCGGAAAGGCTGACCACGCCCCTAATCCGAACCGGAGAGAGAGGCGAAGGCAGGTTCAGAGAAGCAAGCTGGGAAGAAGCCCTTGATATGGTAGCCGGAAGAATGTCTGAGATTAAGAATACATCCGGCCCGGACAGCCTGGCATTACTATCATCCGCTAAATGCACCAATGAAGATAACTACCTGATGCAGAAGCTAGCCAGGGCGGTTATCGGTACCAATAACGTTGACCACTGCGCGCGTCTCTGACATTCCCCTACCGTGGCCGGTCTGGCCACGACCTTAGGCAGCGGAGCCATGACAAACTCCATCGCTGAAATCGGAGACGCCGCTTGTATCTTCATTATCGGCTCGAATACTTCAGAAAACCACCCTGTCATCGCCCTCCAGGTGATGAATGCCGTCAGATATAAGGGCGCAAAGCTGATTGTCGCCGACCCCCGGAAGATAAGAATGACGGATTTCGCCGATATCTGGCTGAGACACCATCCCGGCACGGATGTCGCCCTTATCAACGGTCTGCTGAATATAATTATCTCCGAAGGCTGGTATGACGCCGACTTCGTTAAAGAACGTACCGAGGGATTCGACGAACTGAAGGAAGCCGTAAAAGAATACGAGCCCTCAATGGTTAGCAGTATAACAGGCGTTCCCGCCGAAGACCTGCGCGAGGCAGCCCGTGTCTATGCCCAGTCCGGCAGGTCCAGCATTCTCTACTGCATGGGTATAACCCAGCACACTACCGGGACGGATAACGTGATTGGCCTAGCCAATATGGCGATGGCAACCGGCAACGTGGGCAAGGAAAGCACCGGCGTGAATCCCCTGAGGGGACAGAACAACGTGCAGGGCGCCTGCGACCTTGGAGCCTTGCCGAACGTCTTCACCGACTATCAACAGGTTGCCGACGAAGCGGCGAGAACCAGATTCGAAGAAGCCTGGGGAGTATCGCTCCCGCCGGCACCGGGGTTGACCGTGGTGGAGATAATGAACGGCGCTGTGGAAGGTACCATCAAGGGCGTATACGTCATGGCGGAAGACCCGATTATTTCCGACCCCAACAGCACACACGTTAGAGAAGGCCTTGAAAAGCTCGATTTCCTGGTAGTCCAGGACATTTTCATGAGCCAGACCGCTCTGTATGCCGACGTGGTGTTGCCTGCCGCCAGCTTCGCCGAGAAGGACGGCACCTACACCAACACGGAACGCAGGGTACAGCGGGCACGGAAGGCAATCGAGCCTATCGGAAACAGCCGGCCGGACTGGATGATTATATCTGAGATAGCCAGCCGGATGGGGTACCCGATGAATTACGAGAGTCCTGAGAAGATATTCGAGGAAATAGCGGCTCTAACTCCTAACTATGCCGGTATCACCTACGGCAGGCTGGATACAGCAGGACTGCAGTGGCCATGCCGCACTCCGGACGACGAAGGAACGAAGTACCTGCACAAAGGACAGTTCTCTCGAGGTCTCGGTAGATTCCAGCCGATTTCCTTCAAGGAAGCCTTCGAACTCCCCGATGAGGACTATCCGGTAATCCTGTCCACCGGCAGAATGCTCTTCCACTTCCACGGCGGGAATATGAGCCGGCATTCGAAAGGCCTGGATGAAATCAGGCCGGAAGGAGAAGTGGAGATTAACCCCGCCGACGCCATAAAGATGGACGTTGCCGACGGAGACCTGGTTGAGCTTGAGTCCAGACGCGGCAAGGTTATTACCAGGGTCAAGATTACGGATAAATCGCCTGAAGGACTGGCTTTTACGACCTTCCATTTCAAGGAAGTACCGATTAACCAACTGACCGTTGACGCTCTGGACCCGGTAGCTAAAATCCCTGAATACAAGGTAAGTTCCATACGCATAAAACCGGTCGAAAAGAAATAAAAGCCTGAAAAAGAGATATATAAAAAGCTCCGAAAATTTTCGGAGCTTTTTCTTTTCTTTGGTTCTATTCGGATTTGGTCGATTGAAATACTCACCCCCCTTAATCCCCCTCTCACGCAGCAGCTAATTTGCTGTGCTATTATTCGTATGCGTGAGAGGGGGAGAGAGTTATGAGAGGGGGCGGAGCCCCCTCTCTCTTTTACTCCCCTCTCCAGCCAGGAGACCTTCTCATTCCTTTACAATGGTTCTGGCTGGAGAGGGGTTCATCCTGAAAGGTTCACCCTGAAGGGTTCATCCTGAGTCCGCCTATGGCGGATGAAGGGCAAGGGGTGAGGTTAACACTAACAACCAGATGCAAACAGAACTATTTATTTATACACTTGCCATGTATATTCAGTCGTGCTAACGTAGTGTCCAGCTATGATTAATCCGGCTTAGAGTGACGATTTTTCTGTTTCTTCGTATATATTAATGTGGAACGTCGGGAAGGAAGAGAATGCGGTTTATCATGGATATTGATGCAGACAATACTATCAATACTGCGGTATCCGACTCAACGGCAGAGACGTTCGGCCGTCTTTACGAGCAGTACCTTCCCAAAATATTCCGGTACGTGCGTTACAGAGTAGGAGATAATGATACTGCGGAAGACGTGACCTCGGATATTTTTAATAAAGCGCTAACCGGTTATGTAAAATATGACCCGGATAAAGCCGCATTCTCCACGTGGATTTTCTCTATTGCCCGTAATACGATAATCGATTATTACCGGAGAAGAGGCGTAGAGCAGGGAGTCCGGAAAGAACCGGAACAGGATATTACGGCATCCTCGATATCAATCGATGAGGAGATAACCCGCTCGGAGGAAATCAGAAAGCTACATGAGTGCATCTCTCACCTGAATATGAATGAACAGGAGCTAATCTCGCTTAAATTCAGTGGAGAGATGACATACCGCGAGATATCCCGGATTACGGGATTGTCCGAATCGAATGTCGGCACGATACTCTGCCGGGCAATACGTAAACTAAGAGACTGTTTTTCAGGGTGGTAAAATGACGGACAATACTGAAAAAGATAGAGAGCTACTTGAGAACCTGGACCGGGTACTTGAAGGTGCGGAAGATGAAATCACCGGACCTTTAGACGAAGACTCCCGCACCGCGCTGGACTTTGCCCGTAAAATGGCGTCTCTGCGTGAAAAACCTTCAGAGGAATTTGCGGAAAACCTCAAAGCTCAACTCACCCACCGGCTTTCAGAACAGGAAAAGAAAGAAGGACCAGCAGACCAGGAATTACTCTTCTGGGGAATACCGCGCAGGAGACTGTGGCAGGGTACAATCGCGGCCTCGATAACGGTGATTATAATAGCCATCATCTTGATTATTACGCTGTTAACAAATTCGGCAGATTGAGCCCGATACGGCATTTCAGCCTTCTATCATTAACGGAGAAACGTTTACGAAATATTTACAGGTTCTAGCGATTTTTTATGCTTTGTTTATCAAGCCCCCTGTATTATGAACCAGTAAAATAGACACAGTTAAATCACACGCCCAGGGTTAAACTGAACGAAGAGGAGAGATGACTCGCATTAAAAAAAATCATAACGAGTTAGAAAAACTGCGCACCCGGATTGTTGAAACGGGCGTATCGGAATCTTTATGGGAGCAGGTAGAAGCAGCGTTCACATCGAGCGAAGAGCGGTACCGGCTTCTCGCCGAGAATGTTACCGACGTAATCTGAACGATGGACATGGATATGAGATTCACCTACATAAGTCCGTCCGTCGCCCATATGCGCGGTTTTTCCGCCGCAGAGACAACAGCCCAGACACTGGCGGATACTTATACTCCAGCGTCCCTTCACATTATTAAAAAGGTCTTGTCCGAAGAGCTAGCTATAGAGACCCCTGAACACAAAGAACTCCCGCGGTCGCGGACGCTGGAACTGGAGCAGCTATGCAAGGACGGGTCCACCATCTGCACAGAGACCAAACTATCCTTCCTGAGAGACTATAATGGCCAGGCTATCGGTATTCTGGGAGTCACCCGTGACATCACGGAACGCAAGCGAATGGAGGAGCAACTCAAACATTCCGAGCTGCTGGCTTCGCTGGGAAAGCTGACAGCCGGAATTGCCCACGAGGTAAATAATCCTCTGGGCAGCATACTGTTATACTCCGAGCTGATGATTAAGAGTAATCAGCCGGGCCAGATGAAGAAAGATTTGAGAGTGATTCATGATGAAGCAAAACGTGCCGCCAAGGTAATGACGGACCTCCTTACCTACAGCCTCGGCGGAGACATCAAGGTGGAATTCACCGAGCTTCACCGGATTCTGAATAAGGTACTGGACATGCGTCTCTATTCAGAAACGGTACAGAATATCCATGTGTCCACCTACCTATGTGACAGCCCGCTCTATGTGCAGGGTGATAAAGCTTAACTGGCGCAGGTTTTCATGAATATTCTGCTCAATGCGGAGGAAGCCCTCAGAGAGGGTAACGGCGGAAATATAATTATCATGACAAAGGCGGCTGAGGGATGGGCGACAATATCGATTGCCGACGACGGTACCGGTATACCCGAGGAGAACCTGAGCCAGGTCTTCTATCCGTTCTTCACCACCAAAAAGGTAGGCGAAGGCACCGGTCTCGGCTTGAGCACATGCTACGGGATAGTTACTTCTCACGGAGGGTTGATACACGCCGAGAATAACGACATGGGCGGAGCTACTTTCATAGTGGAACTGCCCCTGGCCGAGGTTTAGGTTAGGTTACGCAGCAGGACTTGTATCGCCGTATTCTCCGCCGGTCAGTTCGAAGACCGGATGGAATGAGTTGAACAGGTCCAGATACTGCTCCAGATAGCGGGTCATGAGGAATTTCTCTCTTACCGTTTCTCTGGCTTTCCGTCCCATCTCATCTCTTAAGGCTTTATCTCTAACCAGCGTGACAATCCTGTCCGCAGCTTCTTCTATTGTAGAGACCAGATAACCGTTCACTCCGTCTGTAATCTGGTCGCGAATACCGCCTACGTTCCCACCGATAACCGGCGTTCCTTTCCACATCGCCTCGGAGACGGTAAGACCGAATCCTTCACGGATTGATTTCTGAAGCACCACCGCAGAACGGTGCTGAAGAGCGTTCACCAGGGCTCCGTCCTGCCGGCTCATGATGATTATACGTTCTTCACGTGAGTTCAGCAGAGAGTTATATATTTCATCACCCTCCGGGTCGTCGGTAGCCACGTTCCCGAGCATTACCAGCGTACAATCCACCTCTTTTCTCGCCAGCTTGAAAGCCTCGATAACTCCCTTGGGGTCTTTCCATTTGTCAAACCGGGAAATCTGTGTTACCAGGGGAAGGTCCGTAGGAATATGGTAATGGCTCAAGCGCTCATTAATCTCATCTTCACTGAGCTGTCTGTTAGTGATAGAGAAAGGGTCTATTGCGGGGGGGAAGAAAACCTGAGGAGTCTTGAGATTCTGTTTATACTCCTTCCGGCTGAGAATAACAGCGTCGTATTTCTCGATAAACGGGGAAAGGTATTTCCAGAGGGTCGGATTAGGATTGGACAGGTCGATATGGCAACGCCATATCCACGGTGATCTTTTTCGGTAGTAGTCGATTATCGGAAGAGGCTGCGGGTCATGGACGATGATAATATCGTGGTCAAGATGATTCCTGATAGCGTTTTCATATACCACTTCCTCGTATATTTCCATTTTCATGTCGGTGAGATTGATATCGCCGCCCTGTAACGCATTATGCATTTTCTTGGTAATGCTGAAGAAGTCAGGCGGTCCGTGAATTGCCCTCCAGCCGGTTTGGATTCCCAGGCTGTTCATGAGAAGAGTCAGGGAAGACAGTAGCTGGGCTACTCCGCCGCCATAATACGTGGAGTTTATGTTCACAACACGAAGGTCATGAAGCAGTTCAGCCTTTGTCCTGATACGCTCGATAACTTCAGCTCCTACGATACCCTCATAATCGTCAATCGTATCCAGTCTAACATCCATATATTTTGCACCCCCTTTATAAGAAACTAGAGGAAAAGAGGAAAAAATGAGAGTCTTTCTTTATTTATAATCCCCTTTTTTGTTTACACAGGTTTAATATAATACTTTAAAAACCGATACTCAATCAATACGTTTGTGCAATATATAGGAAAAATGTAATCACTTTACATCGTTATCGAGTAGCGATATCAGACCTTTTTCTGAATATGCCCGGGGAGGGCTAATCCTGATAGATTTATACTCAATTCTGGTTGATATGAAGCATGTAAAAAGGTCTTATAACCAGACGTATCTAACGTATATTCTGGAAAGTGTTTTTCATGTTAATATTTTGATATGATAGCATGTGGTGAGATACGTTGAGAAATGGAAATAATGTTGAGTACCGGTCACTCCGGTCAGGTGTAATTGTCAGTCCGACTATTTCTGATTACGTATCCGTTATTATTTCCCGGAAGTTGATATTGTGAGTAATCCGTATAGAGTATTAGGGCTGGGTTTGTGCCTGGCCGGAGCCATATTCGCACCCATATCCTACTTTATTATCGACTCGGTGCCGTTAACCGCGGTGGGGATTTCCACGATAATTATCGGCTTCACCTGCATCGCTCTTGCCAACGCCCGACCGTACATCTCTCCAGAAGCCTGCGAAATGATACTGAGAACCGGTATGGAAAACACAACAGCCCTCCTGGAAGAACTCGGGCTCAGAAACAGGGCAATCTACCTGCCATCTACCATGAGGGACGGACACCCGCAAGCCATAATACCGCTGACCGAAGACGGAGAAATTCAACGGGTCAAAGCCAAAATACCGGGACGTTTGATAGTGAGATACGGGGCCAACCCCGAAGATATGGCAATTGCGGTCACGACACCGGGGAGTATAAACATCGATATGCTGGAAACCAGACCAGGACCGACATCCGGTGATATCGAGGCTGCGGCTACCTACCTTTTATCGGGAGTACTCGATATTGCCAGTTCGGTAAGTGTGAAACTGGCAGATAATAAAATAGACGTACAGGTTAACGGTGCCAAATTACACTACGAGGATATATGGTATTACCGCTGTCTGGGCAGTCCGATAGCGTCAATGGTTGCGGCAATATCCAGTGAAGCGTTACAAAAACCGGTCAGAATAACAGATGAGAGCTACGACAGAGGGAAAAGCAGGATAACACTTGAGGTATTGTCTTGAGGATATACAACGCTTATATAGTGTCTCTTATTCTGGCCGCCGGTCTGGTAAACGCCATACTGGCTTCATTGGGCCAGTCCGAGCTCGAAGTATATTTCATCATAAACATAGTCGTTTATCTGGTTATCACGCTGCTTTACACGTACTTTAATCCCAGAGCCAGGAGAACCCTTAATACCATCGGTATCGTGTTATCCGCCGGTTTCATAGTGATAGTAGCCTTAAAAGTAGTAGAAATACTGTCAGGATAGTGACATTGACCGGGAATCTGAAAAAATGGATAGTCGGAGCGATTACAGGTATGACTGTGTTCGCTGCACTGAGCACGGTGGTATCCGCCGCGGAGCCTCACGAAGACCCGGAGAAAGCCGCGCTGGTATTCAGCGGTATCGCTTTATTCAGGTATTATTCCGACTCTCTGGACCTGGTGCTGCAAAAGAATCCTGACGAAGTCGCGGTTAAACTTGAAAAGACGCCCTTTGCCAATATCCCTGACAGCCTCAAAGATGAGACAGAAGATTTTGCCTTATCCGTCACGGACATATCTCGCCTGATAGCACTGATTGACGAAAACCTGAACAGACTCAATATGCTGGTGCAGCAATTCCGCATAGAAGAGGTCACCGAACTGGCATCCGCAACCACTGACAATATATCCCTGGCGAATAAACAACTGAAGGTTATGGAGCAGGCCATCGTGGATATCGGTGAGGATATGGAAATATCTACGGTTCCAGAGCAAAGCGACCTGCAGCTTTCTTATGACGAGGTACTGGAGAAAATCGGCTTAATAAGGGAAATGCTCGTCATGTACCAGGAGTTGGTGGATTCAGCGGTTATTGCCGCCGAAGGGCTGCTCGGACCGACAGACATTACCTTAGAGGTAAAACCGAAAGTCGCCTTCGTGGGTGATAATATACAGTTCGAGGGTATACTTACCTTCTCAGGTAATCAACCTCTTGCCGGACGTGAGGTTGATATCCTCCTCAATGGTTCCCGATATGTCACTGTACAGACCGATACACAGGGATATTACCGTGGCTCGCTACAGGTCCCTTACCTGTATATACCTGAGATGAAAATTCAGGCTCTCTACTACCCCCGAGATGAAGATATAGGTCGCTACATAGCGTCGCTCAGCCCGGTAATAAAACTCGAAGTACTATTCTATGAGGCAGAGCTTGAACTTACCGTGGAGGATAAGGCGTATCCCGGTCTGGAAACGACAATAACCGGAAGATTCGACTACGGTCAGCCCTCCCCTGCCGGCGAAAGGAATATTGAAATCTACGTCGATGACATTCTTATAGAAGAAGCTGCAGTGCAGGACGAGTTTACTCTAAAAATCAAGTTAGACCCGTCAACCGACACCGGTAAACATGTTATCACCGTTTCTTCGGCAGCCACAGGAAGGTACTCACCGGTAGTCAGCAGTGTCATTCTAAACGTAACCCGGGCAATACCGGTACTTGACCTCGATGTACCCGGGTTTGTACTGATACCGGGCAGCATAGAAATACAGGGTAGAATATATTCGGGAATCGGAACACTGGGTGAGACGTCTATTGAAATGGAGCTGGGAAACTCCGGTGTTCAGTTAGTTAGTTCAGAGGATGGTACTTTTAATACCGACATCGATATAGGGACAAGGTGGATTGTTATAGGTTCACAGGACCTGGTAATTCATGTGTTTCCCGGGGAGCCCTGGCACGCTCCGCTTACCGCCAGCCGGAACATACTGGTAGTCAATATGCTGAACCTCGGTATTATTGCTGTGATTATCATAATTTGCGGTATATTTTTACCGGGCTTATTGAGAGGAAGAGTACGGGGTTATACCAGGAAAAGAGCGATACCGGAGACTGTACCTGCTCAGCCTGAGCCAGAGCCGGTATACAGCGAGAGGATAACCGCCATCTCCGAAATAAAAAGGGCAGATGAAACTACAGGCACAATCCTGAGCAGGATATTCTACTGGTACCGTTTGCTGGTCAGATTTATACAGGAAAGAACCAGAGCTTTGATACGACCTCAGCAGACACTGAGGGAATTCGCCGTTGAGAGTAGCCATGCACTCGGTCCGGCTGCCAGATACTTCACCGAATTAACCAGAATCGGTGAAAGGCTGCTCTACTCCCAATACGAGCCCACACAGGAGGACGCCGAGAAGACAGAAAACCTGTACCACAGGATACTGGAGGAATCCGGACCGGAGAGCACGGAGCCTCAGTCCGCTGTAGAGACCGACAATCCAGGTGAGAAAGAAACCGGAACAAACAACGGGGAGGAAAACTAGAATGAGGACTTCCAGTGTCCTGCTGACCGTTATTGTTCTGGTATTTGCTGTCTCTCTGGTCTGTGTCTGGTTTTATCCTTCGGTGCAGGACTTCATGGCAAGCAATATAATGTGGAATGGTATCAGGAAATTTTCAAATGAGTTCGCTGCCGACAACATCGAGTCTCTTGATGACCTCCCCGGCCCGCTGGAGGAGGGTATCCTGGTAGCCATACCTTATCTTGAATATTCCGATGAAGAATTGAGCAGAATGAAACAGTTCGTCAGTGACGGCGGCACCCTGTTACTGATGGACGACTACGGTCACGGGAACCGTGTCCTGGAATACCTCGGTATTTCCGCTCGTTTTACCAATAAACCTCTGCTCGACCCTCTATTCTGTTACAAGAACCAGGCGATGCCGCGAGTAACGGACTTCGCCTCCGGGGTGAAGGATAATAATATAGATGTTATAATGCTTAACCATGCCAGCACTCTGACAAACATCACGGAGTCGGAAGTAATCGCCTGGTCCTCGACATCCAGTTTTCTGGACCTGAACGAGAATGAAAAGCAGGACCCGGGCGAACCGGAGGGACCGCTGGCTATAGCCGCCGAGTTCAGGTTTGAGAAAGGCAGGCTGGTACTGTTATCCGACCCCAGTGTTGCCATAAATACCATGGTCGGCAGGGATGATAACTATGCCTTTATAGATTACTTGATGAACCGTGAAGGCGAACAAAAAGAAATACGGGTTGACAGCTCGCACCTTACCAAAGCTCCGCTTGACGTATCAAAGACGAGGCTGCTGGACACCAGAGACGTGCTTGCCAGCCCTTATGCGCTGCTCGGTATCAATGCTTTGATATTCGTGGTAGTATCCGGATATCTACTGAGAAGGGGGTAAACCATTGAGTGAATACAGGAAAATGCCCGACCTGTACGAAAGGATTCTGGGAGAACTTTCCAAGTCCGTTATTGGAAAGGACAATATCAAGGAAGCCCTTATGCTTGCCCTTATCGCCGGGGGACATGTACTGATTGAGGGGTTACCCGGCACAGCAAAAACAAAGCTCGCCAGGAGCTTTGCCGAGGTAATCGGCGGGAAATATAACAGAATACAGTGCACCCCGGACATGATGCCGGCGGATATTACCGGGTTCTATGTTCATTCTATGACCGAAGAATCCAGATTCGTCGAGGGGCCAATCTTTGCCAACGTATTGCTTGCCGACGAGCTTAATCGGACGACTCCGAGAACGCAGTCGGCACTGCTCGAAGCCATGCAGGAATACCAGGTTACCATCGAGAAGGAGACATTCCCTCTGGAACCACCCTTTATTGTAATCGCAACCGAGGTACAGTCAGGAGCTGAAGGCACCTATATGCTCACTGACGTTCAAGTAGACAGGTTCCTCCTCAGGATTTTGAACGAACACTCCCCCAAAAAGGAGGAACAGCAGGTAATAGCTAACATCGACCAGATTGATGAAGCCGATATCAAAAAAGTAGTTACACCGAAAGAAATACTGGAACTACAACAGCTGGCAAAAAAAACCTATGTTTCTCCGGATATCGTTGAATATATCACTACAATCGTGGATAACATACGGGTCGACCCTGACGTACAAACCGGACCCAGTATCAGAGGCGGCATAGCCATGTACAAGTGTGCAAGGGTGCTGGCTCTGATGGATGAACGTGATTTTGTTATCCCCGATGACATCAAGCACCTGGTGTATTTGACCATGGAACACAGGATACGCATCAAGCCCGAACCCGAGATGGATGATGTCACTCCCGGGGCGATTATAGAAAGGACTATCGAACAAATACCGGTACCCAAACCGGAGATATAATGATTTTTGAAAGCAAGGGTATGGTTATATTTTCCAGGGTATACCTGGCTATCGCCCTGCTGGCATCCACCATAATCTCACCGCCGGCTCTGTCATTCATCCCTATAGTCCTGCTTGTCTGGTATTTATTTTTCTGGCGATGGCCTTTCAGTGTAATCTGGGACCTGCTGACGAAATATTTCCTGTTTTTTGCCATCGCTTTATTATTCTCTACGTATTTTAACCCTCTCTATTCCCTGCTTATTGCCCTGCCCGTTTTACTCGTGATTCATAACGGTCTGGAAACAGCCGCCGGGTCGCCCTCCTTCCAGAATACCGGATATACGCGGAGCCCGACTATTATCTACATAACTCTTCTGCTGATAGATGTTCTCATACTGGGTGTTTCCCTGTTTTTCGGCAATACAGCACTACTTCTAGCCAGCGTTATTATAATACTTTACTTCGGGATTCTGGGTATAGCGTTAATCCGCCGGTTTCCGGTGAAGGCGGTAATAGAGACTCAGGTTCAAAAAAGAATGTTAGCCGGCAAGGAAGACACCATCGATATCAAGCTGACTCCCGATACCAGATGGGGCGGGCTACTACTGCTGGAATCGCCTTATGATTGGCTCAAGGCGAGTCCGAATATAGTATCGCTAAAGCAACCAGGACTGACGATAAAAGTTACTCTATCACCCTCTCTTTCAGGACCATCGATTATCAAGCTCAATGGACATGCCACGGACCGCTGGGGCTTGATACAAACCAGGTTTGAGCTGGAACCGATACGCCTGTACGTTACTCCCAGAGCAAGATACGCCGCCTGGCTGGCAAAACGATATCTGGAGGGGACCAGACCGGGGAATCTGCCTCTAATCTCAAACACAGAAGCCGTAACGGCAACCTACGGACTGAGGAGAGGAATAGAATACTACGGCAGTCAGCGATACCAACCCGGCGACAGCCTCAAGAACATAGACTGGAAACACTCGCTGAAATACAATGAATTGATAACCAAGGAATTTACGGAGTTTCACGGGCAGCCGGCGGTAATCCTGATAAATCTCGGAGCCGGAAATGCCGAAGAAGCGGATAAGCTGGCATACAACATCATCGTTACAGCGATATCGTTAGCCCGGGAAAACATACCGGCGGCACTGGCGGTATATGACCTTGAGAATGTTATATTGACCACCCCGGTGCTAAACACACGACAGTTAGTGTCGCGGTCTACCAAAATAGCTCAGGAAATAGTCACTTTCACCAACCCGAAGAAATACCTCAGTCCGCCCGATGTTGCCAGATTAAGAGCTAATATCAGCCGCATCCGGTTTGCCGAAAGCGAAGCAGCCAGAACGCTGGCTGAGATACTGCAACTGGAATATGATAACATCAGTAACCACGCCAAACTTCATCCGGCGACAAAAGCGTTGACCGAGGTCTTTAACAAAGTGGATAAGCAATCGAATATAGTGATTATTTCAAACCACAATCACGATGCCGAGGCACTATCTTTCAACACATATACCTTTACCCGAAAAGGAAACACCGTGATTGCCATTTAAGAGGGTAACAGACGGGGTAATCCGCCGGCAGTTGACGGACCTGAAGATAAGGCTCTAATTCCTGTTATAGAGTGTTTACTCGGTGGGGGCTTTCCACTATCAGACGATGCGATTTACCTTTTCTTTCTCTATCATCGCCATCGCGTTCTTGGCGTCGGTAATGAACTGCCTGACCGTTTCTCTGGTGTACTTATGGTCAGCCATCTTTGTCAAAAATTGAGGGGGTATCGTGACGATATGCGCCCCGGCTTTAGCGGCACCGAGTATATCTCCCACAGACCTGATACTCCCGACAAGAACTTCACTCGGATAATCCCAGTAATCCAGCCACGCCGCCGTGTCGCTTATAACGAGATTGGCGTCCCCTCCTTCATCCGAAACTCTACCGGTAAAAATACTGATATAGGTAGCACCCGCCTTTGCCGCAAGAATCGCCTGGCTCATTGACAGGGCTACCGTGGCATTCACCCTGATGCCTTCTTTTTCAAGCTGGTTCATCACGCCGTAACATGGCACGCCATCCTGATTAACCTGGGGAATCTTGACAACGATGTTGGATTCCCACGAGGCAAATGTATGTGCCTGAGCCAGCATCTCATCGAGGTCATTCGATGTAACCTCGACACTAAGCGGCAGAGGACTAACCAGTCTGGCAATTTCCTTTGCGCCCGCTTCAATATCAAAGACACCATCCTTCAGCATAACGCTGGGATTCGTCGTTACGCCGTCGATTATGCCCATATTCAACCACTTTTCAATCTCAACCATATTGGCGGAATCAACAAATATCTTCATCTTTTTTCTCCTCTGGTGGCGACCTGTTTAAACAGCTTCACCCGGGTTATTCAGTCTATAATCAGCTTTCCTCTATCTTTTTCTTCAAACAGGAGCATATCAGGTGCTCCAGGGCTACGTGAAACGACTCAACCTGCGGGGTAGACTCCACGGGCACCACTATGCAGGCATCGGCGGCGTCTTTCATCGGCCCACCGTCGAAGCCGCTGAGCCCTATCGTCTTGCCGCCGTTGTCAGATACGAATTTCATTGCTTTCAGCAGGTTCTGCGACCATAGACCGGCCTTGTCTTTCCCGGCACCGCCGTGAACGCTGATACAGATGAGAACATCGCCCTTTTCATACAAATTTTGGAGTTGCTCGTAATAAAGGTTCTCAAAACCGTTATCGTTGGTGAGTGCGCTGACAAGGGGGATATTATCGTTGAGACACAAAGCCTTAAAGCGTTTCTTACCGTTAACGTTCGTTGCCTTTGCTAGGTCGCAGGTAAAATGGGTGGCGGTGCTTGCCGAGCCGCCGTTACCGCATATAAAAACCCGGTTACCGTTCTGCCAGGTATTAAAAAGCAGCCCGATGACGTTATCTATGTCAGCAACCGATAACGTACCGGCAACATCCCTCATTTCTGAAATGTAGTCCTGTATAAAATCGCTATTCTTCATTATCCACCGTATTATGTATTTACCAGTATCTTCGTGCCTTCGAAATCAAAATGGAACATACCCCACTTGAGTCCCAGCTTCTGCATGGTCTCTATAAGTCTGGGTTTGCTGTGATTATTATTATCGCAGTAAAACATGAAGAAGCCGCCCCCTCCCGCTCCGATTAACTTTCCGCCGATGGCGCCGTTCTTCCTGGCCGTCTCATAGCATTCATCGATAAACGGGTCTGTTATTCTCTGAGAACGCTTCTTCTTGGTCTCCCAGTGAGCATGGAATAACTCGCCAAGCATATCCACCTGGTTCTTCTCTAAATAATCACGCGTTTTTAGCCCTATTTCTTTTATCTGGTGAAGATTATCCGTCATTTCCTGGTCGTCCTGTCTGGATTTCATATCCTGCTCGTAGAGTATATCTGAAGAGCTCCTTTGCATGCCGGTATAAAACATTAGCAGGTTGGATTCAAGCTGGTCTAAAGCCTCGTTTGAAATCCGCAGGGGCTCTACCAGTACCTCACCGTTTTTCTCGAAGGTAAGGCAGGTCAGTCCACCGAAAGCGGCTAAATACTGGTCCTGCTTTCCAATAGGCTCGCCGAGTATGTCAATTTCTATATGGCAGGCTTCCTCGGCTAACTGTTTCTGGGAAACGTAGTCTTTTTTATATGCGTGGAGAGCATTCAGCAGGGCTACCGTAAAAGAAGAAGACGTACCCAATCCACTTCCGGCAGGGACGTCCGCATTGGAGTTAAGCTCAATCCCCTCCTTAATATCGACAAAATTGAGAGCCGCCCGGAAAATGCGGTGCTCGATTTCATCGACATTATCCACGATTTCCAGTTCGGAATAGCTCAGGCGGATTTTATCATCATACCGTTTATTAGCCAGTATGCTGCAGTACTTGTCAATTGCGCCGGCAATGAGAAATCCACCATATTTTGAATAATATGACTCTAGGTCGGTGGCTCCACCGCCAAGACTTATTCTGGTAGGCGCTCTGGAGAGTATCATGCTTTCTCCTTTATATATGATTCAAAATCCCGCAGTCCCTGAACCGAGCCTATTTCGTAAAAACGGTCCCTGGCTTCAAAAGTCAGGAGTTCATTTTTCTCAATCAGACGAAGGAACAGGTCTTCAAGCGCGTAAAACCGGTTTGCCGGTATCATTTCGAGCACTTCTTTTCTGAACAAATTCACTCCGTAATCAATGTATACCATGTCTTCAGTTGCACCGTTCTTGCTGTATCTCGTTACCGTATCTCCCTCAATCATCGTATTGCTTCTATCAAACCGGTTATCGTTCCTGTATACGGTCATAAGAGCCAGTCTGTTCCGGGACTTGAAAAAAGACAGGATTTCCGCGAAGTCCAGAAACAGATACGAATCACCGTAGATTGTAAAGAACGTATCATCAAGAAGTCTCTCCGCATTTTTTAACGCTCCGGCAGTACCAAGCTGATTATGCTCATAACTATATTCCAGGTTTACCCCGTATTCACTTCCGTCCCCGAAGTATTCCTGAATCTGCCCACCCGCATAACCGAGGCATAACACAATATCCTTAATCCCGCCTTCTCTTAGATGTACCAGCTGATATTCCAGAAAGGGTTTACCTTTTATCTCAACCATCGACTTGGGCCTGTCGCTGGTCAAGGCTCCCAATCTGGTAGCCATTCCTCCAGCCAGTATCGCTATCTGCATTTTATTACTACACTACTAAGCTTTAACCCTGGAACTGCTAATGCCGTTTTTTCGGAACAATTTATCGAGCTCTTTCCAGGCCAGACGGCTGGGTTTCGTTCCCTTTGATTCCCAGCGCTGGACTGTCGAAAGACTCACATCTATCAGGCGCGCTAGGTCTTCTTGAGACCAGTTGTTTTTACTTCGCAGCTCCTTAAGACTTTTTTGTAACGTTTCTGTCACATACGTCATATTCATCAGCTTCCTACGTCTCACTAGTTGTAGCATAATCTGGGAAGTTAAATTGTAATCTTTACACTCTGCTGATGTCAATAGTACTTTCGTAACCGCTAATGACAATATGCAACAGCTATGGTTTATCTCTGTAATTCAACCTGTAACGGACATCACCTGATACCTGATGTAACGATTGGGATTCTACGTACAAAAAAAGCCCGGCGTTTATTACCCCGAGATACGTAAAACGTCGGTTCAAGTATCTAAAAATTCCATTAGCTACATCATTATCACATATAACCGGCAACTCTATCAAATAAACCACAATGAGGTTCTGTTTGCATTTGGTTGTTTATTATTACCTATCCCCTGTGTCCCTTCATCCGCCATAGGCGGACTCAGGATGAACCCTTCAGGGTGAACCTTCAGGATGAACCCCTTTCCTGCCAGAACCACCGACATTAGCTTAGGGGCTTTCCTGGCAGGAAAGGGGAGTTAAGGAGAGAGGGGGCTTCGCCCCCTTTCATAAATTCTCTCCCCCTCTCACTCAAAATAATTATTCCATACTAAATCATGGTGTTGAGTGAGAGGGGGACAAAGGGGGTGAGTATATATATCAACCAAAACCGAATAAAACCCATAATGACGGTAACAAGTGTTTCTCATGCCAGTACCATCCAGACGGAGTGAGTATAAATACTAACAGGAATAGACCGGTACATTCAGTGTGAATAAATTGACATATTACATTTATAATGTTATATTACCGTATTTAATAAGGAAAGATTGTTACTCAGCGGCAGGTAAATTGCCTAGATAATATATCCGTTTCCCCTGCCGACAGATAATCAAACACAGGAGGATAAAGTGACTTCCGAGAATGAATATTTCAAAAGCTTAAACGATGATGAACGGTGGAAGAGGTATTGCGGTTTTTTAGATTTATCTCTTCAGGAATTTATGCAGATTCAGGAACATCTGCTATTTGAAGAACTGGAGGAGGTCGGTAACACTATACTGGGGAAGAAAATCATGAACAACCAGAAACCAACAACCGTTGCCGATTTCCGCCGCCTTATCCCCCTGACCACCTATGACGATTATAAGCCCTATCTTGATGAAAAGAGAGATGATGTCCTCTCAGAAAAACCGCTTGCCTGGGTACGCACATCAGGGAGGTCAGGAGCTCCAAAGTGGATTCCTTATACCGAGCGTTTCTATGATGCAATAGTCCGGAATGTAATCGGCATATTCATTCTCGCTTGCGCCTCGAAGAAAGGAGAAGTGAATCTAAAGCAGGGAGAGAGAGTGATATACAACCTTCCTCCGTCTCCTTACTCTTCCGGTACTATGGCTATCGGTTTAGACCAGGCTCTAAATATGCGACTTATGCCACCCCTGGAGCTCGCCGAGACGATAGATTTCAAGGATAGAATAGAGAAGGGATTTGCCATGGCCTTACGCCAAGGGGTTGATCTGGTAGGCTCAATGAGCAGCGTTCTATTAAAAATCGGCGAGAGCTTTTCCGACCGGGCAACCAGCATGAAGTTCTCGTCCTCCATGCTGTATCCGCCAGTTCTCTACCGTATCGTACGAGCTGTCATACGTAGCAAGCTGGAAAGAAGAGGCATATTGCCTAAAGACCTTTGGCCGGTGAAGGCGGTACTTGCCACAGGCACTGATACATCTATCTACAGGGATAAGTTAACTTACTATTGGGGAAAAGAACCATACGAATTATTCACGGCTACGGAAACAGGATTGATAGCTGTACAGAGTTGGACGAAGAAAGCGATGACCTTTCTGCCGTTTTTCTCTTTTCTGGAGTTCATTCCCGAACAGGAGTTTCTTAAAAACCAGGAGGATGAAAATTATCAACCTTCTACCGTGCTCCTGGATGAGGTCAATGAGGGGGAATGTTATGAAATCGTTGCCACCACCTTTCACGGTTTACCGTTCCTGAGATACCGTTGTGGAGACCTTATTCAGATTGTAGCCCTGAAAGATGATGAAACTGGTGTCAGAATACCTCAAATGCTTTTCAAAACTCGGGCATATGATATTATAGATATTGCCGGTTTCACCAGACTGGACGAGAAGACAGTCTGGCAGGCTATCAACGATACCGGTATAAATTACGAGGAATGGACAATACGAAAAGAATACATTCAGGATACAACTATTCTGCACCTTTATATCGAGTTGAAAGAGGAGATGGATAGCAACAAACTGGGCAGCTTATTCCATAATTCGCTCATGGCCATTGACCCATCTTATAGGGATTTGGATGGTATGCTGGAGATTAACCCGGTCAAAGTGACCCTGCTTCCTGCAGGTACATTCCAGCGCTACTATCTGGAAAAACAGGCTGAAGGCGTCGACCTGGCTTATCTTAAACCACCGCATACGAATCCGCGTGACTCAATGGTCGAGGCTCTCCTTCGGTTGAGCGAAGATAACAAGGAGGAATAACGTGAATCTCTGGTACGTCCTCCCTCCGGCTTTCGCTTTTGTATTAAACCTATCCCTAATCCTTCTGGTGCTACAGAGACACTGGAGGAGTCTCCTTCATCGTATTTTTGCCGTCTTCCTTTTAAACATGGCTATCTGGGCGCTGTTTATTTTTCTGATGCGCGCGAGTCCTGACGTTCAGCAGGCATCTATCTGGCAGCTGGCAGTAACATCAGTAGCACACGGAACCGGTCTGTTTTTCTACCACTTTACCGTTATCTTCACAAATATCAGACCGAAAAGATGGGTCCTTCCCGCCGGTTACCTGCTATGGGTCATTTTTGTAATATTAGGAGCCACGGGTCTTATAGTAACCGGCTCTCAAATAAAATCTTATGGTTATGCCCCTCTTATAACCCCGCTGGTAGGACCATTCATGGTGTATACCTATACCTTTACTATCATGGGGCTGGTCAACCTCTTCAAAGCACACAGGACATCCTCATCTAACACAGAAAAAAACAGAGCCGATTACATTATCATCGGGATATGTTGCTCCCTGTTAGGGGCGTTTACTGACCTGCTTCCTGTCCTGGGGATATCGATATACCCTCTGGGTATATTTGGCAATATAGCATTTTGTTTATTAACCGCCGTAGCCATACTGAGACACCATCTCATGGATATCCGAGTCATAATCCGCAGAGGAGCCTCCTATCTCCTGCTCAGTACAATAGTGGCTATCCCCTATACTGCGAGCGCGCTTTTATTCGGGTATATAATCAGCAGACACCTGAGTCTGGCGTGGATCTGGATGGTCATCCTGTTATTCGTTCCGGCTTTTATATTACAGCCGTTATGGTCACGAGTGCAGCACAGGGTTGATAAACTGTTTTACCGCGAAAGATACGACTTCCTCAAGGCACTTGAGGACTTTGCGGAGGAAACTCATAGTGTCAGCGAACTGGATGAACTGGGCACCTCACTGGTTAGACTGGCAAGCCAGGCGCTGCTCAGTTCCAGTACCCGCCTGCTGCTCCGCTCCAAATCACAGGATTTCACCACGATATCCTATTCCGGCGATAATGTAACTCCTTTAACTCTGAAAAGTGATAATCCCCTATTACGATGGATACAAACCAATATGAAGCTACTGCGCAGCCGGGACATGAAAATCGTGTCTCAGCTACAGTCTCTGACACTGAGAGAGATGACCGAAGTAAGAGAAGCGCGACTGGAATTATTCGTTCCCATTTCAACCAAGGAAAATGAACTTGCCGGGATTATTATTCTTGGTGAAAAGCTTAACGGTCAGCCTTATTCCGAAGAGGAGGAGCGGCTAATCTCAAGCGTGGCAACACGGATGGCTGTCGAACTTGAGAATGCCCGTCTCTACGACCTGGAAAGGACGATGAGGGCGGAACTGGAGGAGCAGGATAAACAGAAAACAGAGTTCCTCCACAATGTTGCCCATGAGCTGAAGACACCGCTGACCGCCGTTATCTCTTCATCAGAGCTACTGAGCACCCAGCTATCATTAATCAAACCCGCACAGATTGAGAAGCTGTCCAGCAATATCAACCGCAGCGCTTCATCGATGAACCGGAGGGTCACGGAGCTCCTGACATACGCCGGGATGCAGGTAGGCAGGCTCAACCTGCAACTGGAGCCTCTGGACATTATACCAATGCTGAAAGATATCGCTTCTCAATTTTCTATTCTGTTTCAGGAACGGGAACAGAGATTTAAATTAGTGGTTCCGGAATCTCTCCCCGTAATATCAGCGGATAGAG
>Ga0315543_1000602_pt1 | contig 43251 bp, 22 predicted proteins | sample SalMarSW160210MG_2_FD_203098 | JGI IMG/M metagenome (GOLD analysis project Ga0315543, IMG submission 203098) | Salt marsh sediment microbial communities from the Plum Island Ecosystem LTER, Massachusetts, United States - Salt Marsh Sediment SW1601-210 ...
TACGACAAAGTCAATGGACTGGAAGAATCAAACGCCGTGCTGATCAATGGTTATCGAGTGGGTTTGGTAGACAATATCCGGTTTGCTTCCGATCAATCCGGAAAGCTTATCGTGACACTTCTGATCGAGGAGAACTTTGACATCCCGAAAAACTCCATTGCACGGATCTACAGTTCGGACCTGATGGGAACGCGATCCGTGGACCTGATCCTGGGAAATTCGGAAGATTTCTGTGAGAGCGGCGATACACTGATCCCGGAAGTGGCAGGGACCCTGCAGGAGCAGGTGAGCATCGAGATGCTCCCGCTGAAAAATAAAGCGGAAAACCTCATGCTCTCGATTGATTCAGTGCTGGCTGTTATCCAGGTGACCTTCAACGAAAGTTTCAGGGATAATTTTTCCGCCAGCTTTGGACACATCCGCGAGACCATTAAGCACCTGAACCGCTCTACCTATACGCTCGATACCTTATTGACCAATGAAGATGGCCGGTTTGCAACTTTTCTGAGCAATATCGAATCCATTTCCGGAAACCTGAAAAACAACAATGAAGAGCTGACACAACTGTTTCAGAATATGGCAAGCCTGTCCGACTCACTGGCTAAATCCCATATTCGCAGTACGATAGATAACCTGGATCGAACCCTGGCTAACATGGATACAGCCCTTACACGAATTAACCGTGGAGAAGGAACACTGGGAATGCTGATAACTGATGATTCACTCTATATCAATCTTGAAAATGCAACAAACAGCCTGGATGCCCTGCTGAAGGATGTGAAAGAAAATCCAAAACGGTATGTCCAGGTTTCTGTTTTTGGAGGAAAATCTTCGAAATGAAAAATCGAATCCGGATATTCAGCCGGATCCCATGTTGACCGTTTACATATTCTGTATTCCGGTTTAACAAATTGACGGAATTCTCATTTTCCGGAACTGGGAATTTTGACAAACTGCTGTTTTTTTTTGATGAAATTTTTCAGCAGAGAATGAATTTTTAACGCTTTACTTTAAATAATGCACTTAAACAATTAATTAACAATTTATTAACAATGATTTAGTTTATAATACTGATTATTAGCGCATTAGATAAATAAAAATTTTTATGATTTTTTTTTAATTTTTAAAGGGTTGATTTTAAAACCAATATAATTTTTTTGTAAAAGTCAAGTGAAAATTAATTTTTTTTTTACTTTTTTTTTAACAACCTTGCTACTTCTAACCTAAAATTAAAATAAAATAAATTGGGACATTTCTAAATGAGTAGTTCACATCACGAAGTATGGAATAATTGTTTAAAGATCATTAAGGATAATGTTCCTTCGATTAGTTACAGAACCTGGTTCGAGCCTATCGTTCCGGTGAAACTAGAAAAAAATATTTTAACCATACAGGTTCCCAGTCCTTTCTTCTATGAGTATTTAGAAGAGCAGTACATTGATATTCTGAGGAAGACCCTCAGAAAGGAGCTGGGTATTGATGCCAAGCTGGAGTACAATGTGGTCATGGAAAACAATGCGTTTTCCAATTCCAAACCTTACACGGTAAAATTTCCCACAAAGAATAAAGCAGAACTTAAGAACCGTCCGGTTTCCATTCCCCTTGAGACCGAACAAAACACCATAAAAAATCCATTTATTATTCCGGGGATAAAAAAATTGCACGTTGATCCCAGGTTAAATCCGGATAACTCTTTTGCCAATTTTGTAGAGGGTGAATGCAACCGGTTAGCCCGGTCTGCAGGATTTGCCGTCGGAAACAAACCCGGTGGAACAGCGTTCAACCCCCTGTTGATCTATGGAGATTCGGGATTGGGTAAGACCCACCTTGCACAGGCAATTGGAATTCTGGTTAAGGAACAGATGCCTGAAAAGACGGTTCTTTATGTGAATGCAAATAAGTTCCAGACACAGTTTGTGGAATCGATCCGCAATAACAATAAAAATGATTTCCTTCATTTTTACCAGATGATCGATGTGCTGATCCTGGATGATGTACATGAATTTGCCGGAAAGGAAAAAACACAGGATATCTTTTTTCATATCTTCAATCACCTGCACCAATCGGGAAAACAACTGATTCTCACTTCAGACAAGCCTCCCGTTGAACTCCAGGGCATGGAGCAGCGACTGCTTTCACGGTTCAAATGGGGATTATCAGCTGATCTGCAGCCGCCCGATTTTGAAACCCGGATGGCTATCCTTCTGAAAAAAACCTACAATGATGGCATCGAAATGCCGGAAGATGTCCTGGAATACATCGCAACGCACATCACGGATAATATCCGGGAACTGGAAGGTGCCCTGATCTCCCTTCTTGCACAGTCAACCCTGAACAAGAAAGAGATCACCCTTGATCTGGCAAAGCAGATGATCGACAAGTTGATCAAGAACACGAAAAGGGAAATCTCCATCGATTACATCCAGAAGATCGTGTGTGACTATTTTAACATACCTATTGATTTGATGCAGAGTAAAACAAGGAAACGGGAAATTGTTCAGGCAAGACAGGTTGCTATGTTTTTCTCAAAAAGCCTTACAAAATCTTCCCTTGCCACCATTGGCTCCCAGATCGGTGGAAAAGATCATGCAACGGTTCTCCATGCCTGCAAAACAGTGAACAACCTGATCGATACCGATAAGCGGTTCAGGGTACAAATAGATGAGATTGAAAAAAAGCTGAAGATCTAGGACTAACCGGCACGATCTTTAGTTCGAGGGTGTCTCATAAGCAATTAAAAGACACCCTCTTTTTTTACCGGGAAAATAGCTTGCCTGCACTGAGAAATTATCTTATTTTTAACCTTCCTTTATTTTATATGAATCCCATTTTTATCACTTTATACTTGTTACAGCCATGAAAAAAATGATCCAAGCTTCCATGCTGTGGTTAGCGTTTATAGCCATGCTGGCATTATCCAATGCATCCGCCCAGAAGAAAAATTTCACCTATGACGAGGCGTTTTCTGCCCGGGGTCAGATGTTTTCAAGCTCACTACCCAGGTTATCGGGTTGGCTTGATGCAACCCATTACCTGGAAAGCAAACGGGAAAACGGGTCTCAGGTGGTGATGAAAGTTACTGCTGAAACTGGAGAATCAACGCTTTATCTTGACTTTTCTGAATTCGATAAGATCCTTCCGGAAGGATTTTCACTGGATAGAAGCGAAACGAACACGGATGATCTGAATCATTTCATTTTAGAAAAAGAGAACAACCTGTACTATTTTAACCGGACTACAGGAGAGTTCCGGCAGGTTACTTATTCGGACTCAGAGGAAAAAAATGCCACTTTCTCCCCGGATGCAACAAAGATTGCCTTTACCCGGGATCACAACCTTTTCATTTCTGTCCTGGCTACCGGAGAAGAGACCCAGCTTACCTTCGATGGTGATAAGCGCATCTATAACGGCTGGGCATCCTGGGTTTACTATGAAGAGATCCTCGGCAGGGCATCCCAATACAGGGCATTCTGGTGGTCCCCGGACAGCAGAAAGATCGCATACCTCCGGTTTGATGACAATCCCGTACCTGAATTCACCATCGTCACCGGAGAGGGTGTACATGGCAGGGTGGAGATCACCCCCTATCCGAAAGCGGGGGATCCCAACCCACTGGTAAAGCTGGGAGTAGTAGACCTTGAAAGGGGCAAAACCATCTGGATGGATACCAACGAGGGTGTTGACCGCTATGTGGCATGGCCATTCTGGACAAAAGATTCGAAAGAACTGGTCTACCAGTACATGAACAGGGGACAGGATGAAATCACCCTCTATGCTGTCAATCCGTCAACCGGTGAAAAACGAGAGATCTACCACGAAAAACAGAATTGCTGGGTCGAATTCTTCGAGGATCTGTATCTCTTTGAGGATGGCAGCGGTTTCCTTGTACGGAGTGATGTTGATGGATGGAGAAACCTCTACTACTATGATATGAACGGGGAACTGATCATCAGGGTTACTGATCTTGACTGGAGGGTGACGGGCATAGAGCGGGTGGTGGAAAAGACAAAAACGGTTTTCTTTACAGGAACGGGTGGTGAATCAACAGAGAATCACCTGTTCTCCATCAACCTGAACGGGAAAAAACTCACTCAGCTTACTTCCATTGAGGGAACACACAGACCTTCCGTTTCACCTGGCGGGGACTATTTCTATGACAGCTATAGCAATATCCTTACCCCCACTAAACTGGAGCTGTTCACCGGAAAAGGTAAATCAGTCCGGTTGCTGGGAGATTCACGGGATGAGTCAATGGAGGAACACAACCTCGGAACGGTGGAACTGTTCACCATTCCCACTTCAGACGGCTATGACCTGCCTGCCATGTGGACCCTCCCACCCGACCTTGATGAAACGAAAAAATATCCTGTTATTTTTTCAATTTACGGAGGGCCTAATTCTCCTTCCGTCAGGAACAGTGCCTCTTACTCATTAAGCAACCATTATTATGCTCAAAACGGGATCATTACCATTGCCGTGGACCACCGGGCTACCGGACATTTTGGTAAATCGGGAGTGGAACTCATGCACCGCAACCTGGGCAAATGGGAAATACACGACTACATCGAAGCGGTTAAATGGCTGAGAGAAAAACCCTTTATCGATCCTGAACGGATAGGCATTACCGGAAGCAGTTATGGAGGATATATGACCCTGATGGCATTAACAGCCGGCGCTGATTATTTCACACATGGCCAGGCTGGTTCTGCCGTGACCGATTGGCGTTTGTATGACAACGTGTATACAGAACGATATATGGATACACCGGAAGAAAACCCGGAAGGATATAAACAGGGTTCTGTAATGACACACATTGAAAATTACAAAGGGTATTTAAAAATCACCCACGGAGATATAGATGATAATGTTCACATGCAAAATATCATTCAGCTGATCTCCGAAATGCAGGACCTAAACCAGGATTTTGAACTGATGATCTACCCCGGAGGAAGGCACGGCTGGAGAGGTCCGAAACGTGCCCATTCAACCCGTAAATCGGTGGAATTCTGGTTTCACCATTTCCTGGGGAGGGAGGTTGAGGAGTGATGAGTTTGGATCAATTTTCCGATTTATTATCTGTTGTGATTTATCACCTAATTAATCATTATGAATAAGGAGACTGTAACCAGGATCAATTCCCTGTCGGAAAAGTACAGGGATTATACGATTTCCAACCTTTCCCGCCTGGTTCGTATTCGTTCTTTGAGCTGCCAGGAAGAACCGTTGATGGTTGAGCTGAAGCAAATGATGCAGGAAGCCGGCATCGGTGATATCAACACTGACGGACTCGGTAACCTGATAGGAAAGATTGGTAATGGCAAAAAAATCCTTGCCTTCGATGGTCACATGGATACCGTGGATACGGGCCAGGTGAGCAACTGGGACTTCGACCCGTTCTCCGGAAAGGTTGAGAACGGGCAGCTTCTCGGAAGAGGGAGTGTTGATCAGAAGGGGGGACTCGCCTCGATGGTTACGGCAGCCAGGATACTAACCGAAATGGGGGTGCCGGACAACCTGACCATTTACTTCACTGCGACCGTCATGGAGGAGGATTGTGATGGCTTGTGCTGGAAATACATCATAGAAGAAGATCTCATTAAACCCGATGCCGTTGTAATTACCGAACCGACGAACCTTGCCATTGCAAGAGGACAGCGTGGCAGAATGGAGATCCTGGTTGAATTCTCGGGGATATCCTCTCACGGTTCCGCTCCCGAACGGGGTAAAAATGCAATTTATATGGCGTCGGAAGCCTCTCTTACCATCCGCGACCTGAATCACCGGCTTGCACGACACGACTTCCTCGGAAAAGGATCTATCGCTGTCACCGAAGTAAAATCCGACAGCCCCGCGTTGTGTGCTGTAGCCGATTATGCTTCACTATACATCGACCGCCGCCTGACCGTTGGTGAATCGAAGGAGTCCGCGATTGCCGAGTTGGAATTCATACTGAATGAACGGAATTCGAGGATTTCAATACCCCATTATGAGGAGAAAGCTTACACCGGTACAACGTATGGAATGGATAAGTTTTATCCAACCTGGATCATGCCGGAGGATCACGAAGTTATTCAGGATGGAATAGCGGTTTTCGCTGCTCTGTTTAACAGGAGGCCGGCAGTCGGGAAATGGTTGTTTTCAACCAATGGAATCTCCATTCAGGGGATGTATAGCATCCCGGTTATTGGATTTGGTCCGGGGGAGGAAGCCATGGCACATGCCCCGAATGAGAAGGTCCCGGTGGATCACCTCGTGAAAGCATCGGCATTTTATGCGGGATATGCACTGAGATTTTCAGACAAAGGATAAGGAATACATAGTTTACAGTGGGGAGAAGTGAGAAGGGAGTAATGAGTAGTGAGAATTGAGTAGTGAGTGGTGATTAACCGATCCCTATGGGAGATTTTTTTGCTTCATTTTTTCATCAAGGAAAAAATGAAGTGGGGTTCCAAAGGGGCTACCCCCTTTTCTTGCGATTGGAGCATAACGGTCCAAGAAAGGTTTTTCTGCTAAATAGCCGGACAGTTGGACCGGAGTTGGTTGTTTACGTTTTTTTCTAAAAACATGCCGCACCTGCGGTGCTTGTATACTGTTGGGATTGTTTTTCGGAACAACTCACACTTCGTTCGCCGAAGCCATTTTTAGAGCCGTAGCCTTGGCGTAGGCGGAACTCACTTCTCATCTCTTCACACTGCTGACTGCTGACTGGAGACCGGAGACTCTTTTTCCTTTCCCCGAAACTCTGTACCACCTTTCCTTCATCCATCATCCTTCTTCTTCTTCAGTTTTTCTTCAATCTTTTTCGATGTTGGGGTAATGGAAAGTCCTCCCAGTCCTGTACAACGGAGAGATCTTGGCAGAGATCTCCCTGCCTGATCCATTGCATGGATCACTTCATCAAGGGGAACAACGGGATCCAATCCTGCAAGCGCCATATTCGCTGATGAGATCCCATTCAGGCTTGCCTGGATATTCTTTCCCAGGCAGGGAACTTCCACCCTGTTGGCAACCGGATCACAAACCAGCCCGATCATATTCTGGAGGGCCATGGATGCTGCAGACAGTCCCTGCTCTACCGTACCGCCTTTCATTTGCACCAAACCACCGGCAACCATTCCGGATGCAGATCCACATTCTGCCTGGCAGCCACACTCCTCTGCTGCAAACGTAGAGAATCCAGCTATAAATACACCGATCAAACCGGATGCAAGGAACGCTTTAACCAGTTCATCCCGGCCCACCTGCAGTTCTTCAGCCACCGGTATTAATGTTCCAGGCAGCACGGCACACGAACCGGCAGTCGGGGCAGCTACAATCAGTCCCATGGAGCTTTTCACTTCCATCATGGCCATATTAGCAGCAATGATCCGGTTCATCAACCGGTCGCCCAAAAGCAAGCCACCCGAGGCAGCATCACTGTAGATTCCCGACTGGTAACCCAGTATCCGATCTTCATACGCTGTCCCCTGCAACCCTTTCTGCAGCGATTCCCTGAGCAGTGTTACCATCTCTTCCATCATCCCGATCACCTGTTTCTCAGTCAATGAACTCCGCTGGCATTCATAGATCAGTGCTGCCTGGTATAAATCCAGTTTTTCCTTCATTGCACGGTTCAGCAGTTCAGAAGCTGTGCGGAACGGAACCGAAATATCTTTCGATGAAAGGACAGGCATTACAGGATCCAGAACGATAACCTTTTCCACGGAGGCTATTTTTCGCATGGATAGCAACCAGTCCGGATCGGGTGGAGCGGATAGCTGCACCCGTATCAAATTCCGTCCCCCGGAAGATAAAGCAGTTACCTGCTCGACGGTACTCAATGGATGGATTTCCGGATTATAATCATCCGGGGATGTATCTGCTGACAGGAACAAAAGAACCTCATAAAAATCACCCCTTACACCAATCTGAAAATCACCGATTGATTTGATCTCAACGATTCCACCACCATGGGAAATGGCTGTTAAGGAGACGCTCCCTCCATTTTTTCCTTCCAAACGGATGCGGTAGGTATTGGGATGATCAGCTTCGAACGGGGTAATTCTGAATTCCAGGGACAACCCACCCTCTTCTGCCATCTTCAGTGCTGCCGGAAGTTCAGGATGAGTTATTTCCCAGCCCAGCAATCCGGCAGCAAGGCCAATGGCCGAGCCCTGGCTTTCATAGGTTGTGGCAAGAGAGCCGTCCGGGCTGAATTCTGTCAAAACCCTGGATGGCTCATCATTAAGGATTTGCCTTGCCATCTGTCCAATCCGGACCGATGCGGCAGTGTGTGAGCTGGACGGTCCCCTCATCACGGGACCGATGACATCGTTGAATATGCTTGGCGGCAGCTTGTTCATATATTAAAAGAATAATTGCTCATCAAAGTACCTTTCCGGGCTCATGATCCTTCCGCGAAGAAATCATCATATCCTTCCCGGGTTATTTCGTACCCGGGGGCATATTGGTCAGCAAAAACCGGGTCAGCAGATCATACAGGTGTCTGGTGGTTCCCTCCCCCTCTTTTATTCCATGCGACCTGTTCGGATAGGCCATCATAGTGAAGGCTTTGTTGTGTTTGATGAACTCATTGATCAGTTTTTCTGTGCCCTGATAATGGACATTATCATCACCTGTTCCATGGACGATTAGCAGGTTTCCGGAAAGATTAGCGGCAAAGCTGATGGGTGATCCCTTTTCAAAGCCTTCCGGATTTTCAGCAGGTGTTCTCATGTATCGTTCCTGGTAAACAGCATCATACAATCGCTGGTCGGGTACAGGAGCAACCGACATTCCGGTATGGTAAATCTCAGGATAACGAAGGAGTGCATTCAGGGTTCCTGACCCACCACCACTCCAGCCCCAGATTCCAATACGATCTTTGTCCACAAAGTCCCAATTACCAATTATTTCTGCCGCTTTAGCCTGGTCGGCAGAAGAAATGATACCGATTTTCAGGTAGATGCATTTCCTCCATTCCCTTCCTTTTGGAGCTGGAGTGCCCCGGTTGTCGACACTCATGATAATGTAGCCTTTCTGGGTAAGGAAAAGATGCCATAAGCTGGGTGTTCTGTCCATCACGGTTGTACCTGCCGGCTCACCATATACATGAAACAGCACCGGGTACTTCTTCGAAGGGTCGAAGTCCGGCGGTTTTATCATGTAACCGTCCAGCAGGATATCATCACCGATATCCACTGTAAAAAATTCAACCGGATTAATCTTCAATTGTGCCAATTTGTGTTTTAACTCTTTATTTTCAGCAAGCAACCGTACCGAGGAATGTTCCGGCAGGTCCACCAGGTCAATGGTTCGTGGTGTTCTTGTATTGGTAAATGTATGTATTGCCCACCTGGAATCGGGAGAAACCTGGTAGCTGTGAATCCCTGGCTGGTCAAATGGGGTAAGCCTTTCAGGATTTCCCTTACCTGACAATTTAGTACGGTACAAGTATCGTTGGGTAGCATTATCCGGTGAAGCGATGTAATAGACATATCCATTTTTAACATCAATATTTTCGACGGATATGACATCAAACTCACCCTTTGTCACCGGCCTGACCGGTTTACCATCGCGACTGACAGCATAGATATGTCTCCATCCTGTTTTTTCACTGATCCAGGTAAATTCCTTTCCGTTGTTCATCCATACGAGGTCATTTACCACATCCAGCCAGGCATCATCTTTTTCTGTATGAATCGTTTTCACTTCTCCCGTCAGGGCATTTCCAAGATTGATCCATATGGTGTTCTGGTGTCTGTTGAGGTATTGAAATATAATCTCTTTTGAACTGGCTGCCCATTCCATCCGTGCAATATAATGATTCCTGGGATCGCCCTCCACTTTCATCCAGACGGTATTACCACCAGTAGCAGGAATGACACCCACCCGGCATGAAGAGAGCTTCTCCCCCACTTTGGGATATTGTATTGGTATGATAAAGGAATAGAGTGAATCGGTGTTATTGATCATATAGAAATCCCGGACTCCCGATGCATCCAGCTGCCAGTAAGCAATGAATTTCCCGTCGGGACTCCACCAAAAACCGTCTCTAAGTCCGAATTCCTCTTCATACACCCAGTCGAAGGTTCCATTGATCTGTGTCCGGGAACCATCGAATGTCAGTTGTGTTACCCTGCCTGTTTCAATATCCTCGACATAGATGTTGTTTTCAACAACATAACCGGTCTTTTCGTTATCCGGGGCGAATTTGGCAAACATCAGGGTTGAAGGTTCTGCAAATGCACCAAGCTGTTTCAGGTTGCCGGAGATTAGATCGAGTACCCAGTAATCTCCCCTTGTATTCTCCCGCCATACCCTTTTGGTGTTGGTAAAAACCAGGAGCTTTTTTCCATCCGTTGACCATGCATAATCGTCTATATGCAAAGAAGATTCTTCTCCTGGCGGAATCAGGCGGTCAGATGGTACGAGGATGGTCCTGTTGCCGGTTCCTGGTTCATACTTCACGATATCCCATCCCTCTTTATTCCCATCGACTCTTTCAAGGGTAGTATACCCTGATCCATCTTCAAGCCACCGCACCGGGCCAAACGATTCGGATGAGAATTCATTACTACTGAAGATCCGGTCCAGTGAAAGAAGCGACGGGTCCGGTTCCTGAGCATTTCCCTTCACAAATGCAAAGCAGTAAACAAGCAGTGTGAAAAGCAAAATAGAACATGCTCCAGGATTTCTGTATAAGGAAATAGTATTCATGGCATCTGGTTTTTATTGCTCTTCTGTAAAGTAACTTAAAAATTGATGGATTTGAACAAATTTAATAAACCAACTGCATACTTCATAATAAGGAAAACATTCCATGGACCGCAACTTGCCAGACGTGCAAAAAATTGCAATTATCCGTCAGTATATTAAAACTACGGGGAGGATCATTCTGAGGGTAACATGGAGAAATCAGGCTGGAACCTGCAAATGACTTACCCGGGCAACTATTTTGTACAGTTTTAATCAAAAGTTACTGAGAAATTGATTAATTTCAACTGGTCTGAATTTTTTTCTTAAGATGAATGATCTCAATCACAGAAGAAGGCATAAGGACAGGCCGGATCTTTCAGGCGAGTATATCTGGGGTGATTTAGGGCAGATGATCCTCTTTATCCTATTCTTTACCATCTGGATTGTCGATTCCTTTGTGCTGCATATCACCACCTCCCCGGGCCAATACATTTCCTGGTATATCCGGGTTCCCCTGGCACTGGTCATCCTGATCATCTCGTCCGTGCTTGCACAGTCCGGATTAAAATCTGTTTTTGGTGAGCGACGTGAAAATCCTGTCATCATCAGGGAAGGTGTATTTAACCGTGTCAGGCATCCGATCTATCTGGGCGCCATACTGCTTTACCTTGGGTTAATTGTTTTAACCCTGTCCCTGTTGTCAGCTATCTTCTGGATCATCATCATCCTATTCTACTATTATATATCGATGTATGAGGAGAAGATCCTGATTCATGAATTTGGAGATCAATATAAGAAATACATGGAGGAGGTGCCCATGTTAATACCTTCCCTGTTTAAAAAGAAGGGAAGAGTTGAAAAGCATTATTAATATCAAAACAGCCTGATATGAAAAAAAATAACCTATTGTCAATCAGATTAATAGCGCTATTCGTAATGACCATGATGATTGGTTGCGAAGAGGAAAGTACATTTCAGATTGAAGAAACCCAGCAGATTATTTTTCACTACTCTTATGAGAATCATGCAAACGGAAATGAGTTTGCCGGGTGGTGCATTGATAAAGATGGGGTGGTTTGGGACCTTGAAGAATCCCTTCACTGGAATGATGAGGTGCTGAATATCCAGGAGGATGGCAGTACCGTTTACTTGTATGATAAGGAAACGGTGGAACAGGAGTATGCAACAGGCAAGGGAAGGGCACTGGGCAAGATCAGGGATGCAGAGCTTAAAGAGAAAATTGAACAGATAGAGGATATCATTTATGAAAGTTATGCGTTGGCTGACAGCATCATGGCAGATGCAGGGACTGCCATTTATGGATTCCTCTCCTATGACAGCCAGACCCACAAATACCGGAAAGTGATCCTGGAACTCTCCGGTGACTGGTATTCTTACATGGAGGATGGGAGTGCTGAGGAACTTACCCAATGGCTGAGAACAATCCAGAAGGACATCGGTTATCCGGATTTCAAATAGAACAACCTTATTTAAATCGTTACGAACATGTTTCACTTCAGGCTTCACCTCAATCTGTTTCTGATTGTATTTTCATTACTAACCCGTACCGGTCAATCACAGACGGCGGAACATCACGAAAACAGATCATCTGATCTTTTTGCTGCTTTCAGCTACCGAAATGTCGGACCCACGCGTGGAGGACGCGTCACTACCGTAGAGGGTGTGGTATCACAACCCGGTACTTTTTACATGGGAAGCACCGGGGGTGGGGTATGGAAAACTGTCGATTACGGGATCAGCTGGGAAAATGTATCGGATGGTTTTTTCATTACACCGTCGATTGGAGCCATCAGGGTAGTACAATCCAATCCCAATATTGTTTACGCAGGAACCGGTTCCGATGGATTGCGGTCCAATGTCATCACCGGCAAGGGGGTGTATAAATCGATGGATGGTGGCAAAACATGGAAACACATCGGACTGACCGATGCCGGTCAGATTGGGGCTCTGGAAATCCATCCCGAAGATCCCGAAACCGTGTTTGTCGCAGCCATTGGGCAGGCTTTCCAGCCCAATACCGAACGGGGTGTTTACAGGACACTCGATGGAGGAGAAACATGGGAACAGGTCCTTTATGTAGCCGATACCATCGGTGCTGTTGACCTGGAGTTTGCTCCCGGGAATCCGGAAATCATCTACGCATCCATGTGGAGGGCAGAACGAAAGCCATGGACCATCATCAGCGGAGGGTACCAGGCAGGTGGTATATACCGGTCCGTTGATGGAGGTACAAACTGGGAAAAAATAACCAGGGGATTGCCAAAGGGGCTGATTGGAAAAATCGACCTGGCTGTCTCCCCTGACGATCCCTATCGGGTGTATGCAGTGGTTGAAGCCCCGAAAGGTGAAGGGGGTTTGTACCGATCGGATGACACGGGTGAAAGTTTCTACCTGGTTTCCACGCATGAAGGATTGATTAACAGACCCTTTTATTACTGTAACATAGAAGCAAATCCCCTGAATGCCAACTCCATTTACTCAATGGCGGGAAGTTATTACCATTCCACAGATGGGGGAAAAACCTGGCGGGGTATCAGGGCGCCTCATGGCGACCATCATGATCTGTGGATTAGCAGTGCAGATACCCTGATCCTGATTCAATCCAACGACGGGGGAGCGAACGTCTCGCTGGACGGTGGTGCAACCTGGTCCACACAACATAACCAGCCCACAGCTGAACTATACCAGGTGGAGGTGGATGATCAATACCCGTACTGGCTCTATGCCGGTCAGCAGGACAACAGCACCATCGCTATTCCAAGCCTTCCCCCCTACTCCCCATCTGCCGGAGCTTCCGGTTTATGGCTGTCTGTTGGTGGTTGTGAGACAGGACCGGCAGTGCCAAAGCCCGGAAATCATAATATCGTTTATTCAAACTGCAAAGGACGATTCGGGGTGTATGATAAGCGGACGGGACAGGAACAACAATACTATGTTGGAGCAACCAATATATACAGCCATAATCCTAAAGATCTGAAATTCCGGTTCCAGCGTGTGGCGCCCATCCACGTTTCCCCACACAATCCCGATGTCATTTATCATGCCTCGCAATTCCTGCATAAAACGTCCGATGACGGCAAGACGTGGGAAACCATTTCTCCTGATCTCACGGCTTTCGAGCCAGACAAGCAGGTGATCTCCGGGACACCCATAACAAGGGATATTACCGGTGAAGAGTACTACAGCACGATTTATGCCGTGCGTGAATCTCCCATCCGCGAAGGATTGATCTGGGTGGGTGCAAACGATGGGCCGGTACACGTGACCCTGAATGGCGGGGAAAGCTGGGAAAACGTAACACCTGCCGGTATCGGTCCCGGAGGAAGGATCGATTGTGTCGAACCCTCTCCACACATAGAAGGAAAAGCCTATGTTGCCATCCTCCGATACCAGCTCGGTGACTGGCACCCCTATATTTACAAAACAACGGATTACGGGAAAAGCTGGACCCTGCTCACAACAGGCGACAATGGGATACCGGCTGATTATCCCACCCGGGTTGTACGGGAAGACCCTGACATGGAAGGACTGCTTTATGCAGGCACAGAATTTGGAATGTTTATTTCAATGGATGATGGACATTCCTGGATAAGTTTTCAGCAAAACCTGCCCATTACGCCTGTGACCGATATTAAGATCTTCCGCAAGGACCTGGTTCTTTCAACAATGGGACGGTCATTCTGGATCATGGATAATGTCTGTTCATTGCATCAGCTTGTCAAAACGAAGGATAACCTGAAAACAACCCTTTTTAAACCCGCAGATACCTATCGTTTCAGGTACCGGGGAACAGGAGACAGGGATGTTCCAAATTACTCCTATCCATCCGTTATCATCGATTATTATATCCAGAAAAAGCCGGAAAAGAGCATCACTCTCGAAATAATAAACAGTTACAGCGATGTTATCCGTAAATTTTCCAGTGACATGCAACCGGGGACCCGTAGCAGGGAACAGGAGCAGGATATGGCGTTTAGCTTTTTCATGCGAAGGTCCACTCCGCGATTAAGCAGCAATCCGGGTACCAACCGCTTCCGGTGGGATTTGCAGCACGAAGGGGCATGGGACGCCAATCCCGGAAGAAGTTACCGTAACGGACCGACAGCAGCTCCAGGGGAATATAAAGTCCGGTTAACGATCGATGACCTGGTCTTCACGCAATCCTTTTACCTCCTACCGGACCCCAGGTTAGAAAGAGTAACTATTGAAGATATGAAAGCACAGGAGAAGCTATCCCTCCAGGTAAGGGATCTGCTCAGCGAAAGCAAACAACTGGCAGATCAGATCAGCAAACGAAGGGAAAACCTTGCAAAACTGCTTGAGAAAAAGAAAGACGATCGTCTTCAGAAGGAGGATGTTGAATTAAACTTGCTCGAAAACCAATTAATCACAGAGCACGGTGCCTATATGACTCCAATGCTGATTGATCAGATCAGCTACCTTGCAGCCATGCTGGATCAGGCGGATCAGGTGCCCGGAAAAGATGCCTATGCACGGCTTGATGAACTCCGGCAGCGGTTAGATGAAATTCAAGCTTCATTTAAAAAGACAACAGAGTAAAAAAAAACTGGAATCTCAATCTGATGATCAAAAAGGCAATCCGTCCATTAGCTTCTATCCTGGTAATGCTTATCATTGCAGGATGCACTGCGAAACAAAAACAGGAAGCATCAACTCCTGCCACCAACATCATGGAAGCAACAATTTCCGGAATTCATCAGGCATACCAGAATGGAGAATACAATTGTGAACAATTGGTTACTGCATATCTCAAGCGGATTAAAGCGTATGACCAGGCAACGGGATTGAATTCCCTGATCACAATCAACCCGGATGCGCTGACTGCTGCAAAGAAACTGGATGCTGAGTATAAGCGTACAAATACCCTCAGACCACTGCACGGTATTCCCGTCATTGTAAAGGATAATTATATTACAAAAGGTATTCAGACCACAGCCGGTTCACTGGCGATGAAGGGATTCATTCCGGATAAAACAGCCTTCCAGGTAAATGCATTGGAAGAGGCGGGGGCAATCATTCTGGCAAAATCGAATATGGCTGAATGGGCTTTCAGCCCTGCAGTTACGATCAGTTCGATTTCAGGCGAGACATTAAATCCCTATGATCTTGATCATGTACCTGCCGGATCAAGTGGTGGAACTGCTGCCGCAGTGGCTGCAAATTTCGGTACTGTGGGATTGGGTACAGACACCGGAAACTCAATACGCGGACCTTCCTCTCACAATGCTCTTGTCGGATTCCGTTCCACACTGGGATTGACAAGCAGGGACGGTATTGTGCCGCTCTACCTGCGAAATGATGTCGGTGGACCCATGACCCGGACAGTTGAAGATGCAGTTCGAATACTTGAAGTGATTGCCGGCTATGATCCGAACGATCCCGTTACCGTTCATTGCCGGGAGAGATTACCTGCCGGATACCAACAATTTCTGGATAAAAACGGACTAAAAGGAGCCCGGATCGGAATATTGCGAGTTTTAAGCGGGGCGGATCCGGATCCGCAGGTATCAGCACTGTTTGAACAGGCTATTGCTGACCTTAAAAGGCTCGGAGCTGAAATGATCGATCCCTTCAATATCCCCGGGTTTGATACCCTGAGCCAGGATCACTGGTGCCCTGTATTCCAACATGATCTGAATGCATTTCTTGCCAAATACGGAAAGAATGCACCCGTCAGGAACCTGGAAGAGATCGTCAACTCGGGCAACTATTCACCCTATATCGAGGACCGCCTGCATTATTTTCTTTCCCACCATACTATTCCCGGTGAAACACCGGGAGTTTGCTCGGATCCCTATACCGATTACCGGAGAATTGACTTCAGGAATGCCATTGAAGAGGCTATGGATCAGTTAAACGTGGGTGCAATCATCTATCCTACATGGAATCATCCTCCTGCCAGGAAAGGTGATATGGAGGGATACAAAGGAGATAACAGCCAGATCATTGCTCCGCATACAGGTCAACCTGCATTTACAATCCCGATGGGTTATACCCGGGAAAATTTACCGGCAGGGCTCCAATTCCTTGGCAGAATGTTTGATGAAGCGACATTGATAAAATATTGCTATGCCTATGAACAGGGAACCATGCACCGGAAACCACCGGAATTGTTTCCGGAACTAAAAAAATGACACAAGACGGAAAAGAGAGATTATATATTACGAGAGATTGAAAAGATTGCCGTTCTGATCCGGTTTCTTCTTGGGAAGATCCTCTCTGCCCTGACCGTTATTCAGAAAGAGGAGGTATACGAACAGGTTGACCAGGAGTTGAAATCGAACCTGGATATGGACATTGAATCAATCCTCCATCTTGCCCCGGATCAATTCGATAGTGCTTTCAAGAAGAACAATGGTTTTAATCTGGAAAACCTTGAACTGCTGGCAAACCTCTTCCATGAGATGGCACAGGTGAAAGAAGAAAAGAAAAAGCTGTTTTTAATAAAGTCACTTGAACTGTATAATTACATCAGTGAGAAGAGTAAAGCTTTCTCTTTTGAACGGGAAGCTATGAAAAAGAGGATCATTGATGAAATGGAACATCTGTAACCCGTTTATCGTCATGAAGATTAAAAATTCAATGCTAAAGCGCAAGCGTTTACCCATTCCTCTTTATTTTATACCGGGAATGTTGATCCTCTTCTCCTGCAGTCAACCTGAACTGCCAGATCGCATCATACAGTATGATCAACCGGCTGACTATTTTGAAGAAGCACTGCCCCTTGGAAACGGACGGATTGGAGCAACGGTCTATGGGGGAGCGGGTACTGAGCGGATTGTGCTTAATGAAGAGACGCTCTGGACAGGGGGGCCGGTCGATCCTTACATGAAACGGGAAGCATACAAGCACCTACCTGCTGTTCGCAAAGCTTTGTTTAATGAGGACTACCGGTTGGCTGACAGCCTGGTGCGTAACCTGCAGGGTAAGTTTTCGGAATCCTATGCCCCGCCGGGAGATCTGTACATCGATTTTCTTCACGAAGATTCAATAAGGGACTATTACCGGGAATTGAATCTCCGTACGGGCATTGCTACGGTAAACTATTCAACCGGGGAAGTGGATTATGTTCGCGAGATGTTTACCTCCTTTCCGGATCAGGTACTGGTAATCCACCTGACAGCAAGCAGGAAAAAAGAGCTGAATGTTTGTCTCCGGTTCAGGAGCCAGTTGCCTCATACCGTCTCTTTTGAGAACGGCAGGTTAATCATGGATGGAAAGGTTCCCGTGCATTGTGAACCAAATTACCGTAATCTGCCCGATGCAATTGTGTATGATGACCAGAAAAGCATGCGGTTTGAAGTCCATGCTGCTATCGTGGATTCGGACGGGTCCATAACGGGAACTGACAGCTCCTGCTACCTCCGGGATGCTTCAAAAGCAACGATACTGGTTTCCATAGCCACAAGTTTCAACGGGTATGATAAAGAACCGGGACTGGACGGATTGGATGAATCGGTACTTGCTTCCGGTTACCTGACCGGTGCAATGTCAAAATCCCATAGCCAGCTCCGGAAAGAGCATGTTGCTGATTTTTCAGGGTTTTTTAACCGGGTGGTGCTGGATCTGGGTACTCCACCGGAAAAGAGCATATCGACAGAAGCCCGGCTGATCCGGTATTCCGAAGGCAATCCGGACAATGATCTGGAAGCGCTTTATTTCCAGTTTGGCCGGTATTTGATGATCAGCTCCTCCAGACCGGGCGGGATACCAGCCAATCTGCAGGGCATCTGGAATCCCCACATACGCCCTCCGTGGAGTTCCAACTTCACAACGAACATCAATGCGGAAATGAACTACTGGCCTGCGGAGGTATGCAACCTCTCCGAGCTTCATGAACCGCTATTGCATTTCATTCAAGAGCTGAGCACTACGGGTAAGATCACTGCCCGGACCTTTTACGATTGCGGGGGATGGTGCTGCTCTCACAATTCAGATATCTGGGCGATGACTAACCCGGTGGGAGATTTCGGGCATGGACATCCCGTATGGGCTAACTGGTCAATGGCCGGACCCTGGTATTCGACTCACCTGTGGGAGCATTTTCTTTTTACGCGTGATACGCTGTTTCTGAGGGATTCTGCTTACCCCCTGATGAAAGGCGCTGCTCGCTTCTGCATGGATTACCTTACGGAAGGACCGGATGGTTACCTTGTTACTGCCCCCTCGACTTCACCGGAAAACATGTACCTGACCCCGGATAATTACCGGGGCGCCACACTGTATGGTTCAACAGCCGATATGGCAATGATCAGGCAACACCTTTCAAATACAGTTTCAGCATCAGAAGCTCTTGGTGTGGATGCTGATTTATGGCAGGAGATGCAGGGCGTTCTCGAGCAGCTCTATCCCTACCAGGTCGGATCCAGGGGGAATTTACAGGAGTGGTACCATGACTGGGAAGATGCTGATCCCCATCACCGGCATGTATCGCACCTTTTCGGTTTGCATCCCGGGAACAGCATATCTCCGCATACCACACCCGAACTGGCTGAAGCATGCAAACAGTCCCTGCTGTTCAGGGGGGATGGTGGAACAGGCTGGAGCAAAGCCTGGAAAATCAACCTCTGGGCACGATTGCTCGACGGGAATCATGCACACCGGATGCTTAACACCCATCTGAATTATGTATCTCCCGATCCGGAAACACAATACCATGGCGGGGGCACCTACCCGAACCTGTGGGATGCCCACCCACCGTTTCAGATCGATGGCAATTTTGGCGGTAGTGCAGGAATTGCAGAAATGCTGCTGCAAAGCCATACTGGAGAGATCCACCTCCTGCCGGCTCTACCCGATGCCTGGCCTAACGGTTCCATAAGAGGACTTAGGGCTCGTGGAGGGTATACCGTAGATATGTGCTGGAGTGATGGGAAGTTGACCGAGGCTAAAATAAAACCCGATTGCAGTGGTGACATGATCGTCCGATACAATAACAGCGTAACAACCCATCAGGGAAAAAAAGGAAAAATTGTGGAGATACAACAATAACCTATTTTATGAATTTCAACGAAAAAACCCTATTGGGAAAAACCGATCTCCGGGTCGGGAGGCTGGGTATCTCTTCCAGCTTTGGCGCTAAAGCAGCAGTCTTCGAAGAGGCTTTTGAACACGGGTGCAACTACTTCACCTGGGGAACTTTTATCAAAGGAAGCTCCCCGGAGATGATGATGGCTATTCGTGAAATTATAAAAAAGGGGGAACGGGATGAATTGGTGCTGGCTCTTACCAGCTATGCGCACTCTCCCGTATTGACGGAAAAATTCTTTAAAAGCCGGTTAAAGAAACTGGGGATTGAGCGTGCCGATATCCTGAACCTGGGCTTTTTCATGAAAAGACCACAGCGGAGCATCATCGACGGCGCCCTGAACATGAAGAAAAAAGGGTTGGTCCGGTTTATCGGTATCCTCAGTCATAACCGGAATTTATTTCCAGAACTTCACAAAGAAGGGATATTCGACCTGTATCACCTTCGGTATAACGCGGCTCACCGGGGAGCTGAAACGGATGTCTTTCCGAAGATCACCGGGGAGTCGAAACCCGGGATTGTCTCCTATACAGCAACCCGCTGGAGACAGCTGATCAATCCGAAGAAAACACCGCCCGGTGAGAAAACACCAACGGCAACCGATTGCTACCGGTTTGTCCTGTCAAACCCATCGGTTGATGTGTGCATGATGGGAGTGAGAAACCGCGATCAACTGCAGGAGAATCTAAAAACCCTCGATCTTGGCCCCATGAGTGAAGAGGAACTTGCCTGGATGAGAAGGGTGGGGGATTACCTTTATAAAAGATAAAAAAGGCAGGTTCGATTTCGTATTTTTTCTGCCGAAGGCATTCTACAAAGCTCCGTAGATGGCATAGTCATGCCCTTGCATAACTTATAACTGATAACTAATAACTTATCCCATAGGGATGCCATGGCATAACTTCATTTTCCCACAATCGGAAGGACGATCCGTGACGGATACTTTTTCGAGTGGTGGACCTTATTGTGTGCAACCATACCGACCGACTCGTCGTAATTGTTGCCCCCGGTATTCATGTTCCGTGCAAACCGCGGAAAATTGCTGCTCGAGACCTCAATCCGGATCCGGTGTCCCTTGTCAAAATAGTTGCTGGTGGACAGGGGTGTCATTTTCAGTTCATAAACCGTTCCTTTTTCCATAAATACTTCTTTGTCATACCCCTCCCTGAAGCGTGCACGCTGGATGGTTTCATCCAGGTTATACGCCCTGCCGTCCGGGTAGACATCAATCAGCTTGATGGTAAAATCGGTATCCGTTACGTCGGATGATACATAAAGCGTACACTCAATGAACCCACTAACTTCAATGCCCTTATCCAGCGCTGGGGAGGTATAAACCAGGATATCCTGCCGGGTTTCCATGTTTTGCTGGTCAAAGGATCCAGCCTGGAGTGCATTCCCCATGCAGCAGACATTGCCTCCACAGGAAGGTACAGGATCCATGGGATCATAGGTAAACGCATCAGGCAGGCCCTTGCTTCCACTTGCAGTTAATGATAATTTCCCGTTACCCATCCGTGTGTTTGCCGAACCCTTACTGTCCAGGTACCAAGTGGTCATTGTTACACCCTCGGGAGGCCAGCTGTCCGAAGATTGCCACTTGTTCATTCCCATGGTATAGTATTGCACCCGGGGTGTCTTTTCCAGGATCTCATTATCCTCCTCTTTCAGCCAGTAATCAAACCATCCGTAGATCAGGTCATCATAATTGAGCCGTGCATCTCCAATATCCCGTTCACCAACGATGGTATGTTCCGAGGCATTCCAGTAACTGCAGTGGGGTGTGGGAGCAATGACAAGATACTGGTTATTTGCTACCTCCGGATCTTCGATGTTCTGCCGGATATGGTTGAACAGTGCAAGGTTTGGGCTGGTAGCGACATCGTACCAGGACACAAACCAGAATCCGGGAACACCAAACGGCATATCATCGTGGTACAGTCCCCCTTCATACCATGCCGGGTCATTCGGTTTTCTTCTGATCATGTCGTCCCAGATCCCCTTTGCACCGTGTACATTTTTCATGATATCCTGAAGTGGCAGATGTTGCACAGCCTCTGACCAGTCAACCCGGGGCATTTCCGGAGCCATATCGTAAAATTGTTGAATGCGCTGCAGGTCAGGCTGGGTAATGTTTTCGGGAAGTCTTGGCCTGAATTCATCGTGTTGTGTCCCGTAAAGCCAGATGGTAAATAGCAACTGATGGGCACCCCCCCTGTACCAGTTACCCTGTTCATAATAGTCACCAATCCTGCCCACTCCTGCACCGTACCCCATGGGTACCATTGCTGCATGTGACGGATGGTCAAGTGCTGCCACGGCCATTTGCCATTCTGCTGTGGACGAACAACCGTACGTCCCGATCTTTCCATTGCACCAGGGTTGTTCTGCCATCCAGCTGAAGGCATCATAACCGTCCGTCGTGGGCGTACCAAGAATGTCCCATTCCCCTTCCGAGAAGAACCTTCCCCTTTCATTCTGTACTACGTAAGCATACCCTTTGCTGACGGCCTCATAAGCTCTGTAATAGCCACGTGTTCGCATCTCACCATCCCCGTAAGGATTGAAGTTGTAAGGTGTTTTTGAAAAGATAACCGGAACGGGTTCATCCGTCCTCGGCCGGTAGATGTCGGTAGCTAAACGAATGCCATCCCGCATGGGCATCATCACCTTCTGATCGATGATGGCAATCTCTTCTAGCCTCTGGAGAATATCATCCTGCGCAGTTACAACTGTTGCAGAAAGAAAAACAAACAGGATTAAAAATTGGAATCTGATTTTTTTCATAGGTTTAATGTATTGTCAGTAAATAGTATATCAGCACAACCAGCCCGATAATGAACGACCGGATTATGGTTAACAGGGTAATCACCCTGTTGTCGGGCTTCCTGTTTTTCAGGATCAACATGAATAGAGTTATTAAAAGCAGTGGAATTGAGCCGACAAGAGCAATCGTGGCTGCAAGGGGTAGCCGGTAAAGCAGGAATACAAGTCCAACAACGGCAATGCTTGAAATCCAGGAATTTAACCTGTACATAAAGCGCTCTGTATTACTGGCTTTCTCAAATGAAATATTCGCAAAAGCAATGAAGAAATAGAGCAAGGCCAGCAATACCAATACAACGGTAATCAGGATCCTTCCTGGTTTATCAAAGAGCCTCAGGACAATACCCGTTCCAATCAACAGCAGGGCAATAATCTCATATTTGATCAAATGTTTATAAAGATGATCTCCGATACGGACTACATCATCTCCGGATTCAAATTCGGTCATCGTTCTAATGATTTATATTGGAGTTGTTGTTTTTTCTTGATAATAATACAGGTCTCAAGGTAATAACAAAAGTGAAAAAAGCCAACATTCTGTTCGTTATGATATTTTCATATTCAAATCCTCCGGGGTTATGCTAACCGGTTCCTCTTCTTCCGAACCTATTGTGCAACTTCCGAATTTATCAGAATTCAGATTGTATTCACCAGGTCTTCGCTTACATCCCATAGCCATCTGGAGTCACAATTCTTCTATCAAAATAGCCTCCGGCATTGTTCACCAGGACATCCAGCCGATTGTACCGGAGAAGAAAATCATTGGCAAACGCATGGACCGAATCCGTATCGGAGAGATCACAGATCCTCAGGTCCACGTTGCTGTTTCCACTCACCTGGATGATCTCTTTATGAGCTGCTTCTCCTCTCTCTTTGTTTTTGCACAGCATCACAACATGCGAACCCATACGGGCAAGTGCAAGGGCGGTGACTTTGCCAATGCCTGAATTGGCTCCGGTGACCAGGACTGTCTTTTCTTTCATATCACGTGCGTTATTTGTTTTCCATTCTAAGGTAATCACAGACATACATTTATCAAAAAACAGATCCACCAATTATCAACTCCGATAGAGTTGAATAATTTTGAATCTCTTTGTACTACAATAATCCAGGGCCGATGGCCTTGTCAAAAATTAAATTAAAATTTAATATCGCTGTTGTTCTGTTATTCTAAAAACTACGAATTTATTATCTTTCCCTGAATAAACAGATCATTCTCAAATAAGTTCAAATAAACACATAAAAAAGATGAGCCACATTTCGAAAATTGTTCCACTTATCTACATTATTGCATTGTCTTCCTGTCTCTCTACAGAAACAGCGAAGGAGGACTACCAGGCAAAGGTTGACAGTATCCTTGCAGCGCAGGTACCGGAAGATGGTCCGGGATGTGCTGTTGCCATCGTCAGGGATGGAACGATTTTTTACACTACGGAACGGGGTCTTACCAACCTGGAGTATAAGATCCCTGTGACCCGGGAAACACCGTTTCATGTCGCTTCGGTATCGAAGCAGTTCACGACCTTTGCCATCCTGCTCCTTGAACAGGAAGGGAAGCTGTCGCTTGACGATGATATCCGGAAGTACCTGCCAAACATTCCTGAATTTGACCAGACCATTACTATCCGGCATCTTGCAACGCATACCAGTGGCATCCGGGACCAGTGGGAATTGCTAGCCATGGCAGGCTGGCGTCTGGATGATGTAATCACCCAGTCGCAAATCATCCGGACCCTGGAACACCAGCAGGATTTGAACTTTGAACCGGGTTCCGAATTCCTGTATTGCAACAGCGGTTTTACGCTGCTTGCAGAAATCGTGGCAACCGTATCGGGTCAGTCATTTCCTGAATTCTGCAGGAAAAGAATATTCGAACCGCTGGAAATGCCGAACACTCATTTTCATGATGATCACCAGATGATCGTTAAGAACAGGGCATATTCCTACTATCTGACCAGTGACAGCATCTACAAAAAGAGTGTGCTGAGCTATGCCAATGCCGGTGCAACCAGCCTGTTCACCACTGCCGAAGACCTGGGCAAGTGGCTTATTAATCTTGAAACGGGGGATCTGGGCGGTCGCGAACTGCTTGAGAAAATGCACCAAAGAGGCATCCTGAACAGCGGGGATACCATTGATTACGCACTGGGGTTGAGTCACGGTACGTACAGGGGATTGCGGTTAATCGGTCACAGCGGAGGGGATGCCGGGTTCCGCTCTTATGCCGGAAGGTTCCCGGATCAAAGATTGGGAATCGTTGTTTTGCAAAACGCTGCTTATGCTAATCCGTCCGTTTTATCCAGGGAAATTGCAGCCGTGTTTCTTGAAGAGCAGATGGAACCGATTGAAGAGACAGAGCCAACCGAAAAACCCGATGAAGAGGATTTTATTACCGTTGATCAGGAAACGCTGAAAAAATATGAAGGATTTTATGAGCTGCAGCCATATGATATTTATGCAAAAATCTTCATGCAGGATGATCATTTATGGTTGGAGCAGGGCTGGAATGGAAGGAAAAACGTGCTCAGGACACTAAGTGAAACCAGGTTCAATATAGAAGAAGAGGAAGCCTATGCCGTTTTCAATGAGAATGATGAAAAAGAGGTAATCCTGACAATTGAATTCGCGGAGCTTAAGGTGACCGGGAAAAGGGTTGCCAGTTGGACTGAACTTTCAGGAGGCCTTGAAGCTTTTGAAGGAAGGTATTACAGTGATGAGCTTGGGACCTTCTACGATCTTACTGTCCAGAACGATACACTGGTTGCTTTGCACAGGAGGCATGAGCCGATTACTCTTACACGGATCAGGAAAGATGGGTTTCGTGGCAATGCCTGGTGGTTTGGGAAGCTGGAATTCCAGCGGGAAGACGGGAAGATCACTGGTTTTCTCCTGTCGGGCAGCCGGGTGAGGAATTTGAAGTTTGCAAAAAAATAATTATTTTGGATTAACGTATATATCCCCCACCCCGAAAATCCTGTCCGCCTGGTGGATCAGGATAGGGGGAGGAATAGTTATTAACCCGAAAAATTCAAAGAATTTTTCGCCGTTTATGGCTGACGAAAAGTCAAATTCAAGTATGTCAACTGTTTCACTCAACAGTTATCTTCAAAACTGATGAAAATTTCATACCCAAACTTGAGAGTATTGAATTTGACTTTTATCAGGGTTAACCCTGACATATATAACTGATAATCAATAGATTACAATTATGTATCGTCATTATTCATGCTGAATGCATGAATAATTCGGGTTAATCCTGGTTTGGAATTAACCGGTCCATGGATTGTTTTCCCGCTAAATATCAAAGTAGTTGGACCGGTAATGATTGATTGCAGCTCCTTCTAAAAACATGTCACTCCTACGGAGTTTAATGACACCATGTTTGACATCTGCCACTATCGGCAAACTGATCAACTATTTTCTTTTCGCTTTAAATGATCCGTTGGGTTGTTCGGAGACCAGTTCGATTGCTTCCCCTTTCTCATTTACATTGAAAATAATCCGGAACCCCTCCAGTCCTTTCAATGCAAAAACATGTTCTTTTACCGGGATTAATTCGTATTCGGGTTGTCCCTCGATGAATGCATTCAGGGTTTTTTCGCCGGTTATGTATATTTTAATGATGGCCCCTCCAAAATCAAATTCGCCGGCATATTTTTCCAGTTCTTCTTTTTCCAGTTCTTTAACGTGAGGTTCTTTGATGAATTCGATATCCGATACGCCCGTTTCCAGTTCCATGGTTAACTTATTGACTTCTCCCTGAACGTTGTAGTGAAACTTGATTTTTTGTTTTCCGATATCCGGGTCTTCCCCCTCAAAGATATCCAGGTGATAATGGTTCAGTTTCAGTTGAAAAGGTTGTAATGCAGCTACCAACTGGCTATCCGATAACGATATCGTTACGGTTCCGTATGCCGGGTGCACGTAGCTGCCGGTATACTCCTCCAGCGGGAAGGAGGGTTTTGTATTTTCCAGCCTGCTGACATCCTCAACTGCCGGCTCTTCCCCTTTTTCTCTTGCTTCCCTTACGGGTCCGAACTGTTTCTCCTGCCAGTCTATCTCTTCAAGTCCGAGTAACCGGTCCACAATATAATTCCGGACCACACCCGTTATGGAGGCTCCGTCAAAATTTGTCAGGACAACAATGCCTATTCCATCCATTGGGTAGAGACTTACGTCAGATATAAAGCCGTCTATTCCTCCGCCGTGTGAACAGCGGTAGTGTCCCCTGTAGGAAGTAATGCCCCATCCCAGTCCGTAGCTTGAAAAGAAAATCTCATCTGTCATGGTTTGGGAAGAGACCATTTGCGGGGCATGTGCTTTTTTCAAAAAGCTTTCCGAGACGATTTCTGCACCTTTGAATTTTCCATTGTTCAGGTGCATGATTATCCAGTTGCTCATTTCCAGAACATTGGAATTGATACTTCCTGCCGGACCGATAGCATCGATATTCCTGAAGGGTACCCGTGTAATTTTCTCATCCCTTTTCGAATAGGGGTAAGAGAAATTATCTGCTTTCTGTATATCGTTCACGGAGAAGTTCGATTTGTTCATCTCCAGCGGAATGAAGATCCTCTCCTTTACAACCGTTTCCCAATTCATCCCGGAAACTTCCTCCACAAGAATACCGGCTGTCATGAACATCAGGTTCTGATACTGGTACGCTGACCTGAAACCTCTTGACGGCTCCAGGTACTGAAGTCTGTTAAACAGTTCATTGCGTGACAGGTCCTTACCGTACCAGACGAAATCATGCCTTGGTAAACCCGAGCGGTGGCACATCAGGTCGGTTGGAGTCATGTGGTTGGTAACGTAATCATCATACATTTTAAAGGTTGGAATGTATGTGATGACCGGTTCATTGAGGTCAACTTTATCCTCATCCACAAGTTGCCCAACCGCAACGGACGTAAACGCTTTTGTGCACGATCCGATAGCAAAGAGGGTTTCTCCGGTTACCGGCAACTTTTTCTCCACATCCCGGTATCCGAACCCTTTCACCCAGACAACAGAAGAATCTTTTACAACAGCTACTGCAAGCCCGGGAACCTCCCATTCCTGCATGGCGTTCTCAATGTATTTATCCACTCCACGGAGTGCTTTATCGACAGATGTTACCTGAGCCTGTGCTGCAGGAAACATGATCTGACAGATAATAACTGTCAAGAGGCAAGTGAGGATCTTTTTCATAACGGTAGTGTTTTTATTATCTCATTTTTCAAAACGGGTTATCAATGTCCTCCTCGAGTGTAAAATTCCTTCACTTTAAATACTTTTTTCCCCGGATCGGTTGAATCGATGCATTCCACGAAGGTACTGGCGATTCTTTTAAATGCTTTGCCGTTTGGATGCAGTTCATCTGCCCACTCGTGATCCTCCAAAGCGCCCCGGCTGTCAATATGGCACACCTGTTTTCTCCCCTTCCCCACCCCGATCAGCATTTCATTGAATTCATGGATCAGTGCAGCCACGACACTTCGCTGTTCTTCCTTATCGGTTATTCCTTTTAACAACAATGGGTAATAGAGCCATTTCCCATTTCCCATCAGCAGTCGAAGCAGAAAAACAAAGGGATTTCTGTTGCAGGAAGGAATGGCAAAGTCGTATCCCTGGGTTATGATCTTCATATCCGGGAATTTTCCGGATAGCTCGATCCCCCAGAAGACCAGGGAATACATGATGCGGAAGAGGTTTATCAATGCAGCAAAATCTTTGTTTATGAATTTCTTTCCAACCACAATCCGGCGTGCCTGGATATCTGTATACCCATCCTGCACCAGTTTCCCGACCAGGTTTTCATCCTCCTGCAAAAGAGTTGCATTTACCTGTGACCGTTTGTGTACGAGTTTTGCCAGGCGTTGTTCACCGACAATATCATTTCCACCTCCACTGATCAGGAAAACTTCAGGCTGGTAGAGGCTCAATTCATCGATATACTCTCCTTCATATAGAATGTTTGCCACCCAGTCACCGCCAAAGGCAAGGCTGTACACCGGGTAAGGAGTAAGCTTCAGCAGCCAATCGACCACATCCCGGATGAACCAGGGATATTCGAACCATGAATCGCCCTCAGCCAGGATGATCTTTTTCCCGGTCCGAAAGGACCGTTGCCGCTTCAGCCGGTTAAATCTTCTGTTTTTCAGTCTTTTACCGGAACGGTTCAGGAAACCTGCGATCCCCCTGTTTGCCGAGGAGTGATTGATCACATCCCCCTCGTTGATATCAAAAATACGTTTGATGATACGCCGGAAGTCGTGCTTATCGATCAGCTCCATCAACGATTCCAGTTCGTCAGCGGAGATATATCCCCGGCAGAGTTTATCGATCAGTTCTTCCTTCATTATTTAAATCCCCTTTTAAAAGAGAAGGAATGAAATCGGTATGCGGCGTTCAGCAGCGCCAGGTAATAGACATCGAGTGATTTTGAGTTGTCCGAAGTATATCCGTCAAGATAGTCGGTACGGATATACCGTCCACCCAGTTCGATCCCGATCATTATTCTTCTGGCTACTCCTATCTGGAACCCGATTCCGCCGGGAAATGCCAGGGCAATATTCCGGAAATCATCCTTAAAATCCTCTTCCAGCTCCCCTCCGGGAATTGGTTCATAATAGACTGCTCCTATACCAACGAATCCATAGGCTGTAAAACGGGGAACCTCAAGCCGGTATCCTTTGCGGTTATATCCTGTTCCCCTGGTCCTATAAAAATGGAATTCCGCCTGAACCGATGGTTCAAAAAGAAATGTATTGTATATATACCCCCTGTTCTCATTATCGGATCCTTTATCCGTGCCATATCCCCAACCCAGGTACAGGCTGCCCTTTACCGTGATTCGATCCTGAATGGTATACCGGATCCCTGCAGAAAGTGCTGCACGGGTGGATAATCCTCCAATATCCCCGAAAATGGTAGTGGTTCCAACACCGACAACTGCTTCATACCGGTCGAACTGGTATTGCTGACCATTGGATGGAAGAAGCAGGATGAAAAACAGAACCGAAGCGGAGGTTGTCCTAATGATTGATCGACTTCTCATGGTAGTGCAAGATAGTAAATTTTTCAAATCGTGTTGAAAGAGGCACCATCATGGCATCTCTACGTTCTGCTTCACCGATAGATTTACAGAACCAAAAAACAATGTAGGTCGACTCTTCCAAAGGAATGCCTTCGGCAAGAGAGTCGACCTACATACTATCAGGATTACCCGATGGTTTGGTGCCATGAATTATTGTTCGGAGGTAAATCGCAGTCGACCTAAATATGTCTTTATTTACCTGTTAAATCCTTGATTCCGCAGGCGGATCAATGTTCGGAACATCGGTTCGGTCAACTGTTCTTCCCTTCTCAATCGTAATGCTTCCGTGAGCATCTCTTCCGAAGGGGAGGATTCCTCTGCCGGTATCCAGTTTGGACGGGACTTCACCGCCCCGGAAATGATCCGGTCAATTTTCTCTTTTCCCAGTGCACCGGAGATATAAAACCGGGGTTCCAGCAACGGGTCTTCTTTTCTTACCTGTTTTTCCTGCAGGGCAATGTTGTACAGCGGGGTGCCCGGGTAGATCCGCAGGCCTGTTGTCATGTGAACCATATCGTTCTTATTGATCCACTCATCGACAAATCCGAAGGTTTCTTCCATTGTTTTTTCAGTTTCACCGGGTCCCCCGAAGGTAAAGAACCACATGGCAGGCAGGTCTGTATCACGGAGAAGGGATGCTGTATTCTTAAGCTGTTCGATCGTAAAATTCTTACCCAGGTTAACCAGCATTTTCTGCGATGCCGAATCCGGGGTGCAATCGATCTGTGAAAAACCTGCATTGATCATCAGCCTGAAAAGCTCACTGCTTGTGTGTGCCGGGTTGATGCCCATGGTTCTGAATTTCGTTTTTATCTTCCGCCGGATGATCTCCCGGCAGATTGATTCTGCCCAGCCGGGAGGGTCGTTGAATGTAGAATCAACAAATTCAAAAGCCACTTCACCCATTCGCTGCAAAGCCTGACTGATCTCTTCCGCAATATCCTTCACGTTCCTGAACCGGTACTGTCTGCCCTCGATCATAGGGTAGGTACAATAGATGCATTTGTGATTACATCCCCGTTTGGTCTGGATGGAATAAACTCCCCTTGTGCGGTAGGGTAAAAAATCGATGTGCCTGTCGATTTCGGAAAAAGGGAGGTTATCCAGGTCAGAATCAGGTACAGTGAAGGCATTCCGGCTCCGTTCAATCCCTCCTGTCAGCACTCCCGGAATAGTGGTAACATCCAGGCCGTTCTCCAGGTTTTCCAGCAGCCTGGGAAATGACTGCTCCGCTTCACCGACAATCCCGAAGTCGGCTTCAAACCGGGTCATCAGTTCATCCGGGAAAATGCTGAATCCACTTCCGCCAAGGATAAGGGGAGCCGCAGGGTAGTTGCGCAGGGGAAGAATAAAATCCCTGAAGATCTGATCGACATAATAATTGAGTTTGCCAATCACCATATCGTCGATGTTCCGGATACTGACACCAATGTAATCCGGCATAAATGCTGCCACTTCACGGGACAGGTCTTTCCCTTCATCTGCTATCCCGTCGAATAACCTGATGTGGAAATTTTTCCGGAGGATTGAAGCCAGGAGGCACAATCCGATGGGCGGAACAGGGTAAGGGTATTTTTCAGTACTGGCATTAACCAGTAAAAGCTTCTTCATTGAGTGGTCATATTCCGGTTATACAGGTTTGCTAATGGATCACAGTTATTTTCCAGAATTGAACGGATTCGATCGAACGGCTAAAAATACGCTTTTCTGACGGAAATGTAGATATGATGAACGCGATTTCAACAGGAAATGGAAGGGCTTCACTATGGGATCTTTTACTTCCGGAAATTCCCGGTATGAGGAAGTTACCTTCTCAGGAGCAATGTAACGTCGCCGGCAACATAAAATGGTTTCCCATTATAGAATTTCCCAATTGCCTTGAAAACATAGACACCCTGTTTGCATACCTCTCCCTTGTAATACCCATCCCATCCGATCGTAACATCGTTGCTTTCAAACAGGAACTCGCCCCAACGGGTAAAAATTTTCAGGTTATACTCATCCACCCCTTTATAGAGCGGATGGAATATATCATTCGCCACGGAGGTGGGAGAATAGTTTCCACCGCTTGACTCATCCTGGTTCGGAAAGAATGCATTCGGGAAATAGATGTACCCCTCACCCTCAACGGTCACTGCACCGGGCATGATCAGTGTATCCACACAATCGTTAACCGTCCATGCTGTTAGCGAGATATCGTAGGTTCCCACCTCCGTATACTGGTAGGACAATTCTTTCTCGGTGGATGTACCGCCATCGCCAAAATCCCAGAGGTAATGGTCACCGTACTCCGTCAGATTATATAGTTTAACGGGTTGATCGGGCAGCATCACCAGGGTTGGTTCCACGATAAAATTAACATTCGGTTTGGTATATACCACCACCGGCATAAATGAATAATCAACTCCTCCCTCTCCGGTTACCCTGAGCATTACCTGGTAAGCACCTGATTCGGTAAACGTATGGGTCGGTTCAAATTCGGTAGAGGTATTTCCATCAGCAAAATCCCAGTAGTATTCATTCCCATAATCGGAATTATTGGTGAATGATACCGTTAAAGGTTCGCATCCTGCAGTGATATCCGGTACAAAATTTGAGATTGGCAGGGGTGGAAAGATCCGTATGTTGTGCTCAATGGAGTCAGCACAATTGGCACTGGATACGTTGAGTGAAATGGTATATTCCCCCCAGGTCGGGTAATCGTGGTTGCCCGGTTCCTGAAGCACAGAAGTATTTCCATCGCCAAACTGCCAGTAATAATTCCATGATCCCGCATTGGTTTCATTATCAACGGTTACGGTAACATCCGGGAAATACTGGTATACCGGTATTGCGTTGAACTCAGCTAATGGAGAGGGGTATACAGTCACCGTTTTGGTGATGGAATCAATACAACCGTATTTTGATGTTCCCACCAGGGTTACATCGAAGGTGACATCCGTTACATTGTCATTGAAGAATGTATGGGATGGTTGTGTCAGCATGCTGGATATACCATCTCCAAAATCCCATGAAAAGGTAGAAGCCCTCAGGGAGTTATTCGTAAATGAAGAGAAATAGGGGCTGCAGCCTGCTGAGTCGCGTTCAAAGTCAACAACAATGCTGGGATAGACGTTTATATTCTGGGATATGGAATCGATGCATCCGTGTACCGTTTCCGCAGTCAGTTTCAGCGTGTAGGTCACCATATCATCCATGGTATTGTCATAGGTATGGATAACCGTATCCAGTGTATTGGTTACGTAGATTGGTGATCCATCCCCGTAATCCCAGGTGTAGGTATCTCCTGCTGTTGAATTATTCTCAATGGTCAGATCCAGTGGGGGGCAGTCAACGGTATTATCTGCCACAAAACTTGCCTTTGGGGAAGCAAAGACGGTGATTTGTCCTGAAACGGAGTCACGGCAAAGATCTTCCGATGTAACCAGCAATTTCACATCATACACTGAATCCACATTGCTCAGGTTGGAATAGGTATGGCTGGGTGATTCAACAACAGAAGAACCGTTATCGCCAAATTCCCAGTTGTATTCCACTCCACCCTGAGACGTATTGGAAAAGTCCACTTTCAATGGATTACATCCCTCAGTAATGCTGGTATAGCTGGCCTCAACCTGATGGAACACACTGACGTTTCTTGAAAAGGTGGAGGTACAACCCTGGGGACTGGTAACCTGGAGATCGATTGTAAATGTCTGGGAATTCGTATAGCTGTTGTTAATGAACTGCTGGTTTATAGGAGCAGTACTCCCTGTACTGTAAGGAACACCATCGAAGGTCCAGTCGTATAGCTGCCCGTTGATGGAGGAGTTATATATTGTAACATCAAACGGCGTACATTGTGACGTGTATTCAATGGTAAAATCTGCTTCCACGAAAGGATGAACCAGGATGGGGACAACGAAGGTATCGGTACAGGACTGGCTGTTTACAGCTACCAGTTGAACCATGAAGGTCGTATCATTCAGGCTGAAGTTTTCAAAGGTCATCGTTGGATTCAGGGTATCGGAGGACTGACCGTTGCCGAATTCCCAGTTATAGCTCAGCGCGCCGGTGGAATTGTTTGTAAAATCAACGGTTAAGGGGTGGCAGCCCGACAGGACACTGGCAGAGAAGTTTGCAATCACTTCGGGGTACACCACGACATCGCGTCTCAGTTCCGACATGCAGTTATCCGCATTCCAGACGGTTAATACCACTTCATACGTAACGGGAGTGGTAGGAGATGGATTGGTATATTGGTGTATTACAGGATTGGTATCAAATACAGTAATATCGTTACCGTCTCCGAAATCCCAATGGTATTCCACTGCGCCAATTGAGGCATTGTTAAAGGTAACGTCAAATGGTGTGCAATTAGCCCCCACATCAAAAGTAAAGTCGGCTTCCACATAATTATACACCGTAATATCTATTTCAGATGTATCTGTACAGTTATGATCGGAGTATGCAATCAGTGTGGTGGTATGGGTTTCGTTCACCAGGTTAAAATTCTCAAAGAGGTGGTACGGATCGCGTTCATCGGAAGATCCTCCGTCACCGAACTCCCAGACAAAGGAGGTTGCATAGGCATTCGATTGATTGGTAAATTGCACACCGAGTGGATTACATCCCTCCGTTGCATCCTGTGTAAACTGGGATATAACGACCGGGTAAACCGTTATGTTACGGATCAGCGTATCGGTACAGCCATCGGCATTCTCAACGACAAGTCGCAGGGGATAAACCGCCGGTACGGGGCTTACATTGTGGTAGGTGTGTGTCAATACAGGAGCGCCGGAAGCAGAGCCCGGTGTTCCGTCACCCCATGACCATTCATACCTTGTAATGGCACCGGATGATGCATTGTTCACTGTTATGTCAAACGGTGCACATCCCTGGAATTCATTGACGGTAAAGTCTGCCTCAATAAACGGGTGGACCCGGATTATCTGATAGGATGTATCCCGGCAGAGGTTGGGTGTTGTACTTACCAGCCGGACATCGTAATCGACATTATTTACCGTCATGTTTTCAAACAGGTGAACCGGATCCGTCTCTCCTGACGAGCCACCATCTCCGAAATCCCATTCGAACATAGTTGCTGTTGCGGAGGACAAATTGGTAAAGTTTACCTCCAGGGCATGGCATCCGATCGCATTATCGACAGAAAAAGCGGATGTCACTTCAGGGTATACGGTGATCACCCTCCTGAGTGTATCAGTACAACCATGGGTATTGTTCTTCACCACCAGTTGAACCGTCAATTGCTGAGGTGCAGCAGTAGCATTTATGTACGTATGTGTAAAGGTGGGTGCTGAGGTGTTGGAAAAGTTGCCATCTCCCAGGTCCCACTCGTATTCCTCGATATACCCTGCAGAGTTATTATCAATTCCCAGCGTAAAAGGGCTACAGCCCCTCACCGTATCAACACGAAAGTCGGCTTCGAGGTAGGGATAGACGGATATATCCGTTTCAACTGTATCGGAACAGTAGAATGGGGATATGGCAACCATCTCCACGTGGTATATACTGTCTGCCATCCCTAAGTTGAAATAGGTGTGGGAAGGATCTATATCATTGGAAGAATTCCCATCGCCAAAATCCCATTTATAGCGGTCGGTATTCCCGGTGGAGGTATTGGTAAAATTCACGGTTACCGGCTGGCAGCCATCCACCACATCGGGCATGAAGCCCGCGTTTATTTCAGGCCTTACCATAAGATCTCTCCGGAACTGACTGATGCATCCATCCGTATTCCAGACCACCAGTTGTATTGTCGTTCGTTGAATGGTATCGGAAGTATTCGTGAAGGTATGTTGAAAAACGGTATTGGTGTCGTACACATACCCGTTAAACGGATCATCAAGGTCAAAATCCCACTGGACATTTAATGTATCCGACACATCGACTCCAAACGATTCATTTGTGATGGTAACCGCATCCGGAGCACAGAGGTACCACTTATCCATTTCAAAGTAGGCTTCAATCTCATCGGATATTCCCACGATGATGGTAAACGTAGTGTCCGGGAAACAGGGTCTGGTAATGGTAACGGTGTAGTTATATACACCCGGTGGAGGTGCTGCAAAGGGATTGGCAATAAACGGGTCGTTGAGGTAATCGGACGGTGACCAGGTATAGGTCAGTCCGCCGGAAGCCCTTAGCTGCACGGTATCACCAAAGCATCTTCCGATGGATTGAGACCCGGATTCGACTACCAATGCCTCTCCCCTGGATTCAGCATAATCTGAGAAATAGCCGTATTTGCACCCGGATGTTGGTCCGCCCTCTATCAAGCCAAGATGAAAAACACTCTTTGAGTTTGTAATTTTTACCACCTGGTTCTGGGGAACACCACCACCCGTAGCATTAGCAAATTCCTTATTGTTATTTTTCAAACAGACAAAACCTGTTGCCCCGACCGGTTCGAACCAGCTTGCTGGGATGTCAAACGTTGAACCATTCTCATAATGCATGGTGAAGGCATCCTTGGCGGCATCGAGGGTCATTATATTCAGGAAAAACCGGTTGTCTCCTCCAGCGGTTGACCGTGTAAAACTAACCTCAAGTGAACCGGTACAACCGTCAATGGTAGGCAGCACGGCTCCGCCAAATTCACATCCAAACCCGGACACATGCAGGACATACAAGGGTTTGTCACCCATGATGTGAGTGGAGTTATTGCGCAGCTCGTATCGTACCTGCTGGCCGGCAGAAGCAATATTTGCATAAAAGACACCATCGATAAAAACCTGGGTATTGGGCTGGATTGCCATAATAAACACCCGCTCTCCGGTCGGTACACCGACAGGATCGGGAGGAACTGCAGTCGGATTGATCAGGTTGATCTTTCCTCTCATTACAATATACTCATAACCCACGATCCTCCGGCCATCGACCCGCTGAACGGGAACCATCTGGTCTCCGATAAGGTCTTTACAACCCTGGGGTTGAGCCCAGACGGAATCATCTTTAATGGTGACCGCTATGGGTTTGTTTGACGTAATGTGTGTTCCTCCCAGATGGTCTGCTGCAAGCTGTGTAACAGCCCTGGCCGAATAGGTCTCTCCACGATCCAGGGTTACCATGTAGGGTATCCCTGCAGGATAATCCACCGGATTTCCCTTAACGTTTGCCGTAGGGGTAATCCAGATCTGAGTATTGTCCTCTGTGGCAACGATATCGATGGATGAATAGGGTACAACAGGATTGTATATTCCATTCCTCCACAAGTCATTGAAGGGAGTGTAAAAGTTATACCCAAGACCGTTTCTGCCTTTCAGCGCAAAAATATCACGGTTGTAAAATTGATCTTCATCGTAATACACCGTGATCAGATTTGTTGAAGTGATGTGCACTCCCTTGGTAAGGGGAGTATCATAGATATCATTCTCAAGATCAGTTATAAAAGGAGTAACATCAATGGTTACCGTGCTGTTTGCCGGAACAAAGAATGTGGTATCGAGCCCGGCCGGCCGTGCGGGTTGATGGATCCTGACTGTGCTGGGTAAATCCATAGCCGACACCCGGAAATAAATGGGTTCACCCCCGGGAAAGTTACCATGGCTTTCGGTTATCTCAGGAGCTACAAACCAGAACTCAACATCGGTCTGGGAAAAACCGGTGAAGGAATGCAACCCAAACAGGAGTACCAGAAGGAATTTATGTCTCGCCAGAAACTTCATTAAAACCATAAATATGGTTATTTATACGGACTTGTTTACATTTGGTTTGACAGAATTGCAATTTTATCAATTGATTTCAACCATCGGGCTCATTTACCGTATAATTCATCAAATTAACATAACTTATTGAAACCAATACATTTTCTATTCGTAAAAAAACAAATGTTTTAGAACACTGAATCATGAAAAAAATCATCTTCTTTACAGCATTGACACTCATCCTTTCGAACTGGTTGCATGCACAGTACACATTATTCTTTGAGAATTTTGATGAATATCCGGGCGAAAAGCCTCCGGGGTGGACAACGGAGCTTGAGGTTTCCCCCAACAGGATCTGGGATTTTGTTAACGGTGGAGGAACGCAGCATCCAGAGATACCGGGAAGCAGGAGACCCACCAATGCCTACAGCGGGACAGTGAATGCACTTTATTTTTTTGAAAGCCTTGGTAACGAATCCGTTATACTTATAACCCCTCCCATTGACCTGGAATTTTCAGTATTGACCGAATTGCGGTTCCGTCATGCACAGATGAGCTGGAACAGTATATTCGGCATCCATAATGATGAGTTGCGGGTTTATTACAAAACCCATTCCGACAGCAGCTGGGTTGAAGCCAACAAGATTGCAGAGTATACCGAAGCGGTGGAATCGTGGTCAGAACAGACGATACTGATTCCCGAAGAGGCATTCAGTCCAACCTGTTATTTTGCATTCAAAGCCACCACAAAGTATGGATGGGGAGTATGCATTGATGATGTGACGGTCGTGGAAACGGGCGAACTGGACCGGTATGTCGATGATGTAACTATTTCCCAGGAAAGTACGGATCCGATACCAACCGGTTCAAAATATAATCCTTTGCTTCAGGTCGATGTCAAGGTTAAAGGAAACACAAGCAGCGTTACCCTGAATTCCCTGGAGGTGAAATCCCTGAATAGTTCGGATGGTGACATCGAAACGAACGGAGTAAAGTTATTCGTCAACCATTCAAACAAGGATTTTTATGCTTCGCAGCTATATGATTCGGCATCCTTCTCTTCCGGTAAAGCAATCTTTTCGGATCTGAGCCTGGATCTCCCAACGGGGTATACTTCATTGTGGATAACCTGTGACGTGAAATCCGGGGCAACACATCTGAATACCGCAGATATTGCTATTGAAGCGGATAAAATGGATATAAACGGAACCACCTATCCTGCGGTTGAGGCTTCGCCTTCCGGTAACCGGACGATTTATGAAGCGGTTTTTTACGATGATTTTGTTACGGATAAGGGATGGGTACTTTCAGGAGATTTTGAACGAAACAGGCCGACAGGACTGGGAGGAACCTACATCGGGAATCCCGATCCGGAGTATGCGGCAGGTGATACGATGATCATCGGGAACGATCTGACCGGGCTCGGATTTCTTGCAGGCGATTATGAGCCCAACGTTGCTAAGTATGTAAACCTGGCTGTCACCCCCTCTTTTGACCTATTCTACTATAACAATGTCAAGCTTAATTTTTTACGTTGGCTCAACGTGGAGAACCAGGATACAGCCTCAATTGAGCTGAGCCTTAACAACGGGAGTACTTGGAACGAGATCTGGACCAATGACAATAACCTGATCACCGATAACCAGTGGACCTTCTTTAGCTTAAATATTCCTGCTGCATACCGGAAATCCGATGTCAAAATGCGAATCAACCTGGGGCCTACTACCCTAAATAATCATTTTTCAGGCTGGAATATTGAGAATTTCTCAGTGACAGGGAATTACGTTGAGTATGATGTTGGTCCGACACTTCTGTCCTCTCCCAGTGACGGGTGCGGGCATACATCCGCAGAAACCGTTTCCATCAAGGTCAGGAATTTCGGTCCGGGCGCGACACCGGCAGGAATACCGGTGAGGTACTCCTTCAATGGAGGGAGCAGTTATGTAAATGAATCCATCCCCGGATCGATACCTTTTGAAGGAGAGATATCCTATGATTTTACCAATAAGGTTGACCTTTCTTTGCCCGGAACCTACGAGGTGATCATTGAGACGTTGCTGGGTGTGGATGAGGAGTCCTCAAATAATACCCTGTCCACCACACTATATGTTGATCCTACTTACTCCATACCATATTTCCAGAATTTTGAGATTGGAGCTGATTTCTGGAGAAAAACCGGAATAGCAGCATCATGGGCATATGGGGCACCGGCTGCTTCGGTCATCCACACTGCCGGGTCCGGAACAAAGGCATGGGTCACAAACCTTACCGGCAGTTACAATAACAATGAAGATTCACATTTGATGGGTCCCTGTTTCGATTTTACCGGGATCGATTTTCCTGTATTTGAATGCAAAATCTTCACCCACCTGGAGAAGGATATGGATGGAGTTAACCTCGAATACTCCCTGGATAATGGTGATACCTGGGAGCGTGTGGGAAACAAGGGAGATGGAGATGCCTGGAACTGGAACTGGTATAACTCCGATATCATAACCGTTCTTGATGGTAATCACGGCTGGACGGACGAGATTGCCGGCTGGAGAACCGCCAGGATATTGCTTGATCCCCTTGTATTCAGGGACCAACCCAGTGTTAAATTCCGTTTTCACCTGGCCTCCAATGAGTCGGATCTTTATGAAGGAATCGGGATTGACGACATCTATATATATGACGCGCCCCGGGATATTGGTGTGATCTCGATTGACAGCCCGGTTACAGCCTGTGCGCAGGATGTTTCAGACCATGTTGTGGTAACCATTCAAAATTTCGGACTGGATACCCTGATGGCAGGCGATACCATAATAGCAGGGTATGACTATGAATCGGATCCCACAGTCATTGACACCTTCATCCTGGCAAGCAATGTATTGAAAAATGCCACCTTCCAACATTCATTTACACAATTTTTCAGCGGTGGTTCTATGGGGACAAAAAACATTACTGCGTTTTCACTCCTTCCGGATGATGGAAGGTTTTATAATGAAACCTTTACAAACGATAGTTCCTCCAAATCGTTTGATATTCTTGAAACGCCCTTTGTGGACCTGCCCTATTCAATTTATACGGTCCGGCCGGATACGATAGTGCTTGACGCTTATACGGGCAATCCGGCGGATACGTACCTGTGGCAGGATTGGTCAACCGATCCGCAGTTTCATGTAACCGAGATAGCTACTGCAGTGTATTGGGTTATAATAGATAACGGTTTATGCACCTTTTCTGATACAACCTATGTATACCGTCTTATTGCTGATGCCGGGGTTAGTGATATTATCTATCCTGTTTCCGATTGTGAGATCGGGGATGCTGTTCTACCCAAAGTTGAGATAACAAATTATGGTACCGATACACTGCTTGCCGGTGACCAGCTTACCGTGGGCTACCAGCTGGACAGTGATCCGGCTGTTGAGGAGCTACTGGTTCTTGACAGCACCTTCTACCCGGATAGTACCATTGTTTACACCTTTACTACAACTCCGATGGATATGTCAGCAATAGCTACCTATTCGTTGACAGCGTACACTATATTAGCCTATGATGATAACCCCGGGAACGACTCCTTTAACACCAATGTGACGGTATATGGTATAACCTCGATCGACCTTGGACCGGCAGTTGTAATCCGGTCCCTTACCTATGTCATCGATGCCGGTGCCGGTTATGATTCGTACCTCTGGAATGACGGCTCAACCAACCGGACACTACTGGTTGACACAACCGGGTGGTACTCGGTAACCGTGAAGCAGGGAACACAATGTGAGAACAGGGATTCCGTTCATGTCACACTGGTATTTCCGGATATCAAGATAGACCAGCTTCACAGCCCGGTCAGCTCCTGTGGTTTGTCGAGTAGTGAAATCCTTTACCTTTATGTAAAGAACAGCGGATCGGATACCGTACAGGTTCAGGACACCATCGCTTTCAATTACCGGATGGATGCCGGTCCACTCAAATACGACACATTGTTTACCGGGACTAAGGTATTCCCCGGTGATTCCGTCTTCTTCTCCTTCAGTGATCCGTTCGATATGAGCTCTATTGGATCGTATACATTCACCATTGAAGCATTCTACAGGATGGATTCGGTGTTAACCAACAATACGATCAACCAGGCCGTGCAGGTTTATGGATACCCAACGGTATCTCTGGGTCCTGATCAGATCTCATATGTAAAGGAATTGATTCTTGATGCCGGTCCCGGTTATTCATCGTATCTCTGGCAGGATGGGTCAACCAACCGTTACTATACGGTAGATTACGATGACCAGACACCGGATCATATCTATTCCGTAACGGTAACCAACACATACGGATGCCCAGCTATGGATGAGATCCAGGTAACCTTTGAAGACATCACGGATGTCGTTATCGACAGCCTGGTGAATCCGTTAAGCGCCTGTTACCTGGGCAACCAGGAACTGATGAAAATACACATCCGGAATGTTGGGACCGTTACCCTTTCAAATCCACAATTCCAGGTTACCGCTATTGTCGACGGGGGATCTCCTGCCACAGAACAGATCCTGTTGTCGAAGGATTTTCTGCCGAATGATTTTATACTCTATACCTTTACGAAAAAGTTTGATTTTTCGGCTAAAGGTGATTACAATATCCGGGTATCCGTGACGTATGCAGAAGATGATGATACATCGAATGATACTCTTGTCCGGGATATTTCTCATTACATCAACCCAACCGTTGATCTGGGTGGTGTAAATGACACCATCAAAACAACCCTCCCCTATCTGCTGGATGCAGGAGCAGATTTTGCAGTATATGAATGGAACGGAGTAGAGGGTAGCAGAACGTTGGAAGCGACGACCACGGGCTGGTATACGTTGGTGGTAACTGATCTGAATGGATGCACAGCAACAGACTCGGTATTCATTGCTTCCCTGACCTCTGTACCGGAAACTAAAGGGATAGAAGACAACCTGCTGGTATATCCCAACCCGGCAGGTGATTTTCTAAACATTGTCCTTGAGATTGAAACCGTTAAGGATCTTTATCTGGAAATTTTAAATGGAATCGGTCAAAAGATCTTTATTCATGAATACCCATCATCCAGCCAGATTCATGAGACACTGGATGTTTCCGGTATGTCCAAAGGTTTCTATATCCTGAAGGTTTGGACGAAGGAGGAAGAGGTGTTCAGGAAGATCATCATCGAATAAGGTTCTGATTAACAGGCTATTGCCCATTTGCGGGCATCCCCATTTCCAATTCAATGGAAGGGGATGTTCTGTTTTTTACCTGTCCATAATCGCACACCTATTGTAACGGTTTCGTGCAAAACCAATTGACCATGATTCAGGAGGATGTTATCCTATTTATTTAAATTTCATTGGTTTAGAATGTTTGGTATGTAAATTGAAATCATTTACTGGAATTCATGACAGGCCTTTTATTATGTTTCAGAACTACTTAAAAATAGCCGGGAGGAATCTCTCACGTTATAAAGGTTTTTCCTTCATCAACATTGCCGGGCTTGCTATCGGGATGGCATGTTCCATATTGATATTTCTGTTTGTCGGGGATGAACTGAGTTATGACCGCTTTCATGAAAAAGCAAACCGGATTTACCGGGTCGGGCAGAGGGGTAATATTGGTGACCGGAAATTCATCGGTAGCACCACCCAGGCACCTGTTGCCAGGACGCTTGTGGAAGAGTTTCCTGAAGTTGAGGCAGCAACGCGGATTCAACCGGGAATAAATACCGTCATTACCTACGAAGAGAAGAGTTTCTTTGAGGCTCGGTACCTCTACGTTGACTCCTCTTTTTTTGATGTCTTTACCTTTCCCCTGGTAAAAGGGAATCCGGAAACGGCTCTTGCAAAGCCGCATACCATGGTGCTGACTGAATCCACAGCGGAGAAGTACTTTGGTGATGAGGATCCGATCGGGAAAGTGCTTCATGAAGCGGACGGTAATGATTTTATGGTTACCGGAGT
>Ga0315543_1000603_pt1 | contig 43192 bp, 36 predicted proteins | sample SalMarSW160210MG_2_FD_203098 | JGI IMG/M metagenome (GOLD analysis project Ga0315543, IMG submission 203098) | Salt marsh sediment microbial communities from the Plum Island Ecosystem LTER, Massachusetts, United States - Salt Marsh Sediment SW1601-210 ...
TAAAAAGGATGACCTACCTATTGAATATGTAGATAAAGTGATAACCGAAGGTAAAGAGATAGGAACATATTTCTATGTTATCTCCGGGGGTGAAGCCTTTATAAGAGATGATATGTTAGATATCTATAAAAAACACAATGACGCCGCCTTTATGATCTATACCAACGGAACTTTTATAGATAGAGATATGGCTTTTAAACTACAAGAATTAGGTAATGTTGCTCCAGCAATGAGTGTAGAAGGATTTGAAAAAGAGACTGATGCACGTCGAGGTAAAGGGGTTTGGAAAAAGGTAATGCAGGCTATGGATAACTGCCGAGAAGCCAAACTAATTTATGGTTTCTCTATTACCCCTACTAAATACAATACTGAAATGGTTTATAGCGATGAACTTATGAAAGTATTAGCAGAAGATAAAGGCTGCATTTTCGGCTGGTACTTTACTTACATACCCATCGGCAGAAAGCCCGATGTAAGCCTAATGCAAACTCCGGAACAAAGACTCTATGGTTGGAGAAGAGTCAATTATCTTAGAAATACCTACCCGGTTTTTATCGGGGACTTCTGGAATGACGGAATGCACGTAAACGGTTGTATCGCTGGAGGCCGCCAATATTTACATGTAAACTCAAGAGGAGATTATGAACCCTGTGTATTTCAACATGAGGCTACACATAATGTAAGAAATGCCTCTTTAAAAGAGGCTTTAGGTTCTCCTTTATTTAGAAAAATAAGAGAAGAACAGAAAAGGCCAATTTTTGTCAATAACCGAATGAGGCCCTGTATGATTATTGACCATCCTGAAGTATTAAGAGAAGTTGTTAAAGAAACTGACGCTAAACCTACTCATGGTAATGCTCAAACAGTCTTAACTAAGTGTGCGGCACATTTAGATCAATACTCTAAAGAATATGGTGAACTTTCCAAACCTTTCTGGGAAAAAGTGTATGTAAAAAAAGAAGGAATGCCACCTGTTCCCGAGAAATTTGAAGATGTACAAAAAATGATAGCAGACATAAAGAAATAAAAAAGACAGAGGGGAAACCAAATGCTTTCCCCTCTGTCTTTTTTTGTTCTTTAATTCTCTAATGATTATATTCTCTTTCTTTGAGATATAATCATGCCAAAAATTATCAGCAGTCCTCCTATCCAGGCGATAAAACCTACCTTCTCTCCCAGGAGAAGGTAGGCAAACACTGCTGCAAATATAGGTTCTCCAGAAAATATAATAGCGGTTTTAGTGGCAGTGGAATATTTTTGAAATCTATTCTGCATATAAAAAGCTAAAGCTGTAGCAAATACTCCGGTTATCACAATTGACCACCATATATCAGCTGAATAGGAAAGATGGATAGCCGGCCTTTCAAAAATTAAAGCCATTAATAAAGATAATACAAAAACTACAGTTATCTGAGTAATGGCCAGAAGAACGTAATCTAATTTTTTACTAAATAACCCTACTGATATAATATGCATTGCAAAGGAAAAGGCACATAAAAGAACCAAAAAATCTCCTAAGTTAAAACTAAAGCTGCTGCTATAATTTAGAAACCACAAACCGATAAATGCTAAAACTACTCCTATAATCGAACTTCGATTGATTTTCTCTTTGATGAAAAAATGGGAAATAATAGGGACCAAAACTACAGACAAACCGGTAATAAAACCGGCTTTGGTAGCTGTAGTGTACTTTATCCCTACAGTCTGAAGGGTATAACCTAAAAAGAGGAAAATCCCAATTAGAGAGCCTTTCTTTAAAACCATTATATTAATTTCTTTCATCCTCTTCCAAAATATTAATATTAGAATCAGAGCGGCCAATAAAAACCGATAAGTTAAATAAGTGTATGGAGGTATTGAATCAATAACCCCTTTAATTAAGGCAAAAGTAGAGCCCCAGATAATTACTATTATTAATAAATAAATTTCTGCTTGAATACCTTTCATAATTGTTTCTTCTCTTTATCTTAATAAATATATGTCATTCCCGCGAAAGCGGGAATCTAAAAGAAATTACCTCTTATATGTCTTCCTGAAACCATCCGTTTTCCAATCCCTCTTCCTTAAAAGCCTGTAAGGCTTCCCTGTATTCTTTCCTATTTATCCTTCTAGATAGGGGAGGAAACTGCCCGGCATGGTAAGCCGGGAAATATTGAGCCATCAAGCTAATATAAGTATGAGGAGAAATCTCCCGGGCAATAAAATGCATAATCTTTTTAGTGCCACTTAAGCCCTCAGGTAAGACTAAATGTCGAACAATCAATCCTGAATAAGCTATCCCCATCTTATCTATTACCAGATCTTTTACCTGTCGATACATCTCCTTCAACGCCTTCTTCATTATTTCAAAATAATCAGGGGCAGATGAATATTTTTGGGCAATCTCATTATCAGCATATCTGGCATCAGGGAGATATATATCTACGACACCGTCAAGTAATTTTAAAGTTCTTACCGATTCATAGCCACTAGTATTATAGACAATGGGAATACGCAAACCCATTTTGATAGCCGATTTAAGACTTTTTAATATTTGAGGTACAAAATGAGTTGGTGTAACCAAATTAATATTATGACATTTCCTTTTCTGTAAGGCAAGCATAATTTTAGCTAATTCTTGTAAGGTAGCTTTATTGCCATTTCCTAACTGACTTATGGGATAATTCTGACAATAAACACATTTCAAATTACAGTTGGTAAAAAATATAGTGCCAGAACCAAAATTACCTGTAAGGGGTGGTTCTTCCCCAAGGTGAGCATTATAACTGGAGACTATCACCTCTTCACCCGAACGGCAGAAACCTTTTTCTCCTTCTAAGCGGTTCGCCCCACATTTGCGAGGACACACTTCACAGGGGGAGAGTAATTTATAAGCCTCCTCAATCCGTCTATCAAATTCTTCTTCTTTTATATTTAAATATCTCGGATATTTTAATTTTCTTATCAATTTCTTACTTTTTCACCTAAAGATAATTCAATACCTCTTCTAAGGAATTTAACTGTAAATAATTTTCTGATAGAGGTTTTTCTTCCTCAAATTTCCAGCTTAAGTAAGGAATTAGGATACAATTTATACCTAATTTCAAACCAGGATTCAAATCTGAACGAACACTATTACCTACTATCCAGGTATCTTTTTTGTCTAACTTATGTTCTGTTAAAATATTTTGATACTCTTCAACATTTTTATATCTCAAGACGTAAACTACCGAAAAATATTTTTTTAAATCGGTTAACTGCAGCTTCTTATCCTGGACTTGTGGATCTCCCAAAGTGGCTAAAATCAAAAAATACTTTTTACTCAAAGTATCTAATACTAAATACACGTCTTCAATCAATTCGGGAATCTGCCTAAAAACCTGCCATCCTATGTCTTCAATCTTCTTTTTTAAAACCGAATTAATTTTTTCGCCATTTATTTTACAAAAATACTCATAAGTTTTTCCCAAACTGAGAGGATATCTTTCTTTCACAAAACCATACTCTTTTATATAGCTAATATCAACTTCATCAAGCTTAATTAAAGACTCTTCGCTGTTAAAACCTAATTCTTGCATAAGCGATGAAAATTCATCACGAGCACGATTATATAACTTGGAAGTCTTAATCAAAGTATCATCTAAGTCAAAAATAATGGTCTTAATTTTTATTCTCTCCTTTTACATAAATTCTTTTTAATTATAGCTATAACGATACGCTTTAGCAAACCCCCATTCAGTATCAAGTATATAGTATCGAGTATCGAGTAAAGAGAAGGAAGAGTACCATATGAAAAAGAAGATAGGAAAACAAAAGTAATAAATATTTTTTTCTCTCTTTCTCACTACCTTACTAAAATTTACACTAACACCCGTATCTAGTGAATCGTATCTCGCAAAGATAATATAAGCCAAGAGTCAAAATAAATTCGTATCGCGTATCGCGTGAAGAAAAAGAACTAGACTAAAAAAAAGGTACCAGAAAAAATGAATATAATAAAAATCTTTTATAAAATGATAAAAAATGTGTTATAATATTTTTTGTTAAGCATAATAAATTCACCGATTGATTAATTGTTTTAAACTAAAAATATACTATTAGAACACTTAGAAAAGTAAAAATGGATGAATTGATTAGAAATATATATAGTTGGAAAGAAGGCAAAGATGAGAAAAAATAATAAAGAAATGAAAAATTTAAAGAAGAAAGATATTAAAAAAGGGAAAAAATCTATGATAAGAGAACTGTTGGAAACAGTAATCAGTGCAGGAATAATTGCTTTTATAATCATTACCTTCATAGGTCAGGTTACGGTAGTAAGGGGTGCTTCTATGGAACCCACTCTTCATAATAATGAAAGACTTATTGCCAATAAAATTAGTTACCGTTTTGAATCACCTGAAAGAGGTGAAATCGTAATTTTTAGACCTCCTTTAGAAATAAAGCGGAATTATATTAAAAGAATAATTGGAATTCCGGGAGATAAAATTGAAATTGCCAATGGAGAAATTTATCGTAATGACGAAAAATTAGAGGAGTCATATGTAAAAAATAGATCGTATGAGAATATGCCTCCTACAATTGTACCTGATAATTCTTTTTTTGTCTTAGGAGATAATAGACCCAATAGTAGTGATAGTAGATATTGGGGATTTGTCCCCCGTAAGAATGTGGTAGGTAAAGCGTGGGTAATATTTTGGCCTTTGAATAGGATTAGGTTACCGTAAAAATAAATTAGTCGTTAGTGAATAGTAATTTGTATTACGTATCGAGTACCGAGTGAAAAAAAAATAATTTTGCTAAATTTAGAACTAAAAAGGAGTAATATAAATGAATTTAAGCAAAAAATATATATTTTTAGGGTTAATTTTAATTTTTATTGTCACAGCCATGGCTACGTTTTCTTTTGCCAATGAAGAAAAAGATTACATTAACCGAGCTTTAAAATTAATTGACGAAGAAAAATATAATGAAGCAGTAGAAGAATTAGAAGAAGCCCTAATGGTAGTTAGAAGTAAAGCTAATTTAGAATTTGTTAATGTGACATTTACTGATGAAGAGGCTTGGGGATTTGGTATGTATAACCAAAGAAAAGATACCATTTTTGCTCAGGGTGAAACTTTCTTTATGTATGGTGAAGCAAAAAATTATACCATTAAAGAAATTAAAAAAGATCTTTACGAAATATACCTTAAAGAAGATATCTACATCTTAGATAAAAATAACAATGTCTTATTCAAACAAGAAGACTTTCTTGACTACCATATAACCTCGCATTCTAAAAATTTTGACCTCTTTATTACTAATACGCTCACTCAAACTTCCCCCTTCCCTGTAGGTGATTATAAATTTCTGTTAGTCTTAAAGGATGTTTTTTCTCAGAAGACTACAGAAACAACTATTGAATTTACGGTTGTAGAGTAAATTCCATAGATAATCAGACATTAAAATACAGTAATTAGTAATATGTAATAAGTAATTCGGGGCGTATGCAATACGCCCCTACTTTTTTGGCTTCATCTTTTCTATACGCTAAACGCTGTACGCTATACGCTAATTTTATTTCTTTATCGGAATCAGGCAGAGAAATTTTAGAGTACCAGAGCCGGTATTTTTAAACTGATGTCTCTCCTCAGGAGCCACATAGACTACTGTCCCACTTTTAATCTGAGTCTCCTTCTCGCCATCAGTAGCTACTCCTTTACCTTCTAAAATAAATACCTCGTGTTCCCAATTATGAGTATGCAAAGGACTGTATCCTCCCGGACCAACCTCAAACAACCTCATAGCAAAGTTCGGGGCTTTATCTTTATCAGAAATAAGCCACCTTACTTTAACATCTTTGACATTTTCAAAATCTACAGCTTCAGTTTTAACCTCTTTGTAATCTACTATTTTCATTTTTACCTCCTTTTTATATTTTAAAATTTATTCCTTCTTAAATAAATTAATTTAAAACATCCTTAACCATGGGATAAAAATCTTCTTCTCTTTCAATAATTGGAATATTTTGTTTTCGGGCTTCCTCTTTTTGAATATCAGTTGCGTAGCTCCAGCCAGCTAAAAAAACTTTTACTCCTAAAGTTCTGGTCTGAATTAAATGGCTTACCTGATCATCTACAAAATATATTTCTTCAAACTTAATATTATATGATTTTACAATATGCTTCATCTGTTCAGATTTATCTTCTCCAAATCTTCTATCTAAAATATCTTCCGGTTTAATGGTAAAACCAAAATATTCAGGGGTAAAGGACTTGTCAATTGCTTTTCTTCTATTAGAGGTAGCAATCACAACTTTAGTTCCTTCTTCTAATATTTTTTTTATCCCCTCTATTACCTTGCTATAAGGTGGCTCTAAGTTAAACCAGGCTCTATAATTTATATTTTGTAGTCTTTCTCGTTCTTTATAAAATTCTTTTTCATAGGCTTCAAAATTAAACTTCACTGTCTTTCTATAGTTGTCAAATTCTTCCTGATTCTTAATAGATTTATTTTCTTCTATTAATTTCTGGAGCAAACCATAATCGGTTGCTCCCCGAATATAAGGCCTTAGAGTTCGGTAATATTTTATCTCTCCCTGGTACTGCTTTTTAGTCTCTTCCCAATTTTCGAAAGTAAAAAGTTTTCCTCCAAAATATTTCTTTTTCCCCGAGCCATAAAGTCTTAAATAGGCATTATGACTCACAAAAAGCGAATCTAAAACACTATCTACAATTACTCCATCAAAATCTAAAGCTAATATCTTCAATCATATACTCCTTTAATCTATTTAATTTTACTAAAGATAATCCTCTCGTATAGGATAAAAAACGTCCATTACCTTAGTGTTTGGCTCTAAGGGTGTAACTTCATGTTCTACATTAGGAGGGATTACTGCTCCTTCACCCGCCTTTAAAATTTTAGTTTCCCCTCCTGCAACCATCTTTATTGAGCCCGCTGTTACTGTTGCTGTTTGTTCATGTGGATGTTTATGTTTAGGCATAATATTGGTATTATGCCCAAATTCAAAAAAGGTTACCATTGTATTTTTATTTGTCACAACCCTTAACGTAGAATCTTCTAAAACCTTTTTTGCTTTTAATTCATTGACTTTAAAAAAAATTGCTTTTCCCATTGTTTTCTCCTTTTTATTCTTAAAAATAATCACTTATGATCAAATAATTTCTTGCAAAATTTAAAATGAAATTAAAACCTTTATTTTAAAACTTCTCTCAAAGCTTCCCTGTGAGATTGAAAGGCTAAAGGAGGAAGTTGATTAACCGTAAAAAATTCTGCCTCTTCCGCATCATCACCGGCACAAAGTTCACCCCCCACTATTTCTGCTTCATAAATTATAGCAACTAAATAACCATGAATTTCACTATTATTAGGATAAACTCCTATCAACTTCTTCGATTTTCCTTTTAACCCAGTCTCTTCAGCCAATTCCCTCAAAGCCGCTTCTATAGGGCTTTCTTTTATCTCCATAAACCCACTTGGTAAAGCCCACTCACCTTTACGGGGTTCTATTTTTCTTTTGATTAACAATATTTTACCTGAATTATCTCTGGCTATCACTGCTACTACCGGAGTAGGATTTTCGTAATATATTCTCCCACACCTCGAACAATATAATCTTTTTCTTCCTTCCAACATTTTTCTGACTAATTTATAACCACAATATGGACAAAATTTTATAGATAAATTACTTTTCATGTATTGCTAACTCCTTTTAGGGTAGACACAAGGTCTGCCCCTACTTTTTTCAATAAGCCCTCCTGGGCAAAACTGGTATAATTATCATCTCCTAAAATTATATGGTCCAGAACTTTTACTCCAATTAGATCGCAAGCATCCACCAAACGATCAGTGATATCTAAATCATTTTTACTGGGATTTGATTCTCCGCTGGGATGATTGTGTAAAAATATAACCGAGGCAGCAGATTCCTTGATTATCTCCTTTAATACCTCACGCGGATGGACTATGCTTTCTGTTAGACTGCCCTTCGAAATTTCAATATCACTAATAATCTTATTCTTCACATCTAATAATATTGCTTTAAATTTTTCCTTTTTTAAGTCTCTCATACATGGTCCATAATAATTTACTAAATCAACAGCATTATGAATTTTCTTTTTAGGTAAACTGGTTTCCCTTAAAAGCCTCTTCCCTATCTCAAGAGCTGCCTTTATTTGGGCAAATTTAGCCAGGCCTATCCCTTTAACAGAACTCATCTCCGGATAACTTAAAGAATCTAATTTCCTTAAACTCTTTGTCTCTGATAATAAATCTTTCGCTACTTCCACCGATGTCTTCCCCTGATAACCTTTAACCAATATTATTCCTAATAATTCCGCATCTGTCAAGTAATCTACGCCGTGTTTAACCAACCTCTCTCTCGGTCTTTCCTCATCTGGCCAATCTTTCACCGTATAATTCTTCTTCTCCATCTCTTACTCCTTTTTTATAAGGGGAAACAAAAGCACCTGGCATATTTGTTTCCCTTTATGACAACTTTTGCGCCTGGTACATTTGTTTCCCTTTTATTCGATTTAAACGATATTGTAATTTTTCTCTCTGAAAAATATTTTCTTCAATAGTTAAGGCTTCTTCTACTACTATCTTTGCTTCTTGATAATCCTTCAAACAGTGTTCGTAATATTTAGCTAATTCTTCATAAGGATAATAAATAAATTCTGGGCTTCTTTCTATTATCTCTTTCCATATTTCTTCTGCTTTTTTCCATTTTCCCTGTCTCTTATAAGCAAAAGAACTCAATCTTAATATCTCTAAGACCTCTTCCTCTGCTAAATTGTGTTTTAAAGCTTCAGTATAATAGTGGGTACTCTGCTCGTATCTCTTCTCTTCATCAAATATTTTACCTATACTGAAAATATCCATCCCGTATTCGGTATTATTCAAAGGATCTTCTACCAGAAAACACATCCTGCTGACCAGGGCCACCAGAGAAAGAATATCCTGCAAATTATGTTCAAATACCTGTTTTAATGCTCGGGCATCTTTGGTTTTAAGATACCTAAAATAAATCTCGGGGACAAGATAGCCCGGAACATCGTTTTCTCTGATTACCCCCAGTATATCTCTTTCTACTGTAGATAGTGAACAATTCTCTAATCTTCTTTTCCATAAACGGCGGGCAGGATAAAGCAAATCAAAATGACCAGGATCTTCTAAATTTAATTTCATCCCGGACATAATAAAGCGGCTCTGAATTAAGGGAAAGTCAAAAGTCTTACCATTATATGAAACTATTGCCTTAAAATTGGAAAGCAGTTCATTTACTGCTGATAACAAAGCCCGCTCTTCATTGTAATCCCGCATAAAATATTGTCGAACACAAAATCGGTCTCCTTCAAAATATCCTACTCCCACAAGAAAAATATAAGTCCCTGCTCCTCCAGCCAATCCTGTAGTCTCTGTATCTAAAAAAACGGTCTTACTAATATCTATTTCCTTTAACCTATCATCTCTGGCTAAACTGGAAATAGTTTTGGCAGAAGATTGAAAAATTTGAAAAAGTTCAACCTCCCCACACCTATAATCTCGGGAAAAATAGTTTTCCCGAACAAAACTGTCTCCAAAAGGAGTGGAAATAAATTTTCCTGATACTACTTCTTCTATCTTTACTTCTTGATTTATAATATCTATGCTTTTCTCTTTTTGTGACTGATTAATTTTATTTATATTTTTCTTTAACTGGGCAATCTTTTCCAGTCGCTTCTTTATATCATCCATAATCAGCTCAAGGCCTTCCTTAAAATTAGAAGAGCACTCTCTTTTCCTTTTATGCCTACTTCATCAATAGGCCCCACACAGGAGGGACAGCCTTTTTCACATCCGCAGCTAAGAATTAATTCTTGAGCTGCCTGCAGTAAAGTCCGACGCAATTCAAACATCTTCTCGCTAAATCCTACTCCCCCGGGATAATTATCATAAATATAAATAGTAGGCTTGCTAGTAAAGGGAGAACGTACTTCCGAAACTGCCCTTATATCCTGGGGGTCACACATAACATACAAAGGAACAACATTGATAAGTACATTAGCTAAAGCCAGAAGTCCATTGCTTAAATTAAAAGAAGTATTTTCACTTTCCTGGAGCTCTAACAGCTCACTAATATTGTTGGTCAAAGCAAGCCAATAAGCAGTGGTGTGCATCTCTTCCGGTGGTAAAGATATTTCTCCGAAACCAATATTCTCGTGAGTATAAAATTTTATCTTTTTATAGCAGGTAGAAACAGTAGTAATAGCCACTTCCCCAAAGGCGTATTCCATATTTAATTCTTCAGCTTTATCAAATACATCTAAAACTTTAATATTGGTCTCGTCCTGGGCATTGGTGTAATAATTAACTTTAACTTTTTCTGCATAGGCCTTCTGGTTCTGATAATCCAACCTGTTAATAGCATATTGCTCACCTTCATGAAGATAAATAGCCCCTTCATAAATAAGGGTGGGTACACTGGCCTTATCCACTTCTCCGATAACCTGTTCCTGCTGTTCAGTAATATCAATAATTACAAAATTATCTACCGAGGCACTGCGTAGACTTATCTCCTCAGTGGGATAGACTTCGCTCATCCAATACCATTTCTTTTCCACACAATGAAGTACGCCTTCCTTCTCTAAATACTCTAGAACATCCCGAAGCTTTTTAGTTCCAAAATCTTCTCCTTCTTCAAAGGGCAATTCAAAAGAAGCACACCTGATATGGCTGACCAAAATACTCAAATTATCCGGGTCAATAACTGCGCTCTCCGGTGATTCTCCGAAAAAATAATCAGGATGATTTATTACAAACTGGTCTAAAGGATTACTGGAAGCAACTAAGATAGCTATTGAACTATTAGATCGGCGCCCGGCCCTTCCGGCCTGCTGCCAGGTACTGGATATAGTTCCGGGGTATCCGGCCATAAAACAAGCATCAAGCTGGCCGATGTCTATCCCCAGCTCCAGGGCATTAGTACTTACCACTCCTTTTATTTCCCCGTCTTTTAAACCCTTTTCTATTTCACGTCTCAGACCAGGTAAATATCCTCCTCTATAACCTCTGACTATATCCTTGGACCTCCCCGTTTTGACTAAAAAATCTTTTAAATAACTGGTTAAGACTTCAGTGGTTAGGCGACTCCGGGCAAAAATTATGGTCTGAATGTCATAATTTAAAAAATAGGCCACAAAACGGGCTACTTCTCTAATTAAACTTTTCCTGATTCCCAATTCCTTATTAATTACCGGAGGATTATAAAATAAAAAATTCTTCTCGCCCTGGGGGGCGCCATTATTATCAACCAGAACAAAATCCTCTCCTACAATCTTCTGAGAAAGCTCCCGAGGATTAGCGATAGTTGCTGAACAGCAGATAAACTGGGGATTCGACCCATAAAATCGGCAGATTCTCTTCAATCTCCTGATTACATTAGCCAGGTGGCTTCCGAATACTCCCCGATAAATATGAATCTCATCGATTACCACATATTTTAAATTTACGAAAAAATCCATCCATTTGGTATGATGGGGCAATATCCCTAAATGCAGCATATCCGGATTGGTTACCACAATATGCCCTTTCTTGCGGATAGCCTGCCGAGCGGAAGAAGGAGTATCTCCATCATAAGTATAAGTTTTAATCCCCTCATCTAAGGCTGATACTAATTGATACAATTCAGTTAATTGGTCTTGAGATAAAGCTTTAGTGGGAAACATATAAAGAGCTCGGCTATTTTCATCTTTTAAGATAGAATCTAATACCGGCAGATTATAACAAAGAGTTTTTCCGGAAGCGGTAGGTGTAACTACTACTACATTCTTATGGTTTCTTATAAATTCTAAGGCGGAAGCCTGATGAGAATAAAGTTTGTTAATGCCTTTCTCTTTCAAAACCCTTACCAGTTTATCCTCTATCCACTCCGGAAACTCCTCATAAATTCCAGATTTAGCTGGAATATGCCTCCAGTCAGTAAAACGGGAGCTTATCTTATTATATTTTTTTAATTCATTCAAGATTCTCTCTACCGGCACTTATACAACCCTCACATTCGAAACTAAACTTTTTACTAAATTAATATTTCTTAGATCATCTTTTTCGTCATGCTTGGGAGTTTCCAGAATAAAAGGTAAGTCTTTTAAATATTTATGATTCACTAACACCCTAAAACCTTCCAGTCCTATATATCCTTTGCCAATATGCATATGCCTATCTTTTCGTGAACCCAAAGGAAATTTTGAATCATTAAGATGTATCACCTTTAATCGCTCTAAACCCAAGTATTTATCAATTTCCTCTAAAGTCTGCTCAACACCTTCTTGATGCGAAAGGTCGTATCCTGCAGCAAAGGCATGACAGGTATCAAAACATATTCCTATCTTCTTTCTATCTTTCGCCCCTTCTATCATCCTCTTTAACTGGTAAAAAGTATAACCCAAATGCGTACCCGAACCAGCAGTATCTTCTAATAATATCATCGTCTTTAAATTTAAATCTGCACTTTTTTCTAAAATAATATTAAGAGCTCTGATTATCCTCTGAATTCCATATTCTTCTCCTGCTCCGGTATGGGCCCCTGGATGAATAATTAAATAAGGGTCAGGCAATAAAAGATCTGCTCTTTTCATCTCTTCAATAAATGCATTAATTGATTTGAAATAAAGTTCATCTGAGGGGGAAGCCAAATTAATAAGATAAGAGGTATGGATAAAAACGGGGTTAATATTAGAATTTTTTAAATTCTCTCTAAAACTTTTTATTTCGTCTTCCTTTAATATCTTTTCCCGCCAGGTAGATGCATTCTTAGAAAATATCTGCATAGTATTACAGCCTAATTCCACAGCCCGAACAACAGAATTATCTATTCCCCCGGCGATAGAAATATGGCATCCAATCTTCAATCTCTGTTTCCTCTTTTCTTCTTCGATTATTTAATTTTGATAATAAAAATTTGAGATTAATTAGAAATTTTATTGACTTCTCTACTTTTATAAGTATAACATATTACTATAACCTAATTAAATAATTATTACCCATACACTCTACCCGCCTAAAAAATATTTTGGTTAAAAAATAGGGGGAAGAAATGTACAAACAAATCTTTAAAGAATTAAAAGAACATATTCCCTTCACTGCTTTCGGAGCTGCCACCGGAATAATTCTGATAATATTTTTTCAAAAACTACCTTCTGACTCTTCCTATAATATTTTCTATATCCTTCACCCCATCCATGTTTTTCTTAGTGCACTAGTTACTGCCTCTATGTATAATTTTTACCAATGTTACCCTTCCAAAAAAAAATGTAACCTGGGAATTTTAATTTTCATCGGTTATGTGGGTTCTATCGGAATAGCTACATTAAGTGATTCGCTAATCCCTTATCTGGGTGAAATTTTGCTCAATATGCCCCATCGAGAAATTCATTTGGGTTTTATTGAAAAATGGTGGCTGGTCAATCCCTTGGCCTTATTCGGAATTGGAATAGCTTATCTAAAGCCCTCTACAAAGTTCCCTCACTTTGGTCATGTTCTCCTTAGCACCTGGGCTTCGCTCTTCCATATTATTATGGCTTTAGGACAAACCTTGAATTGGTTTACCTATATTGCCATTTTTATTTTTCTATTTCTCTCTGTTTGGATACCCTGCTGCTTAAGTGATATTGTATTCCCTCTTTTATTTGTAAAAACACCAAAAAATTAAAAGTTATAACCTGGCTTCCACTTATGATCAGGCTATAACTTTTTCTCTTTCTCTCTTTTCCAAGAAAACCAACTATCATTAGTTTTAATCGAAAAGAAATTATTTTTCATCCAATAAATATATTTTATAATGCCCTGCTGACTGTAGTATCAGCCAGATTTCGTTAAAAATATTATTAGTAAATTTTTTACCCTGATTAATATAATACTCCACTGCATCCTTTTCGGTTAATCCTATTCCCTCTTCTATAATTAAAAATAATTTGCCAGTATGATTATATTTTTTTTCATTTTTATTATTTATTCGCTCATTTAAAGAATCGCAAAATATCTGGTTTGCAACGGTTAAATAATCTTTTTTGTTTTTATGCTTATAATTATTTTTTTTATCCTTCTTCCGTTTCTTCATTGATTTAACTAACCCCCAGGTAGCTTTTGCTTCTTCTTTATTATAATATACTGGGGTAAGTTCAATATTCAAATTCTCTGTACAAATACAAGAAGGTTCTCTTTTAATAGGGTCACCCAACCTAATAAAGCGATAATCTTTTTTATTCTTTTTATTATATTCCTTTAGAAAAGTTTTACAGATTTCTTTTTCTAAAAGTTTGTATTCAATCTCTCTTTCAAATCTGTCTTCTTTAATCAATTTCTTGGGGAGCATTCTTATTATTTTTAACCTCCATAAAAACAATATTATTTTTATTCACTCCATTTAATAATCTATCTTTTATTGATTAATATTTTGATATTTTTCTACTTAACTCCCCCTCTTTTTCTCACATTATTTTTGTAATTATAACATATCAAGTTAAATTCAATAAATATAACTCTGAAATTTTCTCTTATTTCTTTTGCCCCTTTACACTTCATGTTTATGGAGCTAAGCACAATTAATTAATCTTTTTGTTAATTTATTATACTTTGGTTGTGGAATTTGTTAAGTGAACGAATATTTAACCAAAATCTAAAAATCAGTAACTTATAATTTATTTCTATTATTTTTTACCAAAAAAGAGGATTTTTGAAATTTTTAGAGAATATTATTTATATAAAGCTTTTAAAAAGGTTATTGATAAAAATCCTAAATTATAAGAGGAGGAAAAATTATGAAAAAGAAATTTGATCAAGTATATCAATTTAAGATTACCTTAAAGGATATTAAGCCACTCATTTGGCGAAGGATACAAGTCCCAAAAACCTATACCTTTTGGGATTTTCATGTATCCATCCAAGATTCTATGGGCTGGTTTGATGGTCATCTTCATGAATTTGAGATAAATAATCCACTAACTGGACTAAAAACACTTATAGGAATTCCAGAGGAAGAGTTCGCAGATTATAAAGTTCTTCCTGGTTGGAAACAAAAAATAGCGGACTACTTTTTAAGGGAAAATAAATCAGCAAATTACATATATGATTTTGGTGATAATTGGGAACATAAAATAACCCTGGAAAAAATACTCCCAAAAGAAAAAAATATTATCTACCCCATTTGCATTAAAGGAAAAAGAGCTTGTCCTCCTGAAGATTGTGGAGGACCTCTTGTTTATGATGACTTTTTAGAAAGCATAAGAAATCCTAATGATGAACAACATGAAGAAATGTTAGAATGGATTGGAGGAGAATTTGATTCAGAACATTTTGATCCAAAAGAAGTCACTTTTGATGACCCAGCTGAACGTTTTAAAATTGCCTTTGGCAAAGGATAAGAAGTTTTAAAATATGTGATCGAAGCATTAATAGAAGAAACCGAGGAAGGTTGTCTGATAAGAGATGAAAATAAAGGACATATGGCCATTTATTTAAAAACAGTAATTGATTGTTTGAATATGTAATCCAATGATTATTATTTATAGTAATAAAATCTTAAAAGATTTTTTCAAAAACTAAGAAAAGGGGCCAATACTACGAGTTTCCGAAACAAAGTAATTAATCTTTTTTATAAAACAGCTACCGGTAGTAAAAAAAATCGAAACCTTCTTACTCCCGTTGGAATAATCTTCTTTTTCAGTCTTATTGGACTATTTATTATAGTATCTCTTTGGATTGATAAACTCCTGCATTTTTCCAAGCTTATATCTTATCCCCTAAATCTTAGTATATCTTTATTTATTCTCACTTTAGGCTTATTCTTAATACTATGGTCAATTTTAAATTTTATAAAAGTTAAGGGAACACCAGTTCCTTTCAATCCACCACCAAAATTAGTCACTACAGGACCCTATTCTTATATCAGAAATCCTATGCTCAGTGGCGTTTTTATTTTAATGTTTGGATTTGGTATCTTGTTTAGATCAATTTCTCTGGTTTTCATATTTACCCCTCTTTTTATTTTATTTAATTTTCTTGAGCTAAAAGCAATTGAAGAACCAGAACTGGAAAAACGACTTGACAAAGAATATTTCGAATATAAGAAAAGAGTTCCTATGTTTATCCCAAAATTTAAGAAAAAATAAATTATTATCGCCATAGCTTGACACTCTAAAAGGAGAAAAATTATGAGATCAAATAATAGATTTATCAAATTAATTATTATATTAATTATATTTTTCTTAATTATTAGCATAATTATCACCTCCTATGGACAAGAGCTTACCGCTGAAGAAATTATAAATAAAGTAAATGAATTAATGAATCAGGATACTGTTCAAGCCAAAGTAAAAATGACCATTACTACCACATCCGGCGAAAAAAGAATTTTTATTTATGATTCATATAGTAAAAATAAAGGCGAAAAAAATCTATTGCGTTATATAGAGCCCAAACGAGCAAAGGGGCAAACTATACTAATGCTCAACTATGCTGATGATATTTGGATGTATTTCCCCCGTACAAAGCGAATACGCAAACTTGCCACTAATTCCAAAAGCCAAAAAATGGAAGGCAGTGATTTCTCTTATGAAGACACCGGTGCAAGTGATGCTTTTATTGAAGATTTCAGCAGTAAAAAACTTGGTTCCGAAAAAAGAGAAGGGTATGATTGTTACAAGATAGAGATGCTGAAAAAAGAAGGCATTAAATCCGGTTATTCCCGTTTGATTATGTGGATAATCAAAGACGATTTTTACCCGGTAGTCATAAATTATTATGACGCGGAAAATCCTGAACTTTTACTAAAAACACTGATTCAATATAATATCAAGGAAATAGACGGTATCCCTACTGCCACAAAAATGGTAATGTATAATAAACAGGAAAATTCCCAAACAAGTATAGAAATGCTGGAAGTAAAATACAATGTAGAATTAGATGACAGCTTATTCACTGAAAGAAATTTAAAAAAGAGGTAAATTATGCGAGAAAAAATTCTAAAATCCTTAGCTAAGTTACATACTCAATATCCCTGGAAAATATTAGGAATTATCATTATTATTACCCTAATTTTTGGAATCTTTGCTACACAACTCAAATACAATATGCGTTGGTCTGATTTGCTACCTTCGAAAGATAAAAGAACCCTTGAATACAATAAAGTAATTGATGAATTTGTTTCTGCCACAAGTATTATCGTAGTTGTTCAGGGCGAAGAAGAACAGATAAAAGCATTTGCTGAAGCAGTTGTTCCTCAGATTAAAGCAGTAATTGATCCTAAAGACGACAAGCCCTACGTTAAGCGGATTGAATATAAACAGGAAATGGATTTCATTAAAAATCATGGATTAATGTTAATCAAAGCGGATGACCTTAAAAATATGAAAGACATTTTTAAAAATCCAAGTTTACTTCCTTTATTAACCAATATTAACAATAGTTTTGAAAAACAATATGTTGGACGAGAAGAATCCATTTCTACAAGAGAAAAAGAAGATAGCACAGTAATTTTTTTAGATGGTATTAAATATTTTATAAAAGAAATAGAAAAATCCTTATCTAATAAAACTATTTCTAAAGATGAAGCCCAAAAAGCTGTTGATAAATTACTCTTTGGAGAACCTTATATCCTTTCTTATGATAAAAAAGCACTCATTTTAAATATTGTTCCGAATTTCAATATTACCGATATGGATAAGGTTGTTTCCAGTGTAGAGACAATCCAAAAAGTAATTGATACTACCGGAAAAAAATATCCAGATGTTAAGGCGGGGCTTACCGGAATGATTCCAGTATCTCATGACGAAGCAGTTTATGCTACAGAGAGCATGGGATATACCAGCTTTATTGCCTTTGCTGCAATATTTATTTTATTAGTAGTCTCTTTCAAGATGTGGATCTCCCCAATTTTAGCTTTATTAAACTTATTAGTGGGGATAATCTGGGCGGCTGGATTGACTAAAATTTTAGTCGGTTCATTGAACCTTATGACTTCTGGAATGGCAGTAATCTTAATTGGATTAGGTATTGATTTTTCTATCCACATTATTTCAATCTTTGCAGAAGAAAGGTCTTTGGGGAAATCTATCGGTATAGCAATGGAAGAAACATTTCACAAAAGTGGCAAGGGTATTTTAACCGGAGGTTTAACCACCTGTGCAGTCTTCTTTACATTATTAATAAGCAATTCTCGAGGAATGAAAGAAATGGGTTTGGTAACTGGCTATGGCCTCTTAGCAGTATTAATCGTTACTTTTTTATTCTTGCCCTCATTATTAGTTATACGCGAACAACGCTTAGAAAAAAAGTACAAACAAGGCAAATCAAAAAAACAAATTATCCATAAAGATATCTCTTTTAAATCTTTTGGAGCTGTCAGCGAGTTTTTATCCAAACGATATATTACCACTATTATTACCTCTATTATAGTTACAGTATTATTAATCTTTTTTGCTTTTAGGATAACTTTTGATCAGAACTATATGAATCTTGAAGCAAAAGGACTAACCTCGATAACCCTGCAGGATACAGTGTTGGATAAATTTGATTTAAGCATGGATTATGCCTTAATTTTAGCGGATAATGTTGACGAATCCCGAGTCATAGCTAAAAAAGCAAAAAATATGAATTCAGTAGCAATGGTTGATGATATATCAATGTACCTATCTTCGGAAGAAGAACAGAAAAAACGAATTCCATATATCAATGAAATAAGAAAATCAATGTTAACTTCAGAAACAGATAATGATTTTGAAACAGACGATTTTGAAAAATTAATTGAAGAGGTAAAACGATTGGAAATGAATATTATGGAAATTCAGGACATGGCTTTTTTAGGAGGACATGATAAAATAGATAACAAATGCAGTGAAATTGTAGGAAATCCTGATGAACCAAAGTCTAAAGATATAATAGATGAACTTATTAATGTTCTGGAAAAAGACAAAAATACTTCCTTGACTGGATTAAATAAATTTCAAGAATATTTTTCTCCTTATTTTAAAAACTCTGTTACTAGAATGTCTTCTCTAGAAACAATTGAATTAGAAGAATTACCTCTTTCTATTCTGAACAGATATGCCAATAAAGATAGAACTCAATTTCTATTAACTGTCTTTCCTGCAGGAAATATTTGGCAGGATAGAATATATCTGGACCATTTTGTAAATGATTTAGATAAGATAAGCGAAAAAGCTACCGGAATGGCACCAGTTATGAAGACATTATTTGATATTGTAGCTAAGGATGGAAGGAATGCTGTACTTCTTTCTATTCTGGTGGTATTTATGCTTTTGTGGCTTGACTTTAGAAAATTTAATTACACTTTAATAGCAATGATCCCCTTGACCGTAGGTGTTTTTTGGATGGTCGGCATTATGAAATTTGTAGGAATGCAACTTACTGTTATGAATATAATGGGACTGCCTATGATTATTGGTATAGGTATAGATGATGGGGTTCATATTGTTCACCGTTGGCAGTTAGAGGGTAGAGGGAAGGTAAATAAAATATTTGCTAGTACAGGAAAGGCTATCCTTCTTACCAGTATCACCACAATGTTAGCTTTTGGTTCTTTAATATTTTCCATCTGGCGTGGGTTTGGCAGCCTGGGCGGAGCAATGTTCATCGGGGTTGGTACCTGTTTCCTCTCAACGGTAATAATTTTATCGGGTATTATTGGATTAATAGAAAGAAAAGACTAAAACAGGTACGGGGGACAACAGGTGTCTTGCCTATCCCCTTTTTTATATATTAACCTACCTTTAAACTTTTAACCCGCTGAAGACGAGAATGATGGTCCAAAAGCTTTTTCCTCAGGCGAATATTAGAAGTAGTAGCCTCCAATAATTCATCCTCCTGGATATAATCCAAGGCCTGTTCCAAAGAAAACTGACGGGGTTTCTCCAAACGCAAGGCTTCATCCGAACCACTTGCACGCATATTGGTAACGTGCTTTTTCTTGCATACATTAACTTCCATATCATCACTTCTCTTATTTTCCCCTACAATCATCCCCTGGTAAACTTCTGTAACTGGACCTACAAATAGCGTTCCTCTCTCCTGAGCATTATGAAGACCGTAAGTGCTGGTTATTCCGCTTTCATAGGCAATTAATACTCCTCGAGAACGAGTGGGGATAGGCCCCTTGTACGGCTGATAATCAAGAAAGAGATGATGCATTATTCCTTTACCTTTTGTCTTGGTAAGAAACTCATCCCGAAAACCGATCAACCCTCTGGCCGGAATTTCAAATTTAAGCCGCAATTGATCAAAAGAAAATTCAACCATATTAACCAACTCCGCCCTTCTCTTTCCGCAAATTTCCATAACTACTCCTAAGCTATCTTTAGGGATATCACAGGTCATAAGTTCTATGGGTTCACATTTCACTCCCTTAATATTTTTAAAAATAACCTTGGGTTTAGAAACCTGAAATTCGTTCCCTTCTCGGCGCATCTTTTCAATAAGAATCGAAAGATGAAGCTCTCCCCTTCCTGAAACATGAAAAATATCTGTCGATTCTGTCTCTTCGACTCTAAGGCTCACGTTGGTTTCAACTTCCTTAAAAAGACGCTCTCTCAAATGGCGAGAGGTGACAAATTTCCCTTCCCGACCAGCAAAAGGACTATTATTGACAGTAAAATCTACAGTCAAAGTAGGTTCATCTATTTTTATTTTAGATAAGGCCTCAGGTTTTTCTCTGCAAGCTATTGTCTCTCCAATATTAGCTTCGCTAATTCCCGCTACAGCCACAATTTCTCCGGCCTCAGCTCTCTTTACTTCTTTTCTTTCTAATCCTTCGAAAAGATAAAGTTTTACTACTTTACTATATACCTGACTTTTATCCCGCTTGATTAAAGTGACTGTTTCCCCCTCCTGAATTTCTCCTCGGCTAATAAGTCCAATTGCTATCTTCCCCACATAATCATCATAATCAAGATTGGTAATCAATAATTGCAAAGGAGAATTATATTCCACTGAAGGAGCAGGTATATATTTTAAAATAGTTGAAAAAAGAGGGGTTAAATTATCCTCTAAAGAATCAGGAGAAAATCCGGATAAACCCGAACGAGCAGAAGTATAAATAACCGGAAAGTCTATCTGCCCATCACTGGTTCCCAATTCAATAAATAAATCATAGATTTCGTTTAAAACTTCAGCAGGACGGGCATTAGGCCTATCTATTTTGTTGATGACTACTATGGGAATAAGATTTAGTTCCATAGCTTTACGCAGGACAAATCGAGTTTGAGGCATAGGCCCTTCAAAGGCATCTACAATCAGAAGAACTCCGTTAACCATTCTTAAGATTCGCTCAACCTCTCCTCCAAAATCTGCATGGCCCGGCGTATCTACGATATTAATCTTTACCCCCTGCCAATGGATTGAGGTATTTTTAGAAAGGATAGTAATTCCTCTTTCTCTTTCCAAATCATTAGAATCCATTACCCTTTCTTTTACCTCCTGGTTATCCCGAAAAGTACCGCTCTGCCTCAACATAGCATCTATCAGAGTGGTCTTACCATGGTCTACATGGGCAATAAGAGCGATATTTCTTATATTTACAGCTTCCATTATTTTAATTCCCTTTTATTTATTACTTATTACTCAGTAAAAATTGCATTGAATACATAGAGCTAAATGTTATCACAATTAAAAGTGATATTCAAGAAAACTTTTTTCTCGTTTTTGCAGGATTTTAATTGTCAAGGGGATAGTTCTTCTAATTGTCAAGGGGACGGTTCTTCTGACAATAGAATACCAAAAGAGTAGGATTAAATATATAAAATATCATGGTCTTCATACTTGACATATAAATCAAACCGCTTCTGGAATATTAAACCATAATTCTTTTTTATAGGATTTTATAAATATTTCCTGCTTACTTACTGCATAAGATAGAAACGGCGATGCAGTTTAATTTCACATCACTTTTGTCTGCCCGGGAGGGTATTATTACTGTAGCCTTTGTCCCCACTAATGTATGTCCTGTCTGATAATTGGCGTAATAAGTAAGTGCTTTGCCAAAGATATTTCCGGCGGCAATATCAGGGACAATTAGAATATCGGCTTTACCTGCCACCGGTGAAACAATTCCTTTTTTCTCAGCAGCAAATTCTGAAATAGCATTATCTAATGCCAGCGGCCCATCGATTATGCAGCCGGTAATCTGCTTTCTTTCATTCATTTTGGAAATCATCCCTGCATTGATGGTTTCTTCCATATCAGGGTTTATGGTTTCCACCGCAGCTAAGAGAGCAACTTTAGGAGTTTCTATCCCTAGTTTGAGGGCAACTTCAACGGCATTATTTATAATTGCAACTAAAGTCTTCACATCCGGTTTGAGGTTTATTCCTCCATCACTCATTAATACCAATTTGGGATTCTCTTCTCTTTTATCTTCAAAGATAAAAACATCACTGACGATTTTATCAGTCCTTAACCCCCACTCTTTATTTAACACTGCTTTTAAAAGAGTAGCAGTTTTAATCTTCCCTTTAAGGAGTGTCCCTCCTTCTTTTACTTTTTCTACTGCCTTTCGAGCTTTATCTTCGTCACCTTTTGCTCCGATAATCTCTTTTATGAAATCGCTTTTCCCTAATATAGAAATAGACTTTTTTATCTCTACCTCATCTCCCACCAGAATTCCTTCTCCAAATCCATAGTCGTAACAATCTTTTAGGGCTTTCAAGGTCTCAATATCTTCTCCGCCGGCAACGATGATTTTTTCTCTTCCTTTAATTTTTAAATTGGCAAATAATTCTTTAAAACTTTTTATCATCTTCGAACCTCCTGATATAATTCCTTTATATTGATTACACAGATTATAGAACAGATTACACTGATTAAATTTATGATTACACAAATTGAAAATTAGTTTTAGGAATATATTTTTGCTTTCTCTACCCCATTTATCACTCTTGTGACTGCTTCGGCCAACGCCTTCATCTCTTCTTCTCCCGGATAAACTACAACTGGAGCTATCCAACCTGTACGATCTTTTATCTTATTTACTAAAATTTCATTATGAGCTATACCTCCGGTAAGAATAATTGCTTCAACTTTCCCTTTTAATACTGTGGCCACTGCCCCTATTTCTTTGGCAATCTGGTAACACATTGCTTCAAAGATTAATTCGGCGTATTTATCTCCTTGCTCTATTTTCCCCACTACTTCTCTCACATCATTGGTCTCCAAATAAGAGACAAGTCCACCCTGATGAGTAATAAGCTTGATTAATTCTTTTTCTGAATATTTGCCGGAATAGCACAGATGAATTAGAGCCTTATTAGGGAGAGCACCAGTTCGCTCAGGAGAAAAAGGTCCGCCATCATTAGCATTATTTACATCAATAATTTTCCCCTTCTCAATCGGGGCAATAGATATCCCGCCACCCAGATGGGCTACAATAAGATTTAGTTCTTCAAGTTTTTTCCCTTGCTCTTTAGCGTAACGGAAAGCATTAGCTCGGATATTTAAAGTATGAAGCAGAGATTCCCTTTCTATCCCTTTTAGCCCGGAAATCCGAGCAATATCGGTAAATTCATCAACCGATACCGGATCAGCGATATAGGCAGGGACATCTATTTCTTCAGCTATTTCACGGGAAATAATCCCCCCTAAATTAGAGGCGTGTTCTCTGGAAGAATGTTTTAAATCTTCTATAAGTTCATCGTTTACAGTATAGGTTCCAGCAGCCAAAGGTTTCAATATTCCCCCTCGTCCTATAACTGCTTTTAATGAATTAGTATCTATATTTTCCTTTTTTAAGGTATCTAAAATTATCTTTTTCCTGATTGGTCCCTGTTCTAATAGAGATTTAAATTGGGAAAGTTCTTCTGTAGAATGGGTAATAGACTTACTAAAAATTTCTTTTCCTTTCTGATTGAATAGGGCAATCTTGGTAGAAGTTGAGCCGGGATTGATCACCAAAATATTTTCTTTCATATTTTTTCCTCCATCTTAATTAGTCGTTAGTATTTAGTATATAGTAATAAGGGAATAATAGAAGTCAGGAGTCAGAATGCAGTATTCAGAATTATTTTAAGTTATGAAAGTACATTTTAGTTGTATATTCTTCTGGCTTCTGAATTCTTAAATAATAATTATGATTTTTATCTTTTAGTTTTAACTTTTTAGTTACATACCGAAAACTGTCAACTGAAACCCATATTTAATACTAACGACTATTCGCTATTCACTAACGACTAGATATTTTTTCTATTCCCTTCTTTATTCTCTTTATTCCTTCTTTAATATCCTCCAAGGAAGTAGCAAAGGATAGACGGATATAACCTTCCCCCTGCTTTCCAAAAGCAGTTCCGGGGATGGTTACTACTTTACATTCTTCTAAGAGATACATGGACAGTTCTTCAACGGACATTCCAGTCTCTTTTGTATTTACAAAAGCATAAAAAGTTCCTTCGGGCGCATAACAGCTCAATCCCTGAATTTCATTTAGCCCTTTGGCTAATACATTTCTTCTTTCATTATAAGCTATAAACATTTCCTTAACACAATCCTGCGGACCCTGTATTGCCGCCAGACCAGCTCTTTGGGCAATAGAATTGGCACATACGGAAGTATTTTGTAATAATTTTGCTATCTCTTTCACTAAATTAAGTGGGGCAGCAAGATAAGCCAATCTCCATCCGGTCATAGCATAACTTTTGGAAAAGCCAAATATACTAATGATTCTTTCTTTCATCCCGGGCAAAGAAGCAATACTAATATGTTCTCTATCATCATAGACTATATCTTCATAAAGCTCGTCACTGATTATGAATAAATCTTTTTCTTTCGCTATCTCGGCAATTGCTAACAATTCATCTTTGTTAAAAGCAGCTCCGGTAGGATTACTGGGAGAATTTAGGAGTATAACCTTGGTCTTGGAAGTGACACAATTTTTCAACTCTTCCAAATTAGGATGAAAATTGTTTTCTCCCCTCAGAGGAAAGTTTACTGGTGTCCCTCCCGCAAAATAGACTTGAGATTCATAAGTCACAAATCCAGGATCAGGGATGATTATTTCATCACCAGGATTAATAAGGATATAAAAGGCAAAGAATAAAGCTTCTGTCCCACCGGAAGTCACCACCACTTCCTCAGGAGTAACCGAAATTTTATTTTTTTGATTCAACTTGATAGCTAAAGCTTTTCTAAATTCCGAAAATCCTAAATTTGGTGTATAGCGAGTGTAGCCTTCATCCATAGCCTTTTTAGCCGCTTCCCGAATATGGGAAGGAGTAATAAAATCGGGCTCCCCTATCCCAAAACTGACCAGACCTTTTTTACCTTGAGCTAAATCGAACAGTTTTCTAATACCTGAAGGTTTTATCTTTTTTAAATTAGTATTAAATTCCAATATTCTTTCCTCCTTTTTTTCCCTCAGCAAACCCACTTTCAAAAGCTTTTAAATTAATCTCAATACTTTTAGGTGGTAAGTTTTCCTTCATAGACTGAATAATTAAATCCTTATCTATAGGAAATTCAGGAGTAGCAACTGTTACTCCGAGCAGAACCATATTTTCCGAGATAATACTTCCTGCTTCTTTAGCTATTTTCTGGGCATCAATCACTAATAAATTATTTATTTTAGCTTTCAATTCTTCAAAGACAGAAGATAATTCAGGATATTCAGAGATACCGAGTGAAACAGTAAAGGGTACAATAGGAGAACTATTTACTATAACAAAAGAATCTCTGCCTACTTTATTTAAAGACCTTAGAGCTTCTGTCGGTTCAAAGGCAATCAATAAATCCGCTGCTCCCTCTTCAATTAGAGGACTGTATGCTTCACCAATTTTAAGTTCGGTTATTACCGTGCCCCCTCTTTGAGCCATTCCATGAACTTCACTCATTACCACATTTAAACCCTTCTTCATCGCTGCTTCTCCTATAATAGTAGAGGCCTTAACCGTACCTTGACCCCCTACTCCAATAAGCTGAATCTTATATATATTTTTCATTTTTTCACCTCTATCGCTTTCTTTGGACATACCTGGGCACAAACTCCACAACCATCACATAACAATGGGTTGATATTAACAGAACCATCTTTTTCTATATAAATAGCTGGACAGGTAAAATTCTTCACACAGATTAAGCACCTGCTGCACTCTTCCTGATTAATGGTATATTTGATACTTATACCTTTTTTCCTGTTTTCCGCATCAGTAATCATGGAACAGGGGTGTTTGGTAATAATCACTGCTACACCTTCAAATTCTAGGGCTTCCTTAAATATTTCTTCTGTCTTTTTCAAATCAACCGGGTCAATAGTCTTTACTAAACCTGCACCTACTCCTCGGACAATCTTCTCTATAGAAACTTCGGGAGCAGGATTACCCATTCCATCTATTGGCATCCCCGGATTAGTCTGTCCTCCGGTCATTCCGGTTATTCTATCGTCCAAAATTACTACCAAAATATTATCTTTATTATGTACAGCATTAATCAGCGGAGGAACTCCTGCATGGAAAAAGGTAGAATCTCCGATAAAAGAAATAACCTTCTGATTAGTTGCTTTAGCAAATCCGCAGCCAATCCCGATACTCGACCCCATAGATATACAGTAATCAGCCATCTTATAAGGTGCTTGAATGGCCAGGGCATAACACCCTATATCACTGGAATAGATTATATCTTCTTCTTTTAATTTTAATTTTTTAATAGCTTTCTTTAGGGCAAAGGAAGTTGCACGGTGAGGACATCCGGGACAGAGTACCGGTGGACGTAAAGGCAAAGGAAGTTCAGTGCTAAATTTTTCTCTTTTGATAAATTCTTTATCTATTATTTTTGCCATCCCCGCTGAAACAATATCCGGAGTATATTCATAAATTCTAGGAAGAGTCCCGTCTAATTTGCCATATACTTTTTTTCTTATATTATACTTTCCTATTATGGCCAAAACTTCGTTTTCCATTACCGGTTCTACTTCTTCTACCACCAATATATTATTTACGCTGTTTATAAAATCTAAGACTAATTTTTCTGGGAAAGGATAGGAAAAAGTTAGTTTTAAAATTTTCACTTTTAGATTATTCTCACTAACCACATCCATTACATAATTGTAAGCACTACCGCTGGTTACAATCCCAAATCTGTCCCCACCTTTATCAATTATCTTATTGAGGGGAGACTTATTGGCGGTTTCTTTAATCCGGGTTAATTTTTCAATTAACTTTTTCCTTCTTGCTACCATATTAGCCGGCATCACTACGAATTGAGCCGGGTCTTTCTCAAAAATCCCTTTTTCTTTTCCAGAAACTATTGGTCCTAAATTTACCAGCCCCCGCATATGGGAGATTCTGGTAGTAGTACGCGCATAAGTACGGGAATCTTAAATTGCTCCGATAACTCAAAACCAAATTTCATCAGGTCTTTTACTTCTTGTGGATTAGACGGTTCAAACAGGGGAATGCCTGCTAAACGAGCCATAATACGGTTGTCCTGTTCGTTTTGAGATGAGTACATAGAAGGGTCATCAGCAGATAAGATAATCATTCCTCCCCGCACTCCGGTATAAACTGTGCTCATAAAATAATCTGCCGCTACATTTAATCCCACATGTTTCATAAAAACAAAGGAATGTAATCCAGCGGCTGCGGCAGCAGTGGAAACTTCTAATGCCACTTTCTCGTTGGAAGAAAATTCAAAATATACTCCTGCTTCCCGGGCAATTTTATAAAACACATCTCCTATCTCTGAGGAAGGAGTACCGGGATAAGTAGATGCCACCGAAACACCGCTTTCCAGTGCGCCTCGGACAGCAGCTTCATTGCCAAGTAAAAACAATTTTCCTCCTTCTTTTTCGGTTAAAATTTCTTTTACTTTCAATTTTTTCCTCCTAATTTTTAAAATTCGCCAGTCTTCCAGTCTACCGGTCACCCGGTCTATCAGTCAATTTAGTCGTTAGTGAATAGTGAATAGTCGTTAATATTTAATAAAAGATGCAAAACTGGTTTTTGGTTATTAGTTTTTGGTTTTTAGATGAAATTACCGTGTTTCCTACGGTCACTCATAACATTTAAAACTAAAAATGTTCACTCGATAACTTTTAATATATAAGGACATATACAATACGCCTTTACTTCTTTTTTTCAAGCTCGCAATCCGTAACTTGTATTTTAACCGGTAAACTGGCGAACTGGCTAACCGGGTAACTATTGCTAACCAGCTAACTAAATTTATCCGCTCTACGCTAAATGTTATCCGCTGTTTTATGAGATTGCCACGCTCCTTTCAGTCGCTCGCAATGACATTTGGTAATTAAAACTGAATGTTATATATTAGAAAAATCCCGGTATGGTAATTTTTTTAGCTGTAGAAATTAAAGAATCTATTAATTGGGGTAGTTTTTCTTTATCCATTCTAACTGTGGGGACACTAAAACTTAAACCGGCATAGACCTTACCTTGGTTATCTTTCAGAGGAACAGCTACACAAGATACTCCTACCATATACTCCTCATTTACAAAACTATATCCTCTCTCCCTAATCAATTTCAGGTCTTTCTTTAAATATTCTTTGCTGGTAATAGTATAAGGAGTGTAGGATTTTAATCTTGCCCTTTGCAGATAACTAGCTAACTCCTGCTCGTTTAAATAAGCTAATAAGACTTTCCCCACAGCAGCACAATAAGCAGGTTGATTAGAACCGATCTTTAAATCTAATTTAAGGGTATTATCACTGCCTACACTATAAAGATAGGTAATTTCATCTCTATCTATAATGGCTAAGTTAACTGTTTCATTAAATTGTTGAGAAAGTTTTTTCATATAAGGAATAATTTGGACTAAGCCGATTTTATCTGTAACTGCTGTACCCAATTTGAAGATTTTAACTGTGAGGTAATATTTGCGATTCTGAGAATTTTGTTCGATGTAGCCAAGGTTTTTTAAGGTTCCCAGCAGACGATGCACCGTTCCTTTAGGAAGAGCAATTTTTTTACAAATCTCGGCAATCCCTAATTCTAACCCGTTGTCTGCTAAAGACTCCAGGAGAAAAAAGGCATTTTCTACTGAATGAATAGGATATTTAAATTTATTTTCATTATTGTTTGTCTTATTTATTTGTTTCACTATACATACCTTTGGTCTTTATATTGAAACTATTCCCTTTATATAATACCACACAATTTTAAAAAATCCTTCTTTTTCTGAAAAATATTTAGGTTATTTAAAAAATAGTGTTTTTAAAAAAATAATTTAAGGTAAAATTAATTAAATGCGAAATAGATAAAAAGGAAAATAAATTTTATTTGATAAATTTATAATTCCAATTCGAAGAATATTCCATAGTTAGCGGAGGTGGATAGGAAATTTTATCAAGATTATTTTACCTCAGCAATTTCTCCCGATTTAATAAGGCATATTTTCTGAAAGGGCATAAAAACTTAGTAAGTAATTTTTCGTAGAAAATTACTACGATACTTTCTTGTTAAGCCAGTCTATTAAAAATTTGAAAACCTTTTCTTTTTCCGGTTCATTGTGAATTTCATGGTAAAGACCATCCCAAATTTTTAAAGTACAATTTTCCTTTATCTTGCCAGCAAATTCGCGGCCTGCTTCAACAGATATTATTTTATCGGCTCCTCCCTGCATAAGTAGAAGGGGAAGGGGAAATTCGGAGGCATGTTCTAAGGCCCATTGTCCTGCTTGATAGGTACTGATAAACATTCGGGCTGAAATATGGTCATGAACCAGAGGGTCATTTTTGTAAGAGTGGACCACTTCTAAGTCATGAGATAGGACCTTAGTATCTAAACCATTTTTCTGAGAAAATGAAGGCCAGATGTAATTGGTTATTTTTCCTAAAGCAATTTTAAAAGCGGGAGGCTCAAAAGCTAAACGAAGCCAGGGGGCAGTAGCAATTACTCCCTTAAGATGTGACTGCCGACGAAGAACATAATTAAGAACCAAATTACCTCCCAAGCTATGACCATAAAGAAAAAAGGGTAATTGAGGAAATTTTTTATTTACAGCTTCTAGCAGAGAGGAAATATCTTGCATTAAAGCCTCATAAGAAGGGGTATGACCACGCAGACCTTCAGATTTACCATGTCCGCGTAAATCAAAAGAAATTAAAGCATAGCCTGTTGGAGTTAAACTATCCGCTAGATGGACATAGCGTCCACTGTGTTCTCCTAATCCATGAATCAAACAAACCACAGCCCGAGTCTGATCTTCCGGTTGCCAGCTTTGACCGAAGAGCTGTAATCCATCAAAAGTTTTGAATTTAAATTCAGTATGTTTCATTTTTTCGCCTTTCTTTTACTTTTATTAAATTACTATACTTAATAAAACTTTTTTATGTAATCCTCAACTTCATCTCTGGTTCCTTTAAAAGGACCGAGTCTTTCCATCTTTAATGAAACTAATGCGGTAGCAAAAAGGAGTGCTTCCTCTATTTCTTTATTTAACCTTTCGGTGATGTAAGCACTAAAACAGGTATCACCCCGGCCGGTTCTACCTGAAAGATTTTTCGGTTTTAAAGGACAAGTATAATGTTTTTTGCTATTATAAATTAAAACTTCTTTATTATGAGTAATCATAATTTCCTTTGCTCCCCACCCAAAGAGCATTTCTGCTGCCATTTTCCTATCTTTTGTCCCGGTCATAATTTCAGCTTCAGCTGCGTCAGTTTTTAAATAATCAATATAAGGGAGATATTCCTTCTTTTCCTCCCAATCCTTAAAGACCATTTCTTTATTTTTCCCCACATTCCTTAAAAACCCTTGAACGTCCAGGGCAACTTTCCCTTTATTGTGCAGAAACTTTATTATTTCACTATCAAATTCCCCCGAAATGAGTCCGGCAAAATGATATATCCGAGAATCAATATTATTAGGTATGTCTTTAATTGTGAAGGAGTCGGCAATTGATAGAGCAGTACAGGTTCTTCTTTCTCTATCTGCACTAAGATAAATATTTCTGATGGAAGTGGTATTTTGGGAACCTAATGCGAAAATATCTTCTTCGGGAATGGTAAATGCTTCTAAGAAATCTTTATCTTGGAATGATAATTTAGTTAAGATACCGGTCTTATGACCAATAGCATAAGAAGCGCAGGATGAATAGAAAACTGCTCCTCCAATTTCCTTTACAGCTTTCTCCTGATATATATTTTCATCAATAGAGATATGCCCCATTACAAAAGTATCGTAATTTTTCATTTTCACCTCTCACATCTTTTTTACATAAATTAATTATACTCCTAAGGAATCCATTTGAAAAATATTTTTAGAAAGAATTTTATTTATTAATATAATTCACATAAATTAAATTACTCGTTAGTGAATAGTAAATAGTCGTTAGTTTTAAATACAATTTTCCAGTTTTCAGTTATCATTATACAGCGAAAAGCGAAAAGCTAAAAACGCAAAACCATAATTCAAAACTCAAAACTTTTTCTCTTGTATTGCGTATTGCTTGTTACGGATGGGTTTTCCTTTTTTTCATTCTGACTCCTTAATTCTGTCTTCTGACTTCTATTCTCTTCACGAGATACTATTCACGAGATACGAGATACAAATTAGGGCTTGCGGAAAAAGGAAATTCCTATACAATTAAATTAGTTGTTATTTGAAAATTCAATCTGGACATGTAGATCTTTCTGGAGAAAAACTGAGTTAAAAGATGAAGAAAGATGGGGAGAAAAATATTAGTAAGTTTAACTAATTATTTATTTAAAAATTAATAATTTCTAATAATATAGTTAGTGTAATATCTCCAATTTTTTCAAAGCGATATCGGGCTTTTCCTACTCTTTCCTCCGGACCAATGCCAATAGACAGCATATTACCTGCCAAAGCAGCATCAATTCCTGCTTCTGCATCTTCTACTACTGCACAATCTTCTGGCTTTACTCCTAATTCTTTCGCCGCAAATAAGAATATATCTGGAGCGGGTTTAGTATTTTTTACACTATACCCATCTACAATAATATTAAATAAATTCTCTATTCCTGTTCCTTGTAAGACTGTTCTCGTATTCTTGCTAACCGAGGCAATTGCTGTTTTTATCTCTCTTTTTTTTAGTCCTAAGACTAATTCTTTTGCCCCAGATAGAATATTTTCAGAAGTCATTTGTCTTAATAATTCCACATAATATTCGTTTTTTCTATCCAACATTTCTTGAAATTGTTCATTTGAAACTTGTTTTCCCTTTAATAATATTTTTAAACATTCATTTCGGGAAACTCCTCTTAGCTTTTCATTATCATCTCTGGTAAAAGGAATCCCTTCTTCATCTGCCAATCGCTTCCAGGCACGATAATGATATTCAGAAGTATCAGTAATTACTCCATCAAGATCAAAGATAACCGCTTTTATTTTTTCACTCATTTATCAATACTTCACTCCTTAATTAATAATCAACATATCTCTTTACATAGAAGTCAGATATACAGTTACACTTTTAGTATCAGGTGATACAGTAACCCTTCCGTTCTGAAAATCAACGGTTCCAGTATTAGCTCCTTCCAAACGAGTTAAAAATACTGGTAAGTCAATCAGAATTTCATTAACCGGACTATCACCGGTAAAGGTAATTAATACCCGATCAGAATAGCCTTGAATTCTCACTCCCATTCTTCTATTGCCTGAAATAGGATAATTTTTAAGTTCAATAACCTGCGAATTACCAATCCATTCTTCTGGTATACCGCGCCCAATAATAACTTTTCCATCAATTTTTTCTGCAATCAGGGAGTCGATAAGAACTTTTGTACAGGCGGATTGTCCCCACGTATGTGGTGATGCACCATTACCGTACTTTGGATGTGTCCCTTCCCATGAAGTGCTTTTTGGATACAATATTCCTTCCCACCAGGAAAAGGGTCCAGTCATCGCAGATTCAATCATCATTTGGTAAGCATAAATTCCTTCTGAGCGATATCTTTCCCCACGCAATGCAGCACTACCATATCCTGCATTATAACAAGAACAATAGTAACCATGAGGATATCCACCAAAATTATGGGGAGGAAAAATTCCTTCTAACCTTCCAAATCCATAATCATAGGTATCATCAATCATAGTAAGATTTACACCATATTGCTCTCCATTAAACAGGTAACCATCCCAGGCCCAGCGACCAAAAAAGAATTGCGCTGCCCAGTTGGCGTCTTGTGGATTCCTGCACCGATTTTTACTATTCGGTTCAACCAGAGAAACAGGTATATAATTCAGGTCGTAAGTGGTAATGGTTTCTGTAAGTTTGGTGTCTACACATCTTAATAAATCGTTATATTCATTTTCAGCCCAGGATAATTCTTCTATTTCTCCTAATCTTTGGCAAATGTATCTATAAGCAAGAAGTCCCATCATAGCAGACCAGTTGGTAACCGTCCAGTATCCATTGCTATCTATGTCATTCGTCATTTTAATGATACCGCCAGGTCCTGTTCTCTCATTAGCAATAGTATGAGCATATTCTCTTAAGCTATCAAAACGACTGGCAACAAACTCGACATCATCTGTTTTTAGTAAATAGAAAGCATAGGGCCAGCTATATTTATATTTTGCATCATCATACTGAGTAATAGCTTTAATATGGTCAAGCATAATTTGTGCATCAGAATAGTCACCAAGTGTAAATAGTGTGATAATTATTCCTATAGAATCATGATCCCATACACCATCATATCCATTTTCTCCAACATGGAGACCATATCCATCTTTAACAATATGAGTATAGATGTATCCTGCTTTATATGCATCTATAAGTACCGGGTCGGGCAAACTGGTAATATTTACTATTTTAGATAATTTATCATCCCAATAGTTCTTCATATGATCGAAATGTTGTTCCCATGTTCCCGCACAAGCAAGATTATCATCAGAAGGCCAGTCATAAGAATTTCCGAATCTGTCAATGGCTATTACAAAATCATAATTTTTTGTTTCACCAGGTAAAACCAAATTTCCAGGTGTGTTTAATACAATTAACTCTTTTGATGGTTGAGGATCAAGAGAAACTGCCTCCTCACTATGGTTATATATAGAGACCCGGCTATAGGCAGCTACATAGTCATTACCATTAATGTTAACCTTATCACCAAAGTTCATTATCTTAACAGTACAGCCGTCTCGCTCAAACTCGGTAACCATACATGGAAGATATCCTGAGTGGTTATACCATTTCATAGAAGCAGGATATTTATAAATACCAAAACCAACTTTGATATTCTTTCCATCCCTAATATAAAAACTACCATTTTTATAGGCAATAGCAGCATCTTTATCTCCGTCCCATCCAAAACAGCTTTCATGGCTACCGGCAATAACCCATTGGGCAGATATTATCAAAGAGATTATTACTAGTATAAATATTAAATATTTATTTCTCATAATCGATAAATATCTCCCATCTTTATCAATTTTTTTATTTATTTTCTCTCTTTTAATTAACAGGTAATATTTTTATTAATAAATAATTTTTAATTCTTCGTCTGGTTTTAGAATATATTCATTTTCACAAATTTCTACAGGTAAAGGCTTACTTATAGAAGATAGTGGCTTTAAAACAATTCTATTTCTGGTAATTTCAACGCAATACTCTTCATTCTGCCACTTAATCTTAAATTTTAACCTTTTCCATTTTTTGGGTAAGTGAGGATTTATTCTTAATTTTCCATCATTTGTAATTCGAACTCCCCCAAAACCATTTACTACTGCCTGCCAGTTCCCGCCAAGTGAGGCTGCATGAATTCCATCCCAGGAACTTTTTAAATTTTCTCCTAAATCAATCCGTATTGATCTTTCAAAATATTCATATCCTTTTTTTATATCATCTATATCTAATGCCACAATAGCATGTATGCTCGAACTTAATGAGGAATCATGAAGAGTTTTTGGCTCATAATAATCCCAATTAAGTCGTTTAATTTTTTTAGAAAAATCATTACTTAGAAGATAAAAAAGCATAATAATATCTGATTGTTTTAATACTTGCATCTGAGTGATTTCTTCCCAGTTATAATCCTGGGCAATTGCTCCCACTTTTCCTTTATATTTTAAAAGATCCACTTCTCTCTTATCTGTAAAACCTTCATACTGATGGATAAAACCTGAGGTTTTATCCATACCAATATATATCTTATCTGCCTTTTCTTTCCAATCACCCAATTCATTCAAAGTAAGTTTGATTTTAGAAGTAACTTTCTTCCAAACTTCTAATTGATTCGCTTTAACCCATTCAGAAAATTGTATAGTTTGATTAAGCTGCCACTTTACCATGTAGTTTGTGAAGGTATTATTATTTATATGTTCACTATATTCGTCCGGTCCGGTAACATTATTTATTTCATATTGATCTTTTTTCGGATTATACTCCAATCTACTCGCCCAGAAGCGGGATGTCTCCAACATAATCTCTAACCCGTAGTTATACATAAAATTATGATCATGGGTTGCCTGAAAATAATGCCAGATACTGTATACTATATCGCAAGTTATATGTTGCTCTAACTCCCCAGTCCATATCCTTTGAGGTTTACCTGTTTTAAAATCTACCCCACCCCATTTAGGAGTAACTTCGCATCCTGTGTCGGCACATTCCCAGGGATACATAGCACCCTCAAAACCATTTTCCTTAGCTTTTTCCCTTGCTCCATCCAAAAAGTAATAACGATAAAGAAGCAATCTTTTAGCAATCTCCGGAAAAGTATAAATAAGGGAAGGAAGGATAAAGATTTCCATATCCCAAAATACATGACCTTTGTAGCCCTCGCCGGAAAGTCCTTTTGCCGCAATGCTTAATCTCTCATCGTGAACAGGAGTCATCTGATAGATATGAAATTGTGAAAAACGAATGGCTAATTGGTCAAAATCTGGCCCATCAAGAACAATATCAATTTGTTCCCAGAGTTGATTCCATCTTTTTTTGTGAGCTTCAAAAAGCTTATTATAACCAATTTCTATAAATTTTTTTAAATTGTCTATCGCTGTCTTCTCTATTTCTTTATCTGAAACCTTTTCTTTCCCCCTAAAATCAGGATCACGAGTTGAATAAATAGTAACCATTTTTACGAAACTCAGTTCTTCATTCTGTTTAATTTTATTTGTAAAAGATGAAAAAATCTTCCTTCGTTGGCTTCCTACTTCTTCTTTTACTTCTAATATCTCGCCATTCAAATAGAAACGGTGTTTTGTAGCAATAACAAGACCGATATCCGATTCCTGGGTCCTGGAAGTCATTGAGATAATCCCTTCAGGAGAAAATCGTAACTTTCCTTCTTTAAAATGCTGTACCCCGCTATTAGTAACCTGACCATTTATCCCAGAACGAATTTTAATAGCTCCGGAATAATTAAGAGGAATAATTTTTACTTTTAGGGCAGTAAAATGTATATTATCCAGAGATACAAATCTTTCAAAGGTTAATCGCGTTTTCTTACCGGTTGGACTTTCCCATTCAATATTTCTTACCGGTTGCCCATCTTTAATATTAAGTTGTCTTTGATATGATAGAATTTTGCCGGTTTTTAAATTGAATTTTTCGCCATCTAATATTAAATCTACATTTAACCAATCAGGAATATTAGCTAATTCTGTAACTTCTCCAGGAAATTTATCGAATACCCCGGCGATATAACACCCTCTTGTTTCTTCTTGGTAAGTTTCTTCTGTTGCCGCTCTTACTCCCATATAACCATTGCCAAGAGTGAAGATTGTTTCGTATTTTCCTAAATGCTCTGGTTGAAAATCAGTTTCTCCTACTATCCAATTTCGGTATTCATTTTTCCCAATATCATATTTAATTGCCATAAATAACTCCTATCTTGTATAAAAATTAAAGAAAATAATTGAGTGAGGAATTAGTGCTAAATTTATCCCTTTATCCCACTGAAACTTACGCCTTCTACAAAATAACGCTGAAAAACAAAAAAAAGGATTATAATCGGCAAAGCAGAAATAATTGCTCCTGCCAGGATTGGCCCCCAATCAAAGGCTCCCGAGGCATAAGTATTTTTAAAACTTAATAATCCAACAGTTAAGGTAAACTTGTCCATCGGAGAAGTTAAAACTACTAAAGGCCAGAAAAATTCATTCCATGCCCCTTGAAAAGTTAAAATGGTAAGTGCTCCTAAGGCAGGTTTAGCCAGGGGTAACATTATCTTTGAGAAAATTTGATAAGTACTGGCTCCATCAATCCGGGCTGATTCTTCCATTTCTTGGGGTAAACCTTCAAAAAATTGTTTCATTATAAAAACTGCAGCCGCACCCACTAACCCTGAAATAATTAACCCGGTAAAGGTATTTAAAAGACTTCCGCCACCAAATAATTTAGTGAAACCAAAAACACCATCCCGTAATACTAAATAATTTGAAATAAAGGTTACCTGTCCGGGAATCATCATGGAAAAAAGAATAAAGACAAATAAATAATTTTTTCCAAAAAATTTAAGCCTGGCTAAAGCATATCCTGCCATCGAAGCAAACGTTAGGGTAGTGATAACTTTAATTATACTAATAAAAAGGGAATTAAATATCCAGGTGGTAAAAAGTCGCTTCCCGGTACTACGGCTATAATTTTCATTAAAAACCCTAAAATGGTTATGGAAAATATAAGGGATAACCCCGCTCACTAAATTATTCCAGCTCTGCGACATCCCTAACCGTTCTATTCGGTTTGGGGCAAGAGTTACTTTTACAAATTTAACTTTATGTGGAACCTTTAAATCCATAGGCAGTTCATTAAAATCTTTTTGGCTAATATTTACTATAGTTATCTTATAACTAATCAGTATACCATCCTTATTTGAAACACGATTAATCTCTTCTATTGGTTTAATTGTAACAAAATCAGCAACAAATTCCTTATCTAAATCTAAGGCAGCTGCTCCGTGCCCAGCAAATCTCTTCGGGATAATTACTTCGGGGGGTATAATTTCAATTCCCATCGGATATTTATAAGTAATCTGCAAAGAAACTTCGTGACCGGACTTTAATGCACCAAAAAAACCACTTCCTCCACCTTGTCGGGCAAGTGTATAAGCTCCTATCCAATTTTTTAGTGATAATTGTTCAGTCTTTAAGGTGGGTGGCCATTCACTAGGATTGTCTTTTAAACTCGACATTGCTCCAAAGAGAAAAGTCCCCATAAAAAGTACGGAAAATAGCAACAAAATTAAATAAATTGCTCCTACATTTATCCAGCGTCGACGCTTAATTTTTAGATTTATATCACTATTATAATTCTGTTGAATTTTCATTAATCCCTTAAATCCTTTCCATCACCGAGAAATATTTTCTGAATCAGAACTACAATCAGGGTTAAGACTGCTAAAATAATAGCAGCCGCAGCTGCCATACCTATTCTGGGAACAGAGGCGCCCGGAAAAGCACTATAATATACATAATAAGCCAGGGTTATGGTGGATTCTAAAGGGGCCTGACCGCCTATAATTTTAACTTGATCAAACATCTGTAAGGTACCGATCAACCCTAATGTAACTATTAAAAAAGTTATATGTTTTAATTGAGGAACAGTGATATACCAAAATTTTTGCCACCCTTTGGCGCCATCTACCTCAGCCGCTTCATATAATACCTTAGGGATACCCTGTAAACCGGCTAAATATAATATCATAAATGTGGGAACAGTAGTCCAGATATTCAAAATCATAATAGCGCCAAGGGGTCGAGGAAAAGCCAAAGGACCTGCCCAAGAAGGAACTTTTTCCCTGGTATTTAACCAAAAGATGTCGACTGCCTTTGCTTCGATTGGTTTAATAATACCAAAATCTTTAAGAAGATAGGTAATAACGGAAGCTAAGATAATAGATAAAACAATATAACTGGGTTCAAGATATTGAACTGGCCTCCCCCTTAATTTTTCTGTAACTACTAATAATAATTGTATTCCTACTAAGAGGGTTAGGAAAATCCCTATTGTTAAACCATATTGATGAAGTAGGGTTAAAAGATAGTTTATAACTCCTTTTCTTTGAAACATCCAGATAAAAATTAGAGTAATAACAATACTAGATGTAATACTGGGCATATAATAAGCAGTCCTAAAAAATTTAATTCCTTTTATCTTCTGATTCATAACCACTGCTAAAAGTAATGCAAATATGGTCTGTAGGGTAGTTACTATAATGGCAAAAGTTAATGAGTTTTTCAGGGCTCTGGTAAACAAAGATTCTTTAAAAAGACCTATATAGTTTTTAATACCCACCCAGTTAGGTATTGAAAAGAGATCATAATCGGTAAAACTAAAATATAATGACCGAATAAAAGCATAACTAAAAAATATTATAAACCCAAATAAAAAAGGAGATAAAAAAACATAAGGAGCTGCTTTCTCATTTAAAGAACTCCATCTATTTCCCATTTTTTTACCTCCATTTATTATTCTAACATTATCTTAATTTTAATAAAAATTAAAAAAACTAATAAATGAAATAAAAAGGGGAAGAGACAATCCTCTCCCCCTTTTTATTAATGCCCTATTATTTCATTAACTCATTTAATTGCTCTTGTGCTATTTCTAATGCTTCATCAACTGTCTTTTGTCCGCTCATTACCTCAGATAAAGCTACATTAATCGGGCTCATCCACTTATCACCATATTCTTTAAATTTAAATGGTTTTACATATCCTGCAGATGCACCCTCAAAAACTATTTTATTGGCTTGTGCTTCTGGGGTATCTTTTTCAAAATAAGGATTATCGGCTAAAACTTTGCGGCTCGGTATAGCTAAACCCCGTTCTAAAATAAATTGCTGAGCAGCAGGACTGGTTAATGCTTCCATTACTTTAAAGGCGGCATCTTTATTCTTAGAATTAGCATTCATCCCCCAGGCAACAGTATAAATAAGATTACCTGGCTGGCCAGTCTTAAGATTTTTAGGTAATAAAGTAGCCCCATATTTTAAATTAGGGGCTTCATCCCTTAAAAAGCCGAGAACCCAGCCACCCTCTAAAGCAACAGCTACCTTTTCAATAGCAAAGGCACCACCGTTCCAACCTTGACCAACATCGGCTGGCATAATTCCTAATCCCTTTTCTTTTAACCCGGTATACCAGTTAAATGCCTCTTTAAAAGCCGGATCCATAAGATTGGTTTTGCCATCTACAAAGGGTTCCCAACCGGCAGCATAGGCTATGGCTCCAAATCTGGCAAAGTCAGGTGCTAATGCTATTCCCGCTACTTCGCCACCAAAGGCTTACACAACTTTTGCTAATTTATTTTCTAAATCATCCCAGGTATCATTTTCATTAGGATAGGCTACATCAGCAATATCAAAATGATCTTTATTGTAGAACAGAGCAAGGGAATTAAAGTCTTTGGGGATACCATATGCCTTGCCATCAAAGGAAAATGCATCTAGCAAGGAAGGAATTATATCATCCTTACTTATAACAGTTGACTTGGCTAAATAATCATCCAATGGTTCTACTTGTCCAGACTTAATTATATATTCTGCCCAGAAGATATCCATATAAAATAGATCTGCAGCTGTACCGGCGGAAAGGGTATTGATTAAATTCCCCTGATAATCATCTACAATTGGCTCATAAATTGCAGTTATCCCTGTGCCAGCTAATTCAGGAACAACAAATGATTCAATTAATTCTTCCACAATAGACAGATCAATTCCACCAGTACCGGAAATCCTTACCTCAGTTTCCGCCATACTTACAGCAGAAAAAATAAGCAGCATACTTACGATTAATAAAATACTTAAATTCTTTTTCATTTTTCTCCTCCATAAATTTTATTTTCAAAATTACTAAACAAGTATACATCTGTAACAATTTTTACAGCATCTATCCCCTCCTTTCATTTTTTAAATTTACTCTCAGGTGTTTCTTTAAGTTCCCCATCTAATTTATTAATATAAACAGCGCTACATGAATTTCTAATTATTAATTTTGGTTTCAACAAATACCTTTTTTGTGGTTCTTCTTTTTTTAACTTATTTAAGATTAATCTCACAGACCATTTACCCATACCAACAGCATCCTGTCCAATGGTAGTTAACCTCGGCGTGGAATAATCTCCCATAGGGATATTATCAAACCCAACGATAGACATATCTGTAGGTAAATTAAAACCATTTTTTTTAAAAGCTCTCATAGCTCCCATTGCCATCAAATCACTGGCAATGAAAATCGCAGTCGGTGGTTTTTCTAACTTCCTTATCTTTTCTGCACATTGATAGCCGCTATTTTCGGTAAAATCCCCTGTAAAAACCAATCTTTCATCATAAACTTCTCTCTCTTCTAAATAACCTTGATAAGCATTTAATCTATCCCAGGAAACCTGAGCATTGCTATGGCCATTAATCATAGCAATTCTTCGATGACCTAGTCCCCATAAATAATCCAAGGCTTCAAAAACGCCTAATTTATTATCAGTGCTCACAAAATTAACATTTTCTCCTTCTATAAAAGTATCAATGATTGAAATGGGGAAAGTAGAATTTTTAATTTTTTTGATATGGGGGTCGTCTAATCGTAAGCCACTGAATATTGCTCCTTCGGCCCTTCGCTCCTTGCATAATTCTATATATGACTTTTCATTTAAAAGGTCGCTATCAATTGAAAAAAGAACGATGTCATAATTGTTTTTATTGGCTTCTTCTAAGATGCCGCCTAAAAACTGTAAACCTAAATCATTGCTAAAAGTATGTTCTTGTCTGCTAAATACAAACACACCAATTGTATTGCTTTTATTGGTTACTAATCTTTTTGCAATTGAATTAGGGGTATAATCTAATTCTCTTGCCGTTTCACGAACCTTTCTTTTAAGCTTTTCACTTATATCTTTTCTATTATTTAAAGCTTTGGAAACTGCTGCAGCTGAGATTCCTAATTTTTTAGCAATATCTTTAATGTTAGAACTCATCGAGGGGGGTTCTCCTTTAACGTTTAAGTAACTAATTAAAAAAATATAATCTTTCAATTATAAAGTATTTAAATTTGAGGGTTGCTTTAACGTTTAAGTGTATTATCTAAGATAATACACCATAAAATAAAAAAATGCAAATTATTTTCTATTAATTAACTGTAATTATATTAATAATCATTTTTACTGAAACTATTATTGAAGAAATTAATGGAGAGGGAGTAGTTAATTTTAATGCAATATTGATCTGTCTTTCTAATGATGTTGCTTGGAGAAAGGAGAAATTTCTTTTAATTTGTGGTTGTTATTAGTGCTTTCGACAAGTTCCTCAAGTTTTTGTAAGCTATATTTATAAAATTTCTTATAGCGGGGTTTTAATTCCAAACACAATACTCCATCATAATTTTTTAAAAGGCGGAATATCTTATTATAAGGGATTACTCCCCAGCCTACGGGCATATGCAAATCACCAATCCCAAATTGAATTAGATTAATGTCCTGTTCCTCATATGATACTTTGGGCTTGCCAAAATTATCGTGAATATGAACATGTTTTATATATGGTAGGGCTAATTTTATGGAATCTAAAAATTTAAAGTGATAATATTTAGAGGATAAATAAGCATGGCCAAAATCGAAAGTAATTCCTACATTCTCGCGATCAATCTTCTTAACCTGTTCAACTAATTCTTCGACCTTCGTACCATAATTATATTTACTAATTTCTCGTAAGAAAGTGGGCTTTGGTGTTTTTGGAGTAAGAACTGAGGGAGGAAGCGTTTCATCATTATTAAATCGTTTTGATAATTCCCAGATAGACTCTTCTTCTACATCCGGAGAGATATTTTCAATAGCAATGGTTACTCCTAAATCTTTAGCAAGGGAAGCTAATTCTTGTAAGATTTTTATTTCTATCTTCTTTAGTCTTTCAATCTTTCTTGGAGAAGGCAATTTTAAAATTTTATTTTGTATAATGTTCTCAGTTTTAATTTCTTCCTGTAAAGGAATTTTTCCACTATGGTATACAAAAATTTCTGCGCCTATAGCATTAGTAAACTCAATTCCCGACTTAAAGATATCCTTTTGTAACTGAAAATTGCTGGGATCCATTAGATTTAATAAATTGGGGCCATGAACAGTGTATTTTAACTTAAATTTCTTCAGGATGTCTGTAATGACCCTGGTCTGTAGCCAATTCAGTCTCCCTTTAAAGATAGCATCAACTCCGTGAACGGGTATCTCTACATAATCAAAACCATTGTCCTGAATACTTCCTAAAGTCTTTTCTAATAAATCTAAGTCACCATCTATTGTAGGGGAATCTATATTTATTCCAATTCCTT
>Ga0315543_1000604_pt1 | contig 43118 bp, 45 predicted proteins | sample SalMarSW160210MG_2_FD_203098 | JGI IMG/M metagenome (GOLD analysis project Ga0315543, IMG submission 203098) | Salt marsh sediment microbial communities from the Plum Island Ecosystem LTER, Massachusetts, United States - Salt Marsh Sediment SW1601-210 ...
TAACTTATTTGTAACATTCAGGTCTTTAAGCGCCCGCTCAACCGTCATTGCGTCCACCTGGTCATCTTCAACTAATAATATTGGCAACAAGTTTCTCATCCTTAACCCCCATTTTTTTATCTGCCCTCCCCCTTAACTGCGTTACCCCTGTTTCCTAAGCACATTTCTAAAACAAGGCCTTTGTTTAATTCGTCAAATTATCGGTTGCACTTTATTATAAAAGGACTGATTGCAAGATATGGAAAGCCGAAGCAGGCGAAAAACCTTTAAGACCAGAGAGACAAACCAATCACAAGCTAACTCCTGAATTGCTAACAGCTTATTGACCTATCCGCCCCAAATAATCCTCAGCGAGGCAACTAACAAATCACTTTGTAACCGGCCCCTTGGCAATCACTGAACCCAAATACTTTTCTTCCCCCAACCCCAAAAACTCTCTATCGCACTCAAACTATCCTGTTAAGGCTTTTATCGGCCGAACGGCAGTAAAGTTAGACAGGATATTTCTGAATATAAGCTTTGCGAAACCTAATTTTACCAGACAACCGAGTCCTCGTTTTCAAACCAGCAAGAGGCGCAATATCAATACTGATAAGGCCGTTCCGCAATGCTTGCTGATAGGTATCCGTTGTTACCAGGTCGGCTTCGCCAACTACTTCCATATCAGGTTCTTTCTCAAGCAAAGAATGCAACTCCTGTCGTACAATTGTATGGCCATCTGCTAAAACCTATCCCAAAACTTATACAAAACCGCGTTTTCAATGCTGATAACGCAAAATTAAGGGGTTTTGGGATGACTTCTAATAAAATTTTTACGCTCACTTATTCTCCATCCTTTTTATTTTCTCTTGCTTAAGCGCACCTCTTCCCCTTGCCGGTGATTAATCAAGCGTCAAAAAAGTAAGTCTTTTGGTTAATAAAGTCTCACAAAACACGCCCGGCAGGACTCGAACCTGCGACCTACGGATTAGAAATCCGTTGCTCTGTCCAGCTGAGCTACGGGCGCAGCTTTTATTAACAAACACTTACAGCAACTTGCTTTTTCTCTGAATTCTGCTGGTGTCCATATGGTGTCTATACGGAATCCAGTCTTTCAATCGCTTCCTGAATATATTCAGGTGATAAACGAGAGTATCGCATAGTCGTTTTAATCACCTTATGGCTCATCACCTTCAGCATATTAAACTACTAACTGCAAGATTTTACCCTCTGGAGTGAAGCAACGTCAAGGAAATTAGTTTCATCGAGCAGTTCTCTTAATACCGACAGGGTCGGCTAGTTTTTTGTCAAAGTTAAGTTCATTCGGCCTGTTAAATGCAATCTCTGTTGTTGGAATTTCCTCACTTCTGCAGTGTCTTGTTTCTAACATCTGATGTGAGGCTTCCCCACTCTCTTATCTGTATGAATAATCCCCTGCCGGTATTCTGTGTAGTAATATACCTTTGCTTTCTGAGGGTATTTAGCCACCTTTTGATTGTATCTGGCTTTATACCCGTATTCGAACTTATGGTCTTTACTTTCCTTGCCAAGGCCTGGCCTCAAGCGTTCAAACCGCCAACTCCGCATAGGGACAGGCACAGGCCAGATTACTTACCAAGATTCTTATAATTGGGACTTGTGCTGTGCAAAATCAGAATGCCCAAAAGAAACTTATACTGTTTGCGTCAAGTCCTATACTCAATATAGCGTGGCTTCAGAAGTCGTTTCTGATAAGATAATTTTAAAAGGTCGTGGACCAAAAGTATCTGCTGAAGAAATGACCAAGGAGCAGCTAAAAGCTAAAATCCGTGAGATTCGACAGCAAATCATTAAAGTTTTAACCCAGTTAATTCAACTCATACAAGAACAAATTGCCCAGCTTCAAGCACAGCTTCCATAAACAAGTATCTTTCAATTATACCAGTGCCTCTAGGGCCACTGATAACTGCTGTCAAGTGACCGCACATATATGCCGATAAAAAGATAGGAGGGCCGCGGTCTGCGACCCTCCCGCGCCGGCATCGTTAAGGATGGGACAGGCTCGGTGGAACTTCGTGGAAGAACCGAGCCGCCCGGCGGTGCCGGTTTTTTATTGCTGCTGCCAATTATAAGCAGCAGTTAATTTTCGGATATGGTGGTTTGGTCTGTTGTTTTAGCCTGTCTATGATTTGAAAATGATTGCACTGCCTTAAAAGCAAACACAACAAGTACCCCTGCGGTGTCAGCCAACCAGTCGGCCAAGCTCGCGGTTCGGTGGACAATGGGCTGGGTAAGCTCATCAACAGCGGCAACACCTAAAATGGCAAGAAAAAGAAACAAAGCAGATAGCAGGGCAGCAGATGTCCTAAGCGAGAGAATGAAAAGCAAGGTAATTGCTCCGTATGCCAAGACGTGCTCCAGCTTGTCGAAACCCCTTATTTGTAACACGGATGGTATTGCCTCCTGGGGGAGATGAGTAAGGAAGACAACAATCGCAGTGAAAACAACTGCAATTATCAGCCACTTGATATTGAAGTATGTGCTGTGTTTTAGCATTTAGCGGTCAATTGTCAGGGGGTCAGCAATACTCCATTCATGCTGGTCGATCATATCTTTTGTTTCCTGTATATGAGCTTTTGAAGATGCACCAAAAACGATGGACCTGATATTTTTTTGACTGGCCACATATTCAACTGCTTCTTTGGGAGCCACGGCACCAGATGCCAGGATAGACATCGCCATCGGTCTAAATGGCTTTGTCTCAATAGTTTTCTCATATGAGGGTTTATCCGGATTCATCAGGTAACCTATCTTGTTTATTGACGAGCAAACAATGGGATTCTCAATCCCACATTTGAGGAGAAAATCAACGAGTCGTGGCAAGTTCATTGTATTAAACGCCGGATCGACTCCATAAGTTGACCTTATGTGGTTGGCAAAATCTACAAAAACAGTCTTTGCCCCAAGACCCAACAAAAGATCTGTAATGATATTCTGCAAAAATACAGCCTTTACATTCAAACCCTTGAACATTCTTATTTCTGCGTCAACCAGAATCTTCATGACCTCTATCATGTCCCGTTTGATAACGGTAAGCCCACCGCGAACAACCGTCTGCAACGCCTGGCCTACAGACCGACCAGCAAAGACAAAGTCGTTCAATGCACCTATCATCCCTTTCTCATTTACGGCATTGGCATACTTATGTGCGTAAGGCATAGAAGGATACAGCCTCAAATCACTGTATTTCTCGGGATTGGCACGAAAATGATCACATAATTGAGCTACACGGTCATGTGTATTGAACATGAAGGCGTGAATTCCGCAGTCGTAAGCAGTGTCGATCACTTTAATTATTGCGTTGATATCCTTGAAACGCTCGGATTGCGCTTGAGCTTTCTCCTCGGACATATGATTAATGCCGAAAAACTGATTGTCGCCGAATATGATTCTATCCATTTTACGCTCTCCTTTTCGCTGCATCTTCGACAATGCGTTCTATCATCATGTCAGTCTTCAAGCCGTCCTCAAAAGTACACATTTCACAAGGAGTCGCGTTGATAATCGAGTCAATGAAATAATCCAGTTGGCGTGTAAACTCGAAGCCACGAACGTAGAATCTCACCGGCTTGACAAAGTCTGTGATATAACGCTGGTTCCACCCTTCAGTAAATCCGTCAAAGCTTGGGGCTTCTCTAAAGAATGCCTTGTAGGCATGAAGGTCTGCAATGATCTTTCCTTTTCTCCCCATGACCTCAAACCTATAGGCTGGCTTACGGTAAGACGGGTCGCTCCAATTTACAAGCAGGTTGCCCCGAAGATTACTCTGATAGAGAAATGTCGAACAAAGTGCATCCTCGACGTTTATCGAGTGAATATGCTGAAGGACACTGCCGGTAATCTCGTCAGGCACGCCAATAAGATAATTGATAAGGTCTATACTGTGAGAGGCAAAATCGTAAAGACAGCCACCGCCTTCCTGCTTCTTGGAGCGCCAGCCGCTTTTCGCATCCTTCAAAAGGGTAGGGCCGTGCATTTCCATCTTGAACGTGAGCAAATCGCCAAGCACGCCTGCATCCAGCAGTTTCTTTACCTGAATGAAGACATCATTGAACCTAATGACATAACCAATTTGGTTGACAAGCTTCTTGCCTTTGAGCATCTCAACAAGCTCCTCACCCTGCTGGACATTCAATGCGAAGGGCTTTTCAACAAAGATGTGCAGATTGCTCTGGATGGCGTATTTGACAATTTCTGCATGCATACCAGTCGGGGTGGCTACAATCACGAAGTCCAGACCCGACCTGTCAATCATCTTGCGATAGTCTTTGAACGTTTCAACTCCGGTGTACTTACCTATGTTCTTGAGCATGAACGACGATGAGTCGCACACAGCAACAAACTGAACTTCCGGATGGTTGTTCAAAATAGAAAAATGGGTCAGCCCCATCCGACCAAAGCCAATCACCGCACCTCGTAACATATTCAAACTCCTTGCAGAATAAATCAACCATATTCAGGTTAATCATTGCTGAGTTATGCATAACCTCAGAGTCATGATCTCCCGTGAAGATATAGCCTAATCCGCAACAATCCTGTCGGGTACCCTTCCTCATCTGTCTGCCAGGATTTAGCTACTTTTCTGGGGGCAATAATATATACTTAAAAAATTTAAAACGTATAGCCACTTTCTTCAGCCTGTAAACTTTTGGTTCAACTATTAAACGAAATATTCCTTCTAACCCTATTGTCTGAATAAATCTTGGCGCTCGCTTAATAGTTCCGGAGACAAACTCGAATGTGCCACCAACTCCGATGGCCCATTTCACTCCACAACTTTTCAGCATGTCCTTATTCTCTTTAATCCATTCCTCCTGTTTTCCTGCGCCAAATCCGACTAGTAGAAAATGAGGGCGAAATGCTGAGATACGGTCAATTATTTGCTGGTTTACGCTTTCCTCAAATGGCAATGGCATATGCTTTGGGGAAAACCCCTCAACTTCAATTTTGTACCGCTCTCTTAGAACATGAACTGCTTTGCTATTACTGTCAATATACCCACCCAACAAAAACAATCTCTTACCTGTACTCTTTGCATACCGGCAAATGTCGTAAATAAAGTCTGAACCAGATATTCTTTCAAACTTCCTTTTACGACACATTATTCTAGCTAATAAACAAGAAACTTGCCCATCAAATGTTGAATAGTTGTCGGACAAGAAGCGGCGAAATGTGGGGTCTTGGTTTGCGCGAACAATGTACTCGGCGTTGACTGTACATATTATTTTTAGGTCATCGTTTTCCCTTAGAAGAAGTTCCCTAGTCAACCCGCGGAATTGGATGTTAGCAAAGTAGACTGTTTTATCGTTCACAATGATACCCCTGACAGGTACAGACAGTAGTTGCGGGCACATAACCCGAGCGTTCTGGAAAAGCACCTAAGTCAAAAATCGCTGTTGGTCAACTCCCCAACAAAGCTCTGAACAGCCATGTTCTAAAGTGAAAAGTAGTCAAGGTTTGAGTTTTTCTTGCGCGGCATACTTCGCATTGAACAGCTTTCGTATAGCGTCATACACAGGCTGCATTACTTTTTGAGGCGTATATTCGGACACGGCCCTTACGCAATTACTTTCAGAGTAGAGCTTTGGATAACTTAGGACTTTCTCAATAGCACTAGAAAGAGCACGTGGTGAAAAACTCCCCACAACCTCTCCAGAGAAGCCAGGTATCACTACTCTCTTTACCTCACCTACATTTGTGCAGACTGCAGGTAAACCACAAGCCAATGCTTCTAGTACACATCTGGGCATACCCTCAAAATTGCTCGCAAGCAGTAACACGTCTGATGCTCTGTAGAAACCGGCTAAGGTTTCTTGGTTTACATTTCCCAGCAGAACAACGTGATCGCCTATAGAGAGTTTCTTGATATAGCTTTCTACGCATGCCTTCAGATTTCCATCGCCTATCATAATGAGACAGGCTGACCCATTCTTCCTCAAGTATTCGGCAAATGTATCGATTAGTCTAATTGGATTTTTTTGCTTCTGCAATCGCCCTGCGAATAGCACCCACGTGCTCCATCTGTTCCGCAGTCCAGTCTTAGCGAATAATCCCTCCTTCAGAGAAAGCTTGCTTTTCTGTGCTGGGAAGAATATATCCACATCGGCCCACGTAGGTAGAAAGGTAAACTTCGTCTCTAGCCCGGAATACTTGAACCGGTAGAACTTCAAGGTCTCACTGCTTACTGTATAGACAGAATCCAAGGACTTGAAAATCAGATTCTCAAGAAAAAAATACACTCGTGGAAATCTGCTCCATAACACCTCACTTATTCCACGTTGGTGTTGCTTGAGAATGTCATTATGTACGACTCCAACCTTCGGATTGTCTTGCTTCCTGAATATGATTGCCGGTTCTATCCTGTCGAAGAACAGTACCCTTCCGGGAAACTTCATTTGAGATAACTTCAATGCTACAGTAAAACATAGAGATATAGGTATTCTTGGCTTCTTGTTCTTGTGTTTCCTTGAGAATAGGGGGAAGAAGTTCAATTTTCTGCCATCCAAATATCCCCTTGTCCATTTTCGAGGAGGCCGGTGCTCTTTGCTAGAAGTAATGCCTATGAACTGTATGTCAAAATCATTGGGTGCATGACGGACTAACCCTCTAACAAAAGTTTCTGCCCCACCAACCGCTTTTCCAAAAGGATCTAATGGGAGGATAATTGTGAGTTTAACATTGCCCTTTGCATTCATTGCTCACTCTTTCTTGCCAAAACACATATTAAACCATAGTCTGACTATTGCTTCCCTGGTTCCCGCAATATTGAGCCAACTGCCGTGCTTCGGTGTATAATGATTGAGGTTTTTCGATAGCTTCTAATGTCATTTCACCAACCAGTATAACAATTGATACGCTCAAGCAACGTTCTTAGGAAACTTCATTGTTTACGATTTCACCAACTCTGTCTCCCAGCGAGAAGGTTTTATCAATTATACGTGGCATAATGTTTTGTAGGTCTTTTCGATATTGATATCTCCCCTCCCAAAGTTGATCAACCATATCCAGTAAACCTTTCGTCGAAGTATCTTGTTGATTTTCATATGGAAGATTTTTGGGATACCAGACATATTCGGCTTTCCCAATCAAATCCATCATTCCCTTAGCTTTATGAGTGTAGTGCAAAATAGCAGTTGGAACACATTGCGAAGTCGAAGCAACTGATGGATGAATACGTTGGCAAAGAAAGACTTCTGAACGACCAATAATGCCCTTTAGCTCTGAGCAAGTATAGACATTGTCCAAACAATAAATATCATCATGTGAATCAAGAGCATCCCACACCTTTTTGATAGGATAGCGATCGTCCCGCAATTCAAAAGTAGATTGGGGAATATCACTATAATCATATTGTTCGTACAACAACTGATGTGGTATTAAAATCACAGAACACTTATGGACTTTTCGGATACGCTCAATAACCTTAATGCATATTTCAACAAAGTCAATTTCATTCTTTTCACAGAACTTCATAAACTGAATTCCGAGATTTAAACCAACAAAGGGTTTCTCTTTGGGAATATTCTCGATTTCAAATATCTCATCAACCCTCTCTGAAGGACATGGTTTTAATGCAAAAGCTGTATCAGGAATCATTTCAACATTGTCAATACCTAAATCTTTCAAATACTTATACGTAATTGTGTCACGAACAGATACGTAATCATATTTCTCTAGTGCGGCTTTCGCCAGCCATCTCTTGTGTCCAGAAGGCGCAAATGGGCCCATAGATGAGGTAAACAATGCTAAAGGAGTATCTTTCGTTTTAAGAAAATAGGCTTTTCGGTACATCCGGTGCGGAGGGTGAGTTATAAAACCATCACCCCATGCCGAAACAACAATATCAGAAGCCTTTGCTATTTTTCGAAATTGACATGCGGCTATCAACTGATTGTGGGAACGATAAACTGTTTCAAAATTAAAATCCATTTGTTCAAGATATATACGTTCATGTTCTGGATACTTACATAAAAATGTAAATTTCGCATCCGTAAACTTCCGGCGCAGAATCTCTATTGCGCCCAATATTAAAGCGTGATCCCCAACGCTAACATGGGGATTAGACGCCATTGCATCTAAAAATATTTTCATTATATGCTCCGTTAAATCGTCGCTTTAAAACAGTATTCAGATCACCCCGTCTATATTCATTTTCTCATCACAAAGCATAATAAATAAAGAAAAAACACTATTCCGCATTCAATGAACTCACCAAATTCGCTTAACCACCGTTGGCGGATGATTGCGGTTCGTGTCAAAGAAAATGCCCGCCACAATCATCGGCAAATGCAAATAGTGTGTCAGAAAACAATTGAGAACATTTTTCTTCCTTACTGCACTCCAAGCCAAATCAGATACTACCAGCAGCAAAACAAGAAATGCTACGTAATGAAAGGACTGTGGCTGGATAGATGTGAAAACAATACCTGTAAGGAGAAGAAGATACACGATACATCCGGCCAGAATTCCGCGATATTGCTTTAGCAACAACAGTATGGTTTTAGGCTGGTCCAAATTCTTGCGAATCAACATTCCAAAACACATACGAAAGCGTTTTTTGAAGTGTAGCCAAGGCCTTTCGTTATAGGACAAGGTATGATGTGTTCCCATCGTAACCGGGAGTGCTAAGAACTTCCCATAACGTTGAAGACGAAGTGTAAAATCGATATCCTCATTTATATCCATCCGTTTATTCCAGTCGCCGACCGTTTCATTGAGTTTACTCGTTACAAGGAAAGTGCCCCCACTGTAGCTGATCTCCATCACTCTCGGGTAGTATTTGCGATATGACCCGGCCTTTTTGATCTGTTTGTAATCATCAGAATAAACAATTTCATCCACTCCACCCGTAGCCGCATCGGCCTTGCCCGATTCTATTTTGTCCAAAGCCTCAGATATGAAATCAGGGTAGAGTTCAAGATCGCCATCAACAAAGAAGATATAGTTTTTGGTGGCATATCTTAGACCGGCATTTCTTCCAACCGCGGCATTAAAATAACCGGAACATTGAATTATCTTGTAATTTTGAATTTTGCCTATATAACCTTTCATAACATCAAGGGTATCATCTGCGGAATCGGAATCAACACAGATAACCTCGCACTCAGTGAGTGGCATGGAAGCAATCGAAGCAAGGCATTTTTCGATAGCAAACGACTCGTTTCGAGCAATTACAATAAATGAAATATTTTCAATCATATGCCGGTTCGACCTATATGATAACTTTTTGCCATGAGCTGTTATGCGGTTGACAAGAACTTATCGCTTGGAACAATATCTCGCATTTTCCACGTGATAAAGAAAAACAGTTCCCAAACGCAAGCTCGGCAGATACGGCCGGAACCTCTTGCGAAATAGCGGTAAGTGGTGCAACATTCCCGGCCTGCGTAAAACCGGAAAATATCGCCTGGCCGAACGAGTTGGCAGTTTGAATGGCTTGGGTATGGTCAAGGTTGTCTTCTCACGTCGCAGGGGAGAAAGCAAGCATATAGCATTGGTCGCCGATGATCTGAGCGCTTCGATGAGAACCGTTATAGCTAATTATCTTAAGCGATGGTCTATCGAGATGTTGATCAAGAACGAGAAACAGCATTTGGGGCTCGGCGATTATCGCGTTCGGCGATACCAAGCTGTAGTTAGACACCTGCACCTGGTTGATGTTGCCTATGCCTGCCTGACCCACATGGGCATTAAAGCCTATCGTGCACAAGGCCAAAACAAAACCAAGAAAGTGCTGAGACTTGAATCGATTAGCAAACTCAAGGACAGAATGCGTCGGATAGTCTCGCAGGAGAACGTTCAAGATGTCATCAAATATAGTCATGAAAAACCTGTTATTCGCCGCCTCGAAAAACTCCTTGCGGCATAGAATCGGTCAGTTTGAGTAATCATCATATCAACCGGCAGTAGTCTGAAGCATTACACTTCAAGTTTTCAATAAACGATTGTGGCTGGCGGCAAGCAGATACATATAAAGCACAAAGACTACGTAGTTAAGTGCGTTGTCTGCCCAAAAGGGACCCAATCTACAAAACTCGAATATAAAACACAACTCTATAGTTATGACCAGCAAGCGTTGTTCTAATAAACCATATCTTTTAATGAAATATATCCTGCGAAAACACACATATAAAGATGCACCTAAGATAACAACCCCTAAAAATCCCCATCCAAACAACGCTCCTACTATTCCAAGGTCTGCTAAATACATAACAGAATATTCCGTACGTAAAGCGGCAGTTATTGGATTGGTAATATCTCCATGCACTGTAGATACTATTCCAAAACCAATAAAATTTGATTGTTTAAAATAGTTCCAATAATATTGCAAGGTTTCGACACGAATCTGTGCTGACCCATAACTGCTTGAATGAGGATTAAAAAAGGTATCCCAAAGATTATGACCATATTCAACCATGTAAGCATAAAAAGGCGGTATCGATAAAAACAAAAGCAGAAGAATAGCCATACAAATTAGTAATATTCTAAGACTAGTACGGTATGGTAACATCCTGATAATAAAATAACTTAGCACTATCGGAATGCCTACAATGTGTCTACGTGATAATATAGCAAATGCAATCACATAAAATATGAATCCTGCCAACAGAAGAAACCATAGCTTATTTAATGAACGATTATGAAAGCAGTGGACAATGAAAAAAAACAAAGAGAACACGGCAATTCTCATGAAAAGACGAGGTGCCCGGATAATTTCCATTCGTTCTTCCGGTGCTTTAAGGAACAAAACATCATATAAATCAAATATTTGCGTAAACATACTCAAAGCCATACTAGCAACTCCTACGATTAGAAAAAATCTTATAATTCTTTTTTCCAATCCAGGAACATTTCCCAACATTAATAGTGTCGGATAAATCGCTAATCCACCCCAACGAACCAGACTTCGAACAATTCCCAATAATGGCTGACCATAAACTAAAACTCCATTTAGATAACTCACAATTATTATATTTAGCATAAAAAGCACAATACACACACATACTGGATCACGGCAAACTTTGCCGAAACTGTGATATCTAAAACACAAAACGCAAACAAACCCTCCCCAACTCAGGAAACCGGCCCAAACTTCCAGGTCAAATCCCTCAAACTGTTTAAAGAACGATGAACCGTCATACAACAATACGCAGATAAAGACAATGCCAGTAATCGCGATTCGCTCACAAGTTGCAAATGCGCTGACTGGTTTCTGTTTTTCACTCGCCAATAAAAGCATAAATCTCAAATAAACTAAAACTCGTAAAAGACGTACTTAAGACATTAGTGTTGTGTAAAAGTAGTTACATTCCAGAGTCAACTGAGAGACTCCCGTAAAAACCCCATAGAATCTTGCCGTAGTTTACGGAGGCGTTTCCTTACCGGTGCCCAATCGAGATCGATGGCACTTGCCACAATTTCTCGAATGCGTGACTCACTAAACATTTCCGGGAAATAGTTCAAAAGTTCTGTGGATTTAAGAAGTCCCGTAATCCTGATATTTCTCTCACTCACATTGCCTGAAAGTGGTGTTATTATAAATGGTTTATTGAATACCAACGAGAAGGCCGTTCCATGAAATGAATTCGTGACGATATAGTCTGCATTTCGAAACAAACCCAAATAGCCGGCCGGTCCGGGAAATACACGTTTTCCGGGTAATTGCCACACTCTTGCTGAATAATTATTTACAACCACCTTAGGAAGTTGTAATGCACGGCTGACAAAATCAGCTGTTCGTCTCAATAAGGAGTTGTTTTGCAGTTTTGCCACCAAGACGTAACGGTTTTTTACTGGACTACGTGTTTCAACGGAATCGTAATTGTCGATAAGTAGCGTCGGGTCAAGCACATGCTTGGCTTGTTTACCACACGCATCATTGACAATACGGACAGCACTTGCCTCACGCACCGAAAGATGGTCAAAATCTTTCAAATAGGGTGCAATGCGGTGGCATTCTGTTTGTTTCAGCTCTTTTTTACCAAAACTGGCAGCATAAGCAATACGTCGTACGCCTTTCGGTGCAAAGGTGAGAAAATATGCCGGATCAAGATGACTTATATCGGGATTCCATATCTGATCACTTCCGCAAATGTAAGCATCTGCTTCCGGTGGATCTCCTACTAGTTCCTCTATCGTTCGATATTGCCGGGAAGTCACACTCAAATACTCTGCCGTAAATTCGCCGAAACGTTTTCTTAACAATGGATATATAATGTTCACCAGGTTTAGCCCACAATAAGCCCACGACCATTGGAATTGTTTGGTACGGAAATCCGGTTGATAGTCAATGAAAAAGGCTTCATGGCCCAGCGACTTTAAGCATTCAGCTAAAGCATAAGCCTGAAGGACAGCCCCATAGTTCAGACTGTAATGAAACGTAATAATGCCAATTCGCATTAAAGCCTCCTACATAGTTGTGATATCTATATATTTTTTAAATAAGCAACATCCATTTATTATTCTCGAGCTTCCTTGCGCAGCTTCCCAACACACTTTAGAATCTTTCGGAGCACTGCACCAAAAACAGATGGTGACAAAATCACGGCTGCGTAACGATACCACTTGAGGTGCCGGGTGTATTGCTTGATTTCCGAGTCAAAGAGTTCAATATCCTTGTTAACCCGTTTCCATATATCCCCTGTGGAATCTGCAAGATGGTAGACCGTTCTCGCAATGGCACAATGGATTGGATTATGAATCGGCCTCATTAATGATTCTCGCATTTTGGGCGTTGGCTTCCCGCGTTTCAGAGCATCGCGATAATGAACATAATTTTTACGTCGTTTCGAATATAGTCTATTCCGTTGACTCAAGATTGTTGTGCACACATCTATCTCGGAAAGGTTAAGAGTTTTACCAATTTGGCTGGAAATTATTGCCACAAGCGAAGGATTTCTCAAAAGGACAATACTGTGTCCTTCTGGTTGAACCGCATACTCTGGTAGCCAAGCATCCATAAAGGCGACGTCTGCACATTCGGCAAACACGTCATCACAGAAGAAACAGCCGCTTATTGGAAAAAACCCACTTGTAAATGCGTACCCAAAGCCGTCGCGACCGCGAATAACCCCAATTCTCTCGGTTTTGCCAGTACCGGAACGAAAATGCATACCATAGTTGCTTGCCGGTTCATTGGGAGCTTTGATACGGAAAACTATGTCGTGAAGGCTGTGCGGATCCCCTCCACCAAGTGCGCACAAATACTCTGCAAAGTATTTACTACACGTGTGGCCACAGGTAATGCCGAGTACGTATTTTATGCGATCTTTCAGTTTCGGAATCTTATCTTGTGCCAACCGAATTGCCTTGCACACGCATGGCAGGCCAATAATAGCATAGCGGCTGTCGTTTTCTAGGATGTGTCGGATTATTTGGCTGGTTTCAACCGGATAATACGCTGACCGTCCACATTTTCTGATTTCTTCGGCGGTCGTACATAGTTTGAATTCAAAAAACTTCTCAGGATTGTTCGTACGTTCAACACAAGCTACTGCATCAACCTTACCAGTTACGAGCAATGTTTCAAGTGTCCAGGTCGCCATCCCTCCCGAAGCACCATTTTCACGATGTCCGTTGCTATTGGAATAGCCCAGATAGGAAGATAAATAGTAACCCGTTTCTTTACGGTATTGCATTCCATCGACATCACTGTATAGCTCACGTCCAATATCCGTTTCGTTCTTTGTGTCGCCGTGAGCTGGGCAGACTTGGTAACATAAGTTGCATTTCTCGGGACATGGGGCACTATCTTTTAATTCTACGGGATTATATTCCCCCCGTTCATTGAACCGCATTTCGAGCCGTCCCTTGGGGCAAATACTCGCGCACATTCCGCAGCCAATACATAGACCATTATCTACTACGCTTGTAACAACATTATTCATACTAAACTAATCCTGTCTTAATTGCTTGATGACTACCAGCCAGTTCAACAAAACTAACAAGCTATGTGCAATTAAGAGGCTAAGTATTGCTCCCAAACCCTCAAGTATAGGAATAAGAACGAAAGAGAAGACAACGCTCACTAATCCACCTATTATTATATTACGGAAATATAGTTTTTCTAACCTTGCAGACACCACGTACTGGCTGGCAACGCTGGCAAAACTTAAGACTATTAGATATAGACCCATTAGTCTTAGAGTACCAGCAGCGGAAACATATTCAGGTCTATATATAAGTCTGAGAATGAACTCGGGAAAAATAATCGTTGCCAGACTGACGGGAAAAACAACAAGAAACATAACAGCTGAATATTTTATGAGAAGTTTTACTCTGGCACTTGTGCTTATGCCAGGTTTTGTTATTCTTGCGGTTGCGGGCTTGCCTATCCGGGCAATCTGAGTAAGAAAGAGTATGGCTATTGATATAATCTGCCATCCAGCGGCATAACTACCCAGCGATTCCGTGCCACAATAGAACTTCAATATGAGCTGATTAACTACACCAAAAGAAAGCGCCCCTAGAGTAGAAAACCAGATAACGAGGTTACCTTTTGCTAATACAAGAGTGTTATTAAAGATAGATTTTTTAATTCCGACAAAATCGATTTTCTTAAAAGCCCAATTGCACTGAAGTATGATATAGAAGATTACCACAACAATGGTAAAAATCCCAAGCCAGAAAACACTGAAGCTTTTCGGGGCCAGGATTATCATGAGCCATACCGCCGCAAAATACAGGCACCGTTGAATAAGATTATAAACGGCATGGCGGCTCATCTTGCCCCAGCTATCATAGACAGCCTTCAATTCGAGTCCAAGCATGGACTGTCCGAGAACAACCAGAACAACTCCCCATGTCAAATCACTTACCACTGGAGAGAAAAACTTCCAGATAAGCAATGCCAGAGTAACTACCAAAAACAGAAAGCCGCGAAGCAGAAGGCTTGAGGCAACAAGCTGTCCTTGCCGGTTTGGAAAATGTATGAGATCTCTGACAAGTGTCCTCTCGAGGCCGAAACGAATTATTACACCGCCGTAAGCAGCTATCGCTAAACCATAAGCAAATAATCCAAAATCTGCTTTGCCCAAAGTATTGGCTATCTTAACCTTTGTAATAAAGCCAAGCCCAGCGGCAGTCAGATTTACAACCACTAAAACAGATAGTTTGTTCAGATTGGCTTTTTGTGAAATAAGCAGAGCAACCAACCTAGCAGGCAAAGGACGAACCTCGATATCTATGCTCTTTTCTTCAATTGCCATTGTTTCGGAATTCAGATTAGACATTGATTTAGCGGTTAATTGTTAACATTTAGCGACTAGTGGTTAGTGCTTGGGTTTTAGCGGTAAGGCTGCAATGCTGTGCTCGTCAAGCAATCGGCTAAACAACGCTGTTCGTCTACCGACCGACTCTAACGAGCCGTTAACGTTCACATCAACATCAAGACTGCATCCCGGCCCTGCCTTTATCTCGCGAATTGGAATTTTCATTTTTACCGTTTCAGGCGGGCCGGCTTCATTGCTGTCTCTCTGCCAGGTTAATACACGAGGCGTATTATCGCTCCCCATTAAAGGCAGCTTTATGCTCATAAAATCCATCTTGTCCGCCGCCGTGCAGGCCGCCTGCCACCACTGCTCGAGAGTTTGCACCCGGCGGAAAAGTAGCTGGAGACTCTCGAAGCTGCGGACTTCCTCTTTCATCTGGCGGGTTACGGCGTATTTCTGCTTCAGGCCGGCAATGGTTTCCCGCAGGCGAACCGAGCCGACAACACGGAATACGAGTAACAGCAGCAGCAAAATACAGATGAAAACGATGAGAGAATTAGTATTGCGGGTTACCATCATAAACATCCCCAGCCCTGCGGCAAGAAGCGTTACTGCGTATATCACAATAACCGCGTGATGCTGCTTAAGGCCCAAATCGAGCAATCTATGGTGGAAATGGCTGCGGTCGGGAGCGAACATCGAACGCCTTTCGAGGAAACGCCGCAGCATAGAAAAGAGCGTATCGAAAATAGGTACCCCCAGGACCAAGACCGGCAGGGCCAGGCCGACCAGGGCAGAAGATTTCATCGAACACATTACACTGGAAACAGCTATCGTAAAACCTAAAAACAAACTGCCGCAATCGCCTAAAAATACTCTTGCAGGGTTGAAATTGAATACCAAAAAGCCGGTCAAGCTGCCCAGCAGGGCAAGCATCAGTACCGCCATTACCACCTGGCCGCTATAGATGGCAAGTATGGCAATGACACCGCAGGCAATAGCCGAAATACCTGCCGCCAGACCATCCAAACCATCGCTTATATTGACTGCATTGGTGATGCCAACAATCCAGAGCACCGTAAGCGGCCAGGAGAACCAGCCAAAGTTGATGGTAAGCCAATCGGCAACAGCTACTGATTGAATACGGATACCGACGGCGCACACAACGATAGCAGCGGCCAGCTCCGCAAGAAACTTTACCCTCGCTCGCAGGCCCTTAATATCGTCAATTAACCCAAGGGCAAAAATAAAACTAACAGTGAAGAGCAGGACAACGACCTGTTGCTGAATCTCGTGGAAGGCATCACCAATTGCATTCTGCAAGAACAAAACCGGTAAGACAAGACCAATTGCTGATACAAAGATGGCCACTCCGCCTATACGGGGGATAGGCCTGCTGTGAACCGTTCGCACGCCGGGCCGGTCAGTCGCCTTGAGATGGTGCGCAAGCCAGATTATAGCCGGCGTAACCACTAGCGAAAGGAAAGCGGAACCAAGATATACGCACAGATAGGTCTTCATTTTTCAGATACTAAGGTAAGATTTGAAAGTGAGGGGCCGAGCTTTTAATCTATCGCCTCCAGCAAATCGGCATCTATCTCTATAAGTGCTCCCTGGCCGAGGATGGTTACCTCAAGAACCATTCGAGCCTTTGATTCTTTCCTTTCGACAATCACGCCTTCAGTACCCATCATAGGCCCGGACGTGATTCTGCATCGACTGCCAACAGGAAGATGTGGATACACATCGAGAATAGCTTTATTTAAAAGAGCTTTTTCAACAGCCGTCAGTTCTTCGATTAGGCCTTCCTGATTAAACACCTCAATTGTCTGGCATAATCGATTGGTTGTCAGCGTAGTATAGCGGTCTTTTTCAGTTCCGCAGAAGAATACATATGAGGTAAAAAGTGGCAGCAAAACAGGTTGTTTCTTCCCTCCATAAAATCTTATTCGCTCGGTCATCGGTAGAAAATACCCGATGTCCCGGCGGTGAAGTTCCCAGGCAAAGGCCTTTTCAAATCTGGCTCTGGTGTGTGCCACCCACCACTGGCCGGTAAGCTCTGCCAGTGATTCAACAGTAGGGGGTAGCATCGGCGGATTGTCAGACAGTTTCATCATTTTGTTTTCGCCCAAACTGTTTGCTCTGCGCATACTCCGTCCCCGTCGTCTATCCGACGAGGACAAATCATCGTGTTCACCCTACCGTGAGGTAATCACGGGGGCTTATTTGTCTTCGGACATTGCGCCAGGAAGAACGCTTAGGTCTTCTATCAGCTTTTCAGCCGCATTCATTTGCGGACGAAGGCGAAGGCAAATCCTTGCCTCATGGATTGCCTCGGGTATTCTGTCTGTCTCTGCGAGTAGTCTTGCCAGTACAAATCGCCAGTCCACCTGCCCATAATCTAAAGCCAGAGCACGGTGGTAATATTCTATTGCCGCCTCGTTATCCCCTTCTTTTCTGTAGATATTCGCCACTGATGCAAACGCCCAGGCAGGGGCATCGGGCTGTTGGCATTTTGCCTTGAGAAGCTTGATTACCTGAATCCGGGCCTGTTTAGCCAACTCCTCGTGCTCGCCAGTGTTAATCAAGATATTGGCGACCCTGCTTAGCCTGCCTGTGTTTTCGCCAGCCAGCGTGACAGCTAAATCTGGCCGATTCATATCGTTTACGCAGATATTCGCGACTTCTCCAAAGAGCCTACCGTCCAGTTGGACAGCTCGTTCGAGTTTGGCAAAGGCGGCGTCAGTATGTCCCCCCTCTGCATCCAGAAAACCAGCTACAAAGCAGGCAGTAGGGTCGCAGGGTGCAAGGCGGTAGCCTTTCTGTATGTGCTCGGTGCCGTTGGGGTCATCTAAAACAAATTTTTCCAATTGACCAGCCACACAGTAAGTAGCTCCGAACACCGGACAGAGCTGCCGCGCCTTATGCAGCTCGGTTACAATACGGGGGACAAAAGCGGTCATCTGTTCGGGGATAATAACCTGGCCCGTGTTGGGGTCGGTTATCCTGCTTATGGAGCGCCACCGGTAGACATTCAGCCAGTGGTGATACTTTACATTTTCGGGTTGGCAGTCTGCCGCTGCAGCAGCATGAGAGATAAGCTCCTTAAATTCATCATTAGTACCTTGCCAGTTTTTCTGCCTAAGATTGTTTTCTGTGGTGAGGGCCTTTTTCCAATGGGCCTCGGCGACTCTGGCACCGTCCGCCCCAGACAAGGCCCAGAACCAGGCTGCAGATACGCATACTAAAACTACGATGGAAACCGGCCTTCGCATGGTAGGTTTGCTGTTAATTTGCGGGGCTGGTTGGTCTTGCCTGCCCGTGCGGGCCAGACCTATTAGCAGCGCTCCGAAAATGGCAGAGAGCATAAAATTGGCCGGCAGATGCTGGCCAAAATCGCTCAAACTATGGAGCATAATAGCCAAAAGGCCAAAGCCTAGGCCATAGGCAGCCGAGCGAATGGGAGTGCATGCACTTTTTACACAGCGGGTGTAACTTACCCAAATAGTGGCACACAAGGCCGAAAGCAGTGCCAGACCAGCCAGCCCGGTTTCTTCAGCGGCCTGAGCATACTCGTTCTCGGCATGGGACGCCATGGCCGGTATGGTGGACCGGTCGAACATAGGATAGACCACTTCGTGGGTGCCCAAGCCGGCGCCCAAAAGAGGGAATCTGGTCCAGGCAACCGAAATATCCTTTACGATCTGCCATCTGCCCTTGTATTCGTGAAGCTCTCGAAGGGTGGCCAGGCGGTCATAGACTGCGTCAAAGCCTATATACAACACACATATAAAAGCGCCAAGGGCCACAAGGACCATTATCCAACTGGAGCCTTTTAGAGACTGTCGCGAGGTAAGGATAAGTATCGTAAAGCCCGCGGCTATGAGCATACTGACCATCCCGCCGCGGGTAAGTGACATGAAGACCGCCGCGATCCCCAGAATTATCACTGCCACAAGTAGCCATATTGCCCTAGCAGTAGCCTGAGAACCGATCCATTCAAACACCAGCACCGGCGTTACTTTTTTGCCGGTAAAGGCCTCGTGCAATTTTACCATAATCAGGCCAAGGGCGGCCCCAATGGACAGGTTCATAAATTGGCCAAAATGGCTGTGATTGATAAACGTACCCGCATCGGCAAGCGTATAACCGGTCGGAATATGCCAGTAAATCTTCTCTGTACCGGAAACTATCTGGGCCAGAGCAAGAAGTGCTATGCCGCCTCCAATAATAGATATCGCCGCCAGCAGGCGTTTTATCTGTTCGGGCCGGCGAAGCACATTAAGGACAACTACAAAAACCGCTGCAGCTGCAAGCACCAGCCGCAGGTCGTGTTTTGTAGCGTTTGGATAGAAGCTAAGTGTCATTGAGTAAGTTAGCGAGTCGCTGTTGGGTAAATCAGAAAGTAGTTCTTGTTTGACAGCTGCGGTATGTGGCGAGATAGTCGCCACCATCCCTTCAGGTAAAGGCAACAACTGAAAGACAGCAACCAGAATAAATAACCCGACCGGAACATAGGCCCAGGACCACACAAGACGGGTGTTCGGATTAAGGAGTAGCTTGACTGCGAAGGTTACCGAGATAGCCGCCGCCAGGGCAACCACCACCTCTTCACTCCAGGCTTCTACAGCGCCAAAGGCAAGAGGCATAAAAGCCAGTAACGCTATAACGAGCCATTCGATTACCCTATCGAACCGATTTCCCGTTGCACCAATGGGCTTAACATCTATTTGCCGCTGCCTCATCTGCGTGCCTCCTCTGCTGCAGGACCAGCCGCTGACAGGACTTGTTGCCCTCTCAAAATGCGGCTTGGATTATCTATAAACGCCCTATAAGCCGTTTTTTTGCCCCGGTGAGCTGCTATAAGATCAAACGCCTTTGCCATACGAGGGGGCTTGGAGCCGGTGCTATGAGCATCTGTTGCCACCAGCGTCGGCAAAGACATATTAAGAAAGTGCCATGCAGAGCGCTGGGTGGATAAACCAAAGTCGCCGACTAAACTGGCGGCTGTGATTTGCAGGCAAGGGTTTTGTTCTGCCCATTTCAGTACCAAATCTGGATCTCTTGCCAGAAACGCATTCCGTTCCGGGTGGGAAATGACAGCCCTTGTGCCAACTGAGCTAAGTTCAGCCAGAAGTGGTCCCGGATCTACGAATGTTTCGCGTGGCAGCTCCAGGAGAATGTATCTGCCCGTATCTGCCAGGGTAAGTATATGGTCCGATTGGAGTAATTGTGGTATGCGTTCGTCCACTCTAACTTCCGCGCCGGGTACAACAGTTAAAGGTATTCCCTGCTCTTTTAGTACCTGGTTTAAATCAGCTACCACCTGGCGGATCTCCGGCCCGTCGTAACAACTATCAAATCGGCCTAGCTGGTGAGGCGTTGCTATGACTGTAGCTATACCATCGGCAACAAGTGCCTTGCACAGTGCTATCGCTTCAGACGTAGTTGCCGGGCCGTCATCAAGACCCGGTAAGCAGTGACAATGCACATCCACAGATTGAGATGCCCCAAACCGCCTCAAACGAGCGTGTTGGGCACCAATAAACTCTTTATTCGACAACCGTGTCATTTTGTGCTATCATTCGTTTTTCACTGCGTTTCCGGGATTTGCGGCGACCGTAGCCATAATAGCCATAGTACCCGTAGCTGCTGTAATAGCCGTAGCGGCTTTTTCTTGGAACATCGTTCACAACCGCCCCGAGGAGGTGTGCGCCGACGCTTAACAGTCCATCACGGGCCTGCTGGCTGGTTTTTCGGGTGGATTTTTCCGCCCTTAGTACCAGAAGTGTTATATCGCAGGTCGCAGCAAGGATCTGAGCATCAGTGACGGGCATAACCGGCGGCGAATCGATAATGACACGGTCATATTTATTCGAGAGTAGCTCCAAAAGTTTAGCAAAGCTTTCACTGTTGAGCATCTCGGACGGATTGGGCACGTCCGGCCCGCACGGCAGCAATTCCAGACCTTTAACTTCGGTAGGCCGAATCGCCTCTTCCAGTGTCGTAGCCCCGGTAAGCACGCTGCTAAGCCCTTTATCCTGATGGTTAACTTCGAAAATTTTGTGTTGCATTGGCTTTCGGAAATCAGCGTCGAGAGCGAGGGTTTTTTGCCCTGCCTGGGCCATTGCAATGCATAGGTTACTGACCAAGGTAGTCTTACCGTCGCCTGTTCCAGGGGAAGTGATAAGGACGGTCTTTGCCTCACCTTTGGGTACGCCGAAAAACACGGCCGTACGAATCGTCCGATAGGCCTCGGCAGCCGGCGATGTGGACTCCAGACGTGTCTTCTGTCCACGAGCAACTATCGTTAGCTTTTTCGACATCGAGGGCACCACCCCCAGCATTGGCACACCGAGAATGGCCGATACTTCTTCCGCCGAGTGGAGCCGCTGGTCCATCCAGTCGCGGAGGAGCGCCAGCCCGCTTCCGAGCATCAGGCCCAGAACCAGTGCGATACCGACAACTCGGGCCTTTTGGGGTTTGGATGGTTTGTCGGCGGGTCGAGCCACTTCCAGTATGCTTATGTTAAGAGCACCGGTATCCTCGGTAACGTTGATTTCTTTTATGCGGTCTTCAAGAATGTCGCAGAGTTTCTTGGTCTGCTCGTAGTCGGAATTCAGTATTGTGTACTGAGCGAGCTGCTCGTTAAGGTCAATGGCCTGCTGACGCTGGTCTTCAAAGTATTTGGCTATATGCTCTTGTTCTTCCTTCGCAGCGAGATACTGTTGCTGTGCCACGGATAACTGGGCCTGGGCAAATTCTCTGTCCAACTCGGCAATCTGCTCCTTTATCTGGGCGATTTCACCATCCAGGGCCTCAACCGCAGGGTGGGTGGAATTGACTTGGCGCAAACGGTCTGAACGGCGAAGCTCCAATTGGTTGAGCTTGGACCTGAGTTGGGACTCTTCATTAGTGGTAGACGTATATACTCCCTTGGTTCTTTGGGCCTCGACCAACTGCTTTAGCCTAGCGGGGTCATTTACCATTGACTTGGTGGCCTCGTAGACTGATTTGGCTTCGATGGTTTGAAGCTGGGCCTGTGTCATTGCTTGGGACAGACGGTCGAGCCTGTCCAGGATGATATTACTGTTGCGGTTCTCGAAGGCCAGTGCTATATTTTCCTTCTTGAAAGCCATCATTGCCTTCAGCTTATCTTCAAGCTCGGTATCCCGTTTTACTTTTTCCTTCTGGAGTATTTTCAGTACCTCTGCGGCCGTGCTGCGTTTGCGGGTTGCATGATAGGTAACATAAGAATCGACCACAGCATTTACCAGCTGAGCGGCTTCAGTTGGTTCTGGTGAATCTGAGGATACACTAATAATATCGTCTTTTTTGCCTACTGAGACATCGAGGGCACTTTTTTTCAGGTGGACAATCAGATTGTCAATCCTGTTAAAAATCTGCATCTGTTTCATACCGGGCTTTTCGAGGGCGGAAGAGAGTATAGGAGTCGATTTTAGCAGCTCAGCCTGGGTATAGAGATAATTCTTGGACTGGGTCATGACACCTTCCATCTCGGTAATGATCTTCGGGCCGCTCTGCTCCACGTAGACTCGGGATGTACTGGTGTAAATAGGCGTTGTCTTGGCAAGATAAACGAAAGCTGCGGCCAGAACCGCAACCGCAGCGAGCAGGACAACCCAGCGGTTACGCCATATGATTTGTATCAAACTTTCAGATACCACCTCTGCAGCGGGCGGCGTTTCCGCATACGATTCATTTTGTTCGACCGTTCTGTAATTTTCGTTTAGCCGCGACATAGGATTAATCTTCATACCCCAAAACGTCCTCCATCCGTATGTAAGTGGTAATATACATCCTAAATACCCTGTCCCAAAATACCTTTGCACGGGTTCGTGGGGTATGTTCCACGGCGATAACGTCATATGGCTTTAGAGGGACACTTATAGCATCAGTGGGGTCTGCGTTCTTTGCAACGTTTACAATATTGAAGGCAGCACTGACAGTTGTACCATCCGCTCGAAGTCGATATATAGTTGCATAGCGAGGCTCGGCTGATAGGAGTAACCCACCGGCAAATCCCAATGCCTGCATAAGGTTGTATTCAACGTCCGGAGGGTATGGGAAAGTGCCTGGTCTGTTAACGAGCCCAACAACCGTAATCAGTTGCTCTCGAAGTCGCTCTACTATGACACTGTCTCCGTCTTGTAGCGCTACATCAGCGAATGGGATGTTAAGCCCCCTGACCGGCAGCACAATGGGTTCAACTTTTTCACGTCTGCCTAACTTGGCTGTTTTCTCTACTTTGAGACTTTTTACCGCCTCAAGCAGTTCAAGAAGCTCATTCTCCAGAGCCTCATTTGATATTGAGTTCTGCTTTGAATCACTCCTGCTAAGCTTTGCATTTACACCATAGGGATGGCTTATCTGGATAAGAGCCGCTCCTTCATCCACGATGCCTCCTGCCTCCATCAGAAGCGCCACAAGAGACATCTGGTCGCTGCGAAGCTCGTAAACCCCGGGGTTCTCAACGGCTCCGGTAATGGAAACCTTGGCGGTTTTGTACTCCAGTATACGGGCAAACACAGAGGGAGGAGTTACGGCATACTTGGGATAGTAGGCATCAATAACGGCCGATTCTATCTGAGATAGGGTCTTTCCTGCCACCTCAATTCTCCCGACTATTGTAAGTGTAATAACTCCGCTCTCACTGACCCGGCACACATACGGAGTGAATTCTTCAGTGGTTCCCGGTGCCTCAGCCGTGGCAATCTGCAATATGGCCGGCATGGTCAGCTCCAGCACATCACCCGGCGCAACACGATAAGGCCCTCCCCCTATTTTGGCCCTTGCCATGCGGTCCATATCCACAGTGGGATGGGCAGGCCCTGCATTTTGAAATTCAGCCAACCCCTCAGGGGAAGGCAAACGCACCTGCTCGCTGCACCCAACTACGTAAATAGATAATAGTGCGGCCAGAAGAAACCTAAAAACCACCCGCGTTCTTGATGCGCGTACATCAGAAAAATAGCCTGACACGAAGTTCACTTAAATTTCTCCACCTTACTTCCAGTAAGCCCCGCCATCCTTTTACGAGGCTACTTACGAGGCTACCCTTTGAACTTGTTAATCAACAAGGATTTCTCTCCTTAAAAACCTCTATCAAAAAAACTCCAATAAATTTCTCTCAACTCAAACTCCGGGCTGTTCTCGCCCGTTAGTGTGTTCTTTAATCATTACCTACAACTTCATTCCCGTAAATTCTGCTATTAAACCATTACAGCGGAGGACGGTACGGACTTCGCAGCGACGGCCTGTATGGTATGCGAATCCACGGCCTGGCTGAGGTGTTTATCTCGATTGTAGGAGAGCGGGGGCTTGAATTACCACCGGAGGAGACTTGCGAAGCTTGAGAAGATTGCGAAGCTTGCATTATTTCCAGGGTAAATGGGTTAATAAACCAGCCGTATTCTCCATCGTCCACATCCGACACAGCTGCCTTCAACCCTGACATTGCCAGAAGCCCTACAACCATTAATAGGATAACGGCCGTGAAAGTTCTTGCCCTTAACCGTTTCACCTTATCTGCTGTTTTTTCAAACATAACTTCTCACCTTTCCCTTTTACCAATAAGCCAAATCCTTTCTCGATTTTGCCGGTCAAAATGCTATCTGACAGGCTCCCGCACCCACGAAGGCGCTGGCCTCAAGCTTGTCTCGGTTACATTAACCTCATAACTGGCAGAACTCGTCGAACCGTCCGAACCGCCTGTGCCAGACCACGTTATACCTGACCCCTCTGTCAGCCAGTTATTGGCAAAGTAAGCAAAATCAACAAAGTTAACTCTGCCACTGTTATCTATGTCACTGCCATCACACCAGCAGCAAGTGCCGTCACAACTACTCAACCAGTTATCTGCCAGGATAGCCAGATCAAATCCGTTCACCGAATCGTCCAGATCCATATCACCGGGCACCACCACATATCCCAGTGCCTGAAGCATCTCTCCAGCGTAGACATAATATTGGGGACTGTTCAGCCAGAGGTGACCGTAAACAGTCCCGTCGTCAGCAATACTGTTTACCAGAGACTCTTTCATTGCAACGATAGCAGTGTCGTAATTCAAGTTAGGCGCATTCTGCACGGCTGCTGCCAGCCCTAAAGCACCGAAGATACAGTCCTCTGTGTATCCGTAGGCATCCGGGCCGCCTCCTCCGGCTCCGTCGGTGTGGTCAAACCTCCAGTAAAAGCAGCCCGAGTGAGGTTCTTCCATTCTCTGGTGGCCGGCTAGGATACCCGGCAAATCCGAGAGATGGATATCATTCCAATAAGGTTGGCCTGTACCGCAAGGATCCACTAAAGTGTCATCGAGTTCGCCCGTCTCAGCCAGGGACCAAATGGCCACCCCCAGGGCCAGAACCGGGTAATCCGCCACGTTATCATCTACTCGGGCCAGGAAATCACTTACCGAGTCCCGCCATAACTGTTTATCTACCGCTTCCACGTAATCTGAAGCGACTGCGTGATAAGCCAAGTAGAATACCGCAGTGGAAGGCTCGGGGCCTGTCTCGAAATAGCTGATGTAGCCGGAAGTACCCCCCTCGCTGTTCCTTACATCCCCATAAAAATCAGCCAAGGGCTGCTGCCACTGATTTGGGGCCGAGCTTATCCGGCTTAACTCAGCCAATGCGAATGCCTCATCTCCGTAGAAAACTCCGGTGGCGTTGCCGTCTGCTACAATGTAATCTCCGCCGAGCTCCGCCGAATCTCTCCAATCCTCTTCGCAGGTATGTTCAAACGCTGTTGACATCCCTGCAACAATCGAGCCGGTAAAACCCGCTTCTTCCGGCCACATACCCTGGCTGTTGCCGTCTTTTATCTGGTTATTGTCCAATCTGGTGGCCACCACATTTATGGCCTCTCCGGTAGATGCCGGAGCAGCCAATAACGGACCAACTACTGCGGTCACTACCACACAGGCCACAATCACGCTCTCTGTATATTGGCTATAGCAGCGTTCTTTGGCGATAGTTTCTTTTCCTCCTCCTTCTAAGACCTGTCAACAATAACGCACCTAAGCCCATCAGACTCACTGTCGCCGGCTCGGGGATCACCTCCAGGGTTTCACCGGCGAGAAAGTATCCCTGTAGTTCCGTGCCATCCCCTATATTCCAGTACACCTGCCCTGCCGGGTCAACTCCACCAGCCAAGACAAGCTGGCTGTCCAGAACGATACTATCGCAGCCAAGCCCCGGATTAGCACCGTTGGCAACGATGAGCCCAAGCGCCGCCATGGCTGTCGTCTCGGTGTAGCCGTAGTCAAAACTGTGATCGAACTTTGTGTAGAAGCTGCCATCGTCAGCCTGATGGCCTGCAAGCATCCCGGGTAGTTGGGACAGCATCACGTTGTAAAAGTGGGATGTCGGATCGGTGGAAACGAATGTGGAGTCCATCGCACCAGTTTGCGCCAGTCCCCACACCCCAGCTCCCAGCCCCATCACTGGGGCCTGGTCTGTGTCATTCAGCTCGGCCAGCGCCGAGATCAAGCCCGAACGCCAGATGGACTGGTCTATACCCGCATATGAGGCCGCCACCGTGTGGCGGGCGATGTCGTAAACCGCGCTGGAATCCTCCTGCGATGACCAGCTGTTTATAAATCCCGCTGTCCCGCCGGTACTGACCTGACTGTAAAAATCCTCGAGAGCAGTTCTCCATGTGTTGTCGGCAGGGTTGTCAGAGACCTCACTCAGACGGCTCAGTGCGTAGGCCCCGCTGGCGTAAGGACCGTAAGTATAACTTCCGGTGCTACTGTTATACATGGCGTCCGTTAGGATATAATCCCCGCCTGCCTGGGCGGCTGTTTTGAAGGAGGATGTCCCTGTAAGCTGGTACGCATGGGCCAGACCGATTACTGCCTCTCCGGTGAATCCCTGTTCGCCCCAGCTCCCGTTCACTTGCTGGTCGGCAACCAGATCATTGCCAGCGAGGTTAATAGCATCGGACACCAGTCCGGCAACTGCTGCAGGTGCTCCACACACCACAACCGCTACTATAGTCACCATAATAAAAATTACTCTTTGCATTTGTCGCCTCCTGCTTCTTGTTATTTAATCCTTTTAATTTCTCTTAGCCTTGCTTTCAATGTAGTGCCAGTTAAGCAAGTTGCTTTAGGGCCTGACAACTGTCAGACTCTACCCTTCCTTTGCTGGCAAATATTATCCAGACTTAAGACAACAAAAAAGCGGAAATAAGAGGTAATAAAGGACGGGAGGATACAAGCGGAGCCATCGCTACTAAACCTATAGCTACGCCCTAAATTCTTCACTCACTCCTCTTAGTTCCAAATCACTCTCTAACTCCTCTCTTGCTATAGCCTGCGCTGCCAAGCTTTCTCAACTTGCCGCAAGTTTCCTATAATAATATGCGGAACTACATTAAAAACACTCTCTATTAATGATAGGGTATTAATGATAGGGTGTTGCGGGTAGATTCAAATGTCGGATAACCGACAGATTTAGAAGGAGGACAAAAAGTGCTCTTTTTAGGCCCCAAAGGTGGTCTTTTTTGGCAAAAAAGTGAAAGAATTTTTGAAAAAAATCCCGGTCTTTTCTTGATTTCCGCAACAAACAACTATTTTTCCCAAAAAATCTACCAAATTGGGCAACCATTTATCTTTCTCTACTCGACATCATCAAGGATTATAAGAGCAGCTTTTTTTTACCAAGTCAACAACATTATCAACTCTGAATTTGTGCATAATGCTGCTGCGGTGTCGTTCAACTGTACGCAAGACCCGGCCAAGTTTATAGGCTATTTCCTTATTGCCTTTCCCTTCAAGAATAAGCTTTAATACTTTTTTCTCGGTTTTGGTCAGAGCCTGGTGAGCGGGCGCATCATCAAAATCATCCTGTCTCAGAATTGTTTTTACTTTGTGCAAAAAGATTTTTCTATCTAACGGTTTTTCAACAAAATCTACTGCCCCCAACTTAAGTGCTCTGACGGACATTGGAATATCGCCAAAGCCGGTAATTATCATAACTGATACCCATGGAGCTACACGTTTGGTCCTGCTTAATAAAGTCAGGCCATCCATACCGGGCATTTTTACATCGGTAATCAGTAGGTTGCAATTCTGCTTGGACAGTTGCTCAAGGCAATCAGCAGCACTGGCAAAACAGTTAACCTTACAGCCCAACCCTTCGAGTTCCTCCGAAATAAGTTTGCGTATTCCAGCATCATCATCGACAAAAAACACATCATATTGTTTTGTTTTGATTTTCATTATGCTTTTATGATTTCATAGTATCGCTAACCGGCAAAGTCAAATAGAAAGTAGCACCCTTGCCAAGCTGGCTTTTTACGCGAATTTCCCCACCAAAGCTTATAAGAATTTGCTGTATGATATCCAGCCCAAGCCCTATTCCCTTGCCATCGGACTTTGTGCTGAAAAACGGTTCGAATATTTTGTCGAGGTTTTCAGGTGCAATGCCGCAGCAGTCATCTGAAAACCGCAATTCAACATCATCATCGGTAGATTTTCCAACGATGTCAAGCTTATGCCACTTTCTACCATCAGATGCTTCAATAGCATTTTGAATAATAATAAGAAACACTTGTTCCAAAGCTGCTTCATTAGTTTCAACTTCAGGTAGTTCATCCATGTTTCTTAGGGATATATTCATTTTTGCCTGTTTTACTCTTTCGGATAGCGTGGAAATGATTCTATTGGCGACATTGCTCAGATTGACTTTGCCCACAGCTTCCAGGGTGCGGTATTTGGAATATTGGCGGAATTTGCGGACTATCGAGGCTGCATTTTTAACTTCATCAAGGCTTTCTCTGACATTTTCTAAAACTGATGGACAGCACGATTCATCTTCAATCTGCTCTAATGTTCTTGCAAGAAGCATATTTATCATAGTTAGCGGCTGATTGAGCTGATGAGCTACGATAGCACCCATCGAGGCGATATAAGCATGTTTTTGTGCTTGAAGAATCTTTTCTTTGTAATTTTCCAGTTCAGCCTTAATCCGTTTAGTCTCCGTAATGTCTGTGAAGAAACCTACATTGCATTGTCTTCCATCTATCAAGACCGTGGTTGCGCTGATATCTGCATAAATTATTGTCCCGTCTTTTCGCAAACACGGAATGTTTGACGATAAGGTCTTTTCTCCTCGTGCCTGTGCTTCGAATTCAGAAATGACACGCTGCAAATCTTCTTTAGGATGAATATCACGCACACCAAATTGTCCCAACTCCTCTTCAGTATAACCCAGCATTTTACATATCGCTGGATTAACATATTTGAACTCCTTTGTTTCAGTATCTGCGACAACTATCCCCTCGGCAGCCCTTTGAAATAGCGTTTTGTATCTCTCTTCAGATTCTCTCAGAGCTTCCTCGGTCTTCTTGCGTTCTGTGATGTCGCGGAACATTGCTTGAATCCATTTCCTACCTCCAAGTTCAAAACGATTGGCTCTGATTGCAACATCTCTGATTTCTCCCTTTTTGGTAATAATCTGCGATTCCAGAATCTGTCCTTCTTTTTCCCTGAGGTGCTGTTTGAAAGTTCTGCTGAATTCCCCTTCGATTTCTTCCGGAGGATGTAGAATCCGCTGGTGCTTACCGACCAGTTCTGATTTCTCTTTGTCAACTAATTTTACTGCTGCTGTGTTGCAGTCAACTAATACACCTGTTTCGGCATCAGCCACGAAGATAGCGTCTGTCGTTTCCTCAAACAGCTTTTTGTACTTTTCTTCAGAGTTTCTCAAAGCCTCCTCTGCCTTCTTGCGCTTCGTAATATCTCTAAAGAAGGAAAAGAAGAATTTATCCAGCTCAATATTGCAAAATTGCGAGCTGACCTCTATATCAATTATTCTTCCATTTTTGCGCCGATGTCTGGTTTCAAAACGGCAATATCCTTTCTTCATAACCTCGCGCTTATGTTCTGAGATTTGTTCTGGTGTCTCGTTTGCTTCAATGTCACCAACTTGTTTCCCTATCAATTCTTCTTTGGGATAACCAATAATGTCACAATAGGCGGAATTAACTTCAAGTATTCTTCCATCAATGTCAATAACGCAAAATCCGTCTATAGAGGTTTCAAGAATCATTTTGCTGCAGTAAGCCAGTCTACTTTTCTGCTCATCCGGTTTAGTTTCGTTATCCTTTCGCTCACTCATATTACACACTCCCGCACGAGCTAAAAATCGTTTGCAAACCCGCCTGAATAGCTTAATTGTAAAAAAATGTAAGGAAATAAGATACAATGAGCATACATACTTATCAATGCGTCAATCCCGATGTCATAGACAGCAATGACACTCCTCGCCGAAGATTTTAATCAGCAGAAAACCCTTACAGCTTACTTAAAAGGCACTGCCCAACCTCAAGTGACTAAACTCACCAGTTCTCAAGGGGGCCCCGAGCCATCAGGCTGGACAGAAACCTTCGCCGAGGACCTAAGGACTTTTCCGGTGAGAACGGAGAAGCATCAAATCGGCGTTGTAGAAGTGCGGAAAGAAATACGGGCACCACTACATCGTGCTCAACCAAGGCCCGCCAAAGCCTACGAGGAACACGCAAGCAGTGCCCCAATAGGAACACCGCCTGTTGTTCATTTCCTCGTTATCAAAAAAACTGGCGGTTTTGGTTGAAACGCCAAAAAGTTCAGTCAACTTCATTATTCAATTGTCTATGGTTATATTACACTTTCTTCTTGTTTCCTATCAAGAAAAAACCGGATAATCGCATGTAAAAATCTTCTTGCTCAGGCAGTTTGAGAAGTAATGGAAGTTCGGCGGACAGATACAAAAACGCGCAGTAGCAGCCGCACTGCGCTTATGGATATCCTTGCCTGAGGATTTACAGGCCAGACCGATTAGCCATGAATCGGGCAAAGACGATATAAAGAGGGTTCCGCTGCTTTTCTGGTTGTGTGGGTTAGTAAAACTTCTTTCTCCAGACATGTTCACAGATAGTGCGGGCAAGTAAGCCAAGATGCTTTCGCATCTGGTCGATTTGCTTATCTGTTAAATCAGGCATATCCAAAATCTGCCAGTATCTGTCGTAAATACTGATTTTCCCTTTCTTGGTTTTGCCTTTTTTGCTCATTGCGCTTCCAAGATACCAAGCTACAGAATCAAGATAAGCAGGACGAATTTGCTTCGCCGGTTGTAATAGGTCACTTCACTGATACCAAGCTGTTTACAGGCTTGCTCGACAGTACCGCCGGTGGCGATAATCGTGTCTGCTTCTCTGAGCTTTTGTACTATCTGTTCGGGACTGTGAATTTTTCTTTTCATGAGAGTACCCTTTCCATAAAAAGTTATAAATTCTATTGGATACTCTCTAATCAGCAATGGTACAGTTCTCGGGGGTCAGGCTACTACGCCTTCGTTTCGTCCTGATAATCTTTGGTCAACATTATAACAGAAGTGTCAGGTTAAGTCTTAGCTATTCCAGTTTTTTTAAGTTATCTCCAATTCAAGATACCTGCCTAATTCATCGAATTGTTTTCCATTCTTATTGTAAAAAGGAAGCAGCTTTTGATATTTTCTGACCTTAGTGGTGTCTTTTACCTCTTTGATTTGGATACTTTTGGGAAGCCTTTTTTTTATGTTATGAAAGGCACCAATAAATAAAATTGCTTTCTCGCCAGCTTTGAGGGTCTGGTCTATTCTCCTGGCTATAAAAGTATCCCTTTGATTCAGAAGTGTCGTCTTTGCTAATTTATATTTTATGAGTGCCAGTATTTTACGTGTAGTCGATTCAGTCTCTGTTATAGCACGTAGCTTATCGTATTCTCTTTTGACCAGTTTAAAGTCCTCCGTCTTCATTAGAACAGCTCCTCTTTGAAGGAGCCTTAAGATTAACTCATAGTTTTTACTGCCGGCTTTCGCGGTATCCTCGGTTATTTTCTGACCTACCTCGCCATCAGCGACCATACCGTCCTGATATATTTTCACTCCGTCGACATCTACGGAATCAAAGTAGTCTGATATAGCATTCCAAAAACCTTCAACGGTCCTTCTATGCTTTTCCCAAAGTTTCTGCCCTAAGTCAGCAGTTCCTCTTTTAGTCACATGTTCGGCTATAGAGCCCAAGTCAGCACTTGTATGTATGATAGGTACATAAATCAGCGTTCTCATAAGGATCCCTTACTACGTTGTTGCTGCCTCAGCACGCTCTAATCTTTTTTTGAGCTCTTCGTTGCGTTCCAACTTTCTTTTAAGCTCTCTATTTTCCTGTTCGATGTCCGCTTTATTTGCTTTTGTTGAAAGGTATGAGTCCTGCTGCCACCAATTTATGCCCATCTCTAACGCCTTATCGACAGAGGCAACCAAGAGCCTTATCTTGATATTAAGCAGTTCAATGTCCGCAAGTTGAATTCTGATATCTCCGGCAATAACAATGCCTTTATCCAATACTCTTTCCAGGATATCAGCAAGGTTGGTAGCCTCAGTAGCATGCATCATTTTTTGTTCAGCCATTGGCTTGCTCCCTTATATAATCATGCTAATTTTTTAGCCTTTATGATTAAGTCTGTGGTCTTTTTACGCACATTTGCAATAAAACGGCAGTTACTGCAATCTGTACTTTCCTCGTTATAATCCGGGCAAGCAAGAAGAACATTTACTTCTTTTTGAAGCTCTTCAGCAAATTCGGCCTTCTCTAATACCCCTTTGGCGCCATTGATTTTGGCTGCAATCTCCTCCATTATCGGTTCCTGTTTTTGAAACGCTGGACAGTCTATTTTGGAATCTGTTTTTTTCATCCTTGCATTCTACCCCCCTGAATTACCAGTCTTGCTAATAACATTCTGGAGTTTAAAAAGTTTTTACAAGTTTGACACTTATCAACATGCTTTTTCGCAATCTTTGATAACTCTAAACTCTCGTACTCTTTTATAACACCCCAAGACCATCTGGTCTTTTCTTCGATATCCGTGGCGTTTACAATCTTTTCAACCAAATCATCTACTAACTCATGCTGCAGATGTGATGAAGAAATCTTTGGTTTGGTTTTCTTTTTGGTTTTGACTTTTGCCGGCATTACATCAAATCCCCTAAAGGTCCTAAATTCAGGTTCAATTCTTTATCTTTGAGGCCGAATATTTCTTTCAGCTCTTTCATTTTATTTTCCAATTTCATCAGGGTTTCACCCACGTTTTCTATCTGCTCGTCAGAAAGAGAGCCTGCCTCCACTCTTCTCATAGCTTGTTTTTCCAATAGCTTTCTTATCAACTCTATGAGGGTAAGCACCAGCTTGGCCAACCCTTTTTCAACCGTCTCGGGATTAGCATCAATTTTTTTAGGCAGACAGTTCTGTGCCTTTTCTATTTCTTCGATAAATTCTTCAGGTGACTCAGTTTCGACTATCGTGTTTGCCATCATATACTATCAACTCCTACTAACATTTGGTCCTGCGTTACTTTGTTAAGGAGGCTGGTTTGTTGCGAATCTGTAAGAAGGCCGGACTTTTTCGACAAGATAACAAAGTTATATGCAGGCCAGGGTCCACTAAATAGATATTTGAAATCATATCGAGCGGTTTTTATATGCTCAACAGCTTCTCTGAAATTGCTTTCCTTGTCCTTTTCTACCAGATAAACAGCATCTAAAAGCAGATTTTCGGTCTTTAGTTTTTCTATTCTTTTCTCTGCGGCAAACTTACTGAAGAATATGTCCATAACTTTAATGAATTTATCTGCTTTTGCCTCAAATTCTTTGTCTATTTTGTATTTGTCAAATTTATCCTTCATAAACTTATTACTTGGTGAGCTGCCCAATTCCAGCTTCTTTTGCTGCTCTTTGTTGAGAGTTTTGATGATATTTTCTTTTATCTTGTCAGCGGGCCAGATGACCTTAATGCCAAACTCAAACTTATCGCGGAGTCTTTCGAGATTATTTTTAAAATCCCTATAGTAGCTCCGCATCATTGAAAGCAGGTTATCTCTGCCTTCAATAAGGGTCTGGAACCTCACAGGCAAAACGGTGAAATCGGCCATAAGTTTTTCTACAACTGCCTCATGTTTTAAAACAGCACCTTCGGTTACATCTTGAATCGGCTGACTAATTTGACTTACAACTGCCCCTATATTGCAGAAAGGGATGTTATAAATGTTAGAGCCTTCCAATCCGTAAGTTGATTCGGTTATCTGGTTACTGGAATCTATTATGCCATAGATATATAGTTTCATAGCTATCTTGCCTCCTGCATTAGCTCGGGAATGCGGAACCTCTTAGTCTTTCCATGGTTTCCACCGAACTGAGCAAAACTTTCAGCCCCAAATATATAAGGTCAACATCAGCGACAGAAATGACCATATCGCCAGCTATAACTACACCCTTATCCAAAACCCTGTCTAAAATTTCTAAGAGGGTTACATCTTTCGATTTAGCTATAACATTATTCATTTTGTACTTTTTCTCTTGAAAGACCGCAGAAATTATATGGCGGCCATGGGCCGGTACAATCTATAAAAAATCCTTTGCCTTCGTAGTGCATTTTCAGTGTATCAACCATACTTTGGAAATCGCCTACTTCACCTTTGTCAACCAGAAAAGCAGAGTTTAAGACCATGTCATCTTCTCGCTCAGTTACTTCTTGCGGCAACAGCTTGTTTATGCGTGCTTCAAAACTTAATTCTTTCAATAGCTCGAAACTTTCCTGACCACATTCGTTAATTTTCTCGGTAAGTGTTTTCTCTATCAGCTCATCCTTTTTCTTCTTAAGAAAATAGCTCTTGCCCACCGAAGATGATTTAATTTCGTCCTCAATTTTCAAAATTTCAGAATCACTGTTACCAAGATTTGCTTTTAGCTTTTCTGGGTTGCAATAAATCTTAAGCCCCCATTCCTGTTTGTGTGCTAATTTTCTTAGAATTGCCTTAAACTCCTGGCCGTATTGCTCAAGCATAGCTTTTAGACTTTCATCTGTGTTAAACAGGGTGCCGAACTTAAAAGGTATCACATCAGCATTGGCCATAACCTGCTCTATTATCTTTTCATGCATACTTGCCTTCGTCTTGACCCACTCAAAATCAGCCATATTTTTCTTTAGACCTTCCTCACCAAATTCCTGCTGTTCAACTTCGCTGACAACTGCATAAAGGCCATTATGGCAAATAGAATAAAGATTATGCTCGGAGTCTTCTACTTGCTTTATTGTTGGCTCGCTATCTGCAACACAACACAAGTAGACAAGCTGTCCGTTTTCTGCCATCACTTTAACCCTTGATAAATTAGCTGGTTGCCAACGTGTGACCTTGACGTTCGTAAGATTCGACTTCCAGATTATCATTTAGCCTAACTTCATAGATGTTTCTATCCTGCACCCTCGTAGGCAGCCCAAGAGACCTCAAGAAAGAATTCTCTTCATAAACTTCCGCCTCGATGTGCCACTGATTGTCAACCTTTGTTGCACCGATAACCTTTATGTCCTTTGCATCAAGAGCCTTTTGTAGGAACTCTAAAACTGTGTTTTTGGCTTCCTCTATTCCGGTCATTTTCTATGTCTCCTTTTCTTTTGCCTTTGTAATAGCGTCCAGTCGATCTAAAAGCTCTTTTTCCTTCTGGTCGTATTCCTGCTGATTTATTTCATCCAGTTCAAACTGCAATTGCAATCGCATAAGCTCTTCTTTTATGCGACCTTCATCAGACAACTCCTTTTGGGCCATATCGCTTAGTTTCTGGCCCATCCATATCACTCCCTTCAATGGTGCAAGCAGTATGCTGTCGATTAAAAACACTTTCAATAATCCTCGGTATTAATCATGATGTTTACAAAATTGAAAGGAGGTAGTGGTCCGACGTATCTGAATGTTACCTTTTCGCCGTATTTATCATCGAGCTGCTGAACTTGCTGATCAAAATCTGCTTCTTTCTCCTTTTCTACGAAAAAGGCTGCATTAACAATCATCAGTTCACCATAAGTATCATTGGTTTTGACTTCAACTGCTAAGGGTTCCAGAGAGTTCAGAATATCATCCCTGGCAATCTCTTTTTCGCTCTGCAGAGCCTCCTCCACCATCTTTCCTATTTCCATCCGCTGATAATGGGACTTTTCCGGAGGAATTGCTGCGATTTTCTCTTTAAGCCGCTTTATATCCTCATATTTTTCCAGGATGTTTTTGTAGATAGTCTCTTCCTTAAACATTGCTTTAAGGCCAAGTTCGGTTTTGTTCTTAATGCTGTCTAACAGGCCTTCGAACCTGTCATGCTCTTTTTCCAGTATTCTCTTGACCTTATCTTCATCCTCAGCAACCGTGGCAAATCTTACCGGCAAAGCTGTATATTCGGTCATCACTTCTTCAATGGCCTTTTCGTGAGCAAGAGAATTCTCTCGCGAGACTCGGTATTTTTTGGTTGGGGCGTCGCTAACCACAGCCGAGATGTCATTAAAACAAACCGTATGCAGCTCATCGCCTCGCCCTCCAATCCCCAGTGGGCCGAATGTCCGAGTTTGGGTTGACTTTATTATGCAGTAAATGTATTTGCCCTCCTGAGTAGCTACATCCATTTTTATTTTTCCCACTCTTCTGGATAAATGACAATGTTGACAAAATTAAATACCGGCAGCGGCCCTGCATACATAAACTTTACTCTCTCTTTAAACTTGTCGCTTAAATCATTCATAATGTTGTCGAATTCCCTTTCTCTTCCCTTATCTACCAAAAAGGCAGCATTCATAAACATTTCATCGCCTATAGTATCATTAAGCTTGTAGTCATAGGAAGTTCTTTTGAGTTTACTGACAATTTCCTCAGCTTGTTTATCTTTATTCTTATCCAACGCCTGCTTGACCATTCTCCCGAGGCCCATTTTGGCTTGGGTATTCTTATCACCTTCTTTTTCCAAAGCTTCCTTCAGGTCTCTTATTGCCTTATTTTCTTTCACTATCTCATCAAATATCCCCTGCATATCTGTCCAGATACCCTTGACGCCAAGTTCGATCTTGTGCTGCATGTTGTTTAGAGCTGTTTTGAATTCTCTGTACCTTCTGTCCAGCAGATTTCTTATCTCGTCAGCACTTGATGCGATGGTACCGAACCTCACAGGCAGGACGCTGTCGAATTCCTTCATTACCCTCTCGATAACTTTCTGATGAGCCAACATGTTTTCCTTGCTTACGGTAATTTTTGTTAAAGGGTAGTTGCTCACAACCATACTCAGGTCATCGTAGCCAATGGTCAGAACTTCGTCGCCTCTTTCACCAATACCGATAGGGCCGAAATTCCGCTCTTGTTTAGTCCCTATAATGCAGTAAATATATTTTTCTTCTTTTTCCATATTATCCCATTGTCGTAATCAGCACAGCGTTCTTTTCGAAAGCTTCTTCGTTGAGGTAACAGCCTTCATCGCTATCATGCTGATTGAACGCTCGGTAGTAATCGAGGAGTATCTTGTAGGCTCTGGTCATCTCGTCAAATTTCTGCTCTATATTAGGCGTATCCGGGTTTTTATCCGGGTGACAAGTTAATGCCGATCTGCGGTGTGCTTTTTTGATTTCATCAGCGGTTATAATATCGTTTTCAAGCCCCAACTTTTTCTTTGCCCAATCAAGTTCCTCAAACTGTGGTTTTTTAACTTCGAGGGTATAGAAACTATATGGCGGTAGTGGGCCTACACATCTAAAGTTCAGTTTATCTTCAAATTCATCATTTACCTGTTCTACTTGCTGCTCAAATTCCTCTTGCCCATTCTGGCCTATAAGAAACGCGCCGTTAAATACCATCTTGTCATCCATGAGATCGTGTACCTTGAAATTTTGAACTATTTCACTTAAGACTGCCCGTATCCTGCCAGCAAGCATTTCTTTTTTCTTATCTAAATGCTTCTTGACCAGCACGCCGACTTTCATCTGGTCATCTATGGTAACGCCGCCTTTCTTGTTTAACAGCGATTGCTTAAGCTGCCTTATTTCTTCTTCCTCGGAGACTTCCCGCAGGAAAGATTTAAAATCGTTTAGCGTTGCCACTACGTCAATCTCTAGGCTATTCTTTGCCCGTTCAAAAATGTCTTTGATCGTTCTGTATCCTTTGGCTAAAATCTGTCTTACTTCTTCATCACTGCCAGCAAAGGTTCCTAACCTCATGGGAATAATGCTGTGTTTGGTCATTATCTTTTCGATTAGCTGCTGATGGCTGACAAGCAGTCTAGCCAGCATCTCCTTGGGCATATGACTATAATCAACTATTAGTGAGTCTTTTACTACTGCGGCTATATCCTGGAAGGCAATAGTATATGCACGGTTAGAGGTTTTAATGCTATTTACAACATCAGTGGGGTTTGTGAAGGGATATATATTTTCAAAAGCTGCAATCCCGCCCAGACTGAAAAATTCTTCAGTATCGGTGCTTATTACGCCATAAATATATTTTCCTATCTTTTCCATAACGTACCATCCAGTTTTTACTCATTGTGCACCTTAGGGAAAGGACTAATGTACCTTTCCCTAAGGCGCTTATCCAAAAAACTAAGAAGAAAAAAAGTTATTCTATATCCACCTAATCATGGGCTTCTTCTTCCGAGGCCTGCGTTTGTCCCTCAGGGTTGCCTTCCTTTTTTGTTTTTTCATGTTTCTGTGCAGATTTTCCCCGTCTTATAATTTTGCGTACAAAATCACTAAAAAATATGCTCTTGACTTTTCTAATAATACCTAACATTTTGCCTACCCTTTATTGCTCACTTGTCATTTTGTTCTTTTAACATTTTGAGTGCCTGTTCAAAGTTATGCCTTGAAACTTTAAGTTCTCCCTCGGCGTTTGCTTTGTCTGTTTTAGAATTGTGTTCGATATACTCTCTTATTGCAAACATAGAGGCCTTGCGACAGACGAACTCAATGTCAGAACCGGTTCTGCCATCGGTTTCCCTAGCTAACTTAGCTAAATCAACATCCGAGGCAAGGGGCTTGTTTTTTGTATGTATCTTGAAAATCCCTTCACGAGTTTTCTCATCAGGTAAAGGTAGCTCAAATAAAAGGTCGAACCTGCCACTTCGAAGTATAGCAGGGTCAACCAAGTCTAATCTGTTGGTGGCGGCTAAAACGACGACCCCCTTGAGCTCTTCGATCCCATCCATTTCGGTTAGGAATTGGCTTATTACCCTTTCTGTTACATGAGCATCGGTCGAGCTTGAGCCCCTTCTTGGGATGAGACTGTCTATCTCGTCAAGGAAAAGTATTGTCGGCGCAGCGTGCTTTGCCTTTTTGAAAGTTTCTCTCACGCCTCGTTCTGATTCGCCAACGTAACGGCTGATAAGCTGTGGGCCTTTGATGGAGATAAAATTGACCCCACTTTCATTAGCAACTGCTTTGGCTAAAAGCGTCTTTCCTGTACCAGGCTTGCCGTAGAGTAAAATCCCTTTGGGAGGATTAGTATTAGCCTTTTTGAAAATATCTGGATATTTGAGTGGCCATTCGATAGCCTCTTTGAGTTCCTGCTTGATATTCTCAAGACCACCCACATCGGACCACTTTACATCGGGTACTTCGATAAACACCTCTCTGATAGCAGATGGCTCTATTTCCTTCAACGCCTCGAAGAAATTATCCATCGTCACTTCCAATTTGAGCAGCGTTTCATAAGGAATGTCCGACAGTTCGAAATCAATCTTTGGCAGGATTTTCCGCAAAGCCGACATCGCGGCTTCTCTGGCCAATGCCTCCAAATCCGCACCAACAAAACCATGAGTAATTCCGGCTAATTTTTCAACGTCAACATCTTTAGCCAAAGGCATGCCTCTTGTATGAATTTCTAATATTTCCAATCGGCCGTTTCTATCAGGTATAGGGATAGAGATTTCTCTGTCAAATCGTCCGGGCCTTCTCAAAGCAGGGTCTATGGTATTGGGAATATTTGTTGCCCCGATAACTATAACATGCCCACGAGATTCTAATCCATCCATCAAGGCCAAAAGCTGAGCTACTACTCTGCGTTCAACCTGTTTTTCGCCGCCCATCTCTTCTCTTTTAGGGGCGATGGCATCTATTTCATCTATGAAGATTATAGCCGGTGCGTGTTTATGAGCACCTTCAAAGACACTACGTAAGCGAGCTTCGGACTCGCCGTAAAATTTGCCCATAATCTCGGGACCGGTTATGCTAACAAAATAAGCCTCGGTTTCATTAGCTACCGCTCGGGCAGTCAATGTCTTTCCTGTACCAGGCGGACCGTACATAAAGACGCCTTTAGGGGCCTCGATACCAAGCCTGTCAAAGACTTCAGGATACTTCAGTGGCAGCTCAATCATCTCTCTGATTCTTCGGATCTGGGGAGCAAGGCCGCCTATATCCTCATACGATACTTTTGCCTTTTCAATCTTGCCCTCTTTTGACTTTACTCTTATCAGAGTAGCTGAACTGACCAAGACAACCCCATCAGGAATCGTGTCCTCGACCATAAAATCACAAGTTTTGGTGCCGAATAATCTTGCCCTTACTTTATCATCGCGGGTTAAAGGCAGTCCTTCCAAGAGAGAACTAATGTACTTGGCGTCTTTATCCTTTTTAACTACCCCAGTTGCAGTTAAAGGAGAAAGTGTAATTTTTCTGGCAGGCTTTCCTTCTACTTTCTTAACCGTTACCTTTTCATCAAGCCCTATTTTAGCGTTTTCTCTTGTAATGCCGTCTATCTGAATAATCTTTTTCCCTCTGTCTTCGGCATAGCAGGGCATTGCCTTGGCGGCGGTTTTTCTTTTGCCCTCTATCTCTGCAATCTGGCCCACCTCCAAGCCTAAATTCTTCATATCTTCTGGGTCTATCCTGGCAATAGCCCTTCCCACGTCCTTAGGTAAAGCCTCCTTTACTTTGAATTGCTTCATAGCAACCGTCTCTTTTGTTTCTAACTGAATAATTGCTTTTTAAAATCCGCCAATGCCCTTAGCCCATTGATTTCGTGGGGACATAATGGAACAACTGTTGTTTTTAGCCCATTAAATTTCCCTCTTATAAGGTTTATATACCTGTCCTGCTCTTTCCTCTTTTCCCTGCAGAACTCACAGCCATCTGATTCCAAAACGTTGTTTATCACCAACTGTCGAACCTTAATCCCGTATTTGCCCAAATTGTTTATCAATCTTTCCGTTTCCAAAATCGCCATAGCCTCCGGGATTGTAACTGCTATGAATTCACACCTATTTGGGTCGCGAAGCAAATCCTCTATTTTTTTTATCGTTTTTTTCAGAGATAAGAGAAAATCGTCACCTTCATCACCGGTATACTCACCGGCAAATCTCTCGACCATATATCTATATTTCCACCTCATCCTTGCCATTACCTTGACCCAGTCATCTAACAGCTTAGGTGAAGACAGGAGTCTCAAAGCATGGCCAGTAGGTGCGGTATCCACTACGTACTTATAAAATTCTGCCTCGTCTATTAGATCGATCATCGTCTTAAATCCCATTACTTCATCCATCCCCGGGATAGGCAGCGCGAAAACCGAATCAATATCTTCAGCATCCAAGTTAGTGCCGGTTTCCACGATTTTCTTGATCTCGTCTTCGTGTTCAGTTTTGAATTTTGAAAGAGCCTTTTCTGCGTTTATTTCAAGAGCGCTTAAATTCTTTATTCCTTTTACTTTTTCTGGCTGGTCGCTAAGCTTTTGTCCTAAGCTATCTGCAAGCGAATGGGCCGGGTCTGTAGAAAAAAGTAGTGTTCTAAAACTTTCTGCCAAATAAAGGGCTGTGCTGCAAGCACAGGTTGTTTTTCCTACACCACCTTTGCCGCCAAATAAAATCAGCTTTAAAAAAGTATCCTTGAGTCCTTTTAATGCCATTCACTTTTTCACCTTGATCTCTAAAATGCCGTTGTTATAAGAAGACACAAGCGTCTCAGCCCGTACTTTTGCCGGAAGCAGGATTTCTTTATGGTATTTCCTGTCTCCTGTCTGCGCTGAGATATCAAGAATATCCTCTTTTAAATCCAGCTTTATATCTTCCTGACTAACACCCGGCATCTCGGCATAGATACGAATTTCCTCGTCTTCATCAAAGACATCGGTGATAGGTTCTCTTTCTTCTTCGACTTTAGGTCCTTCAGGAGTCTTCTTGACATTTCCGAACGGCTCAACTATGGGTTTACCTCCTACCGCTGTTCTCACAGAGACACCAAACACTCCCTTCATGCCTTCTTTGAGGTTACTCAGGTCAATTTCGCCTTCTTTATTGATCTCGCCGCCTGCTTCCTTCAACTTGGCCGCTAAGTCAACCAGGTTTCCAATACCATCCAATAATCCTCCCAGACCAAGGCTCAATTTGCCTATACCAAAATCGATATTCAGCCCTTCGTCTTTTTCATCTTTTTTCTTTTTATCTTTAGCCATTAACGAATCTCCTTTTCTTAGCTTGTTAGGATTTTCCGTTTTACAGTTATCCTGCAACTCTTTCGACTACATATCCTTTTCTTGTTATCTTATCTTTGCTTCTACTCGCTCCAATCTGCTCTTCAAGGTTTTATTTTCTTTTTCTAACCTTGCCTTTTTTGCATCCGAGGAGAGATAAGAATCCTGCTGCCACCAGTTTATCCCCATCTCCATTGCTTTATCCACAGAGGCAACCAAAAGCCTTATTTTGATATTGAGAAGGTCGATATCGAGAAGTTGTATCTTGATATCTCCGGCAATTACAATACCTTTATCCAATACCCTCTCTAAGATATCAGCAAGGTTGGTAGCCTCGGTGGCATGCATCATTTTTTGGTTAGCCATTCTTTAATACCTCTTGTTTTTATTCTGCTGTTGCGACTTCCTCTTTTCGTGCATAAGAAGTCACTTCCAGGCTATCGGTTAATTTAATCTCATAAGTATTTCTATCCTGGACTCTGCTGGGTAGGCCTAAAGATTTAATAAATGAACTCTCTTCATAAATCTCGGCTTCACCTATCCAGCCATCCTCGGATTTTGTTATTTTTATTACTTTCGCGTCC